>Ga0256407_10004447_pt1 | contig 23378 bp, 18 predicted proteins | sample RumenRJG_04DNA_FD_193489 | JGI IMG/M metagenome (GOLD analysis project Ga0256407, IMG submission 193489) | Bovine rumen microbial communities from Lethbridge, Alberta, Canada - RJG_04 | ecosystem: Host-associated > Mammals > Digestive system > Stomach > Rumen | place: Canada: Alberta... | reverse complement strand
GGTAGCCCACGGGAGCCAGGGCGCGGCGCTGGGCGATGTTCTCCAGCACGAGCACCATCTGGTAGAAGTCCATCTTTTCCTCCACCTGGGTGGCGAACTGCGCCACCTGGAGCATGCAGTCCTTGGCCTTCTCGTAGTCCATGCCGTGCATCAGTTCGTTCGTCACCGAGATCATCGAGATGGGCGTGTTGGCACCATACACATTGCAGATGGCGTGGTAGATCACCTGGTGCGCCGGCTCGTAGAAGCAGTAGTCGCTGAGTCGCTGCATTGCCTGGTCGATGCCCTCACGTTCATTCATCAGGCCGTTCAGCACAGCCGCCTCCATCTCCTTGTTGCTCAGCATCTGCCGAGCAAACTGCGGAATTTGAATCTTGTTCATTGTTTTTAGGGATATTTAGGGATATTTGGGGATATTAAGGGATTTTTAGGGACGTCACCTACGCCTGTAGAGTTTGGGATCCTTGGAACATTTGTCTCTTAAAATCCCTAAGAATCCCTTATAATCCCTTAATGTCCCTTAGTTAAAAATAATTACTATAAAAAAACTTTGAAAGGTGTAGGGATTTCATCCCTCTTGCTTAGCCTTAGTGCAAGCCATCTGTGTGAGAAAAAGCTTCTATATAACAACGATGTTTTAGGGGTCGCTTCGCTCAAAATTATAAGAAAATTGATTTTAAAAATTTTCAAAAGATGTACGTCCGAAGTCAAAACATTCTGTCCCGTTTTTCTTATAATTTTTTGATTTAATTTTTCTATAATTTTGAGCTATGCGACCGCTTATGTTATTATCCGCTTTTGTTTTCGATTTCTCGAAATGGGCACTTCGCAGAATAGACTTTGGACCTCACTAATATACGATTTGTATTGCTTGCGCAAGAAATCTTTGTGGAAATCTTAGGAGGAAATAAAGCGGGGTCAAGGATTTTTAGGGATAAACCTCCATTTCCACACCAGATTTCCCCCTTGATTTCTGCTCGAAGAGCATAAACTCGATTCTCGAATTCTTGATAAATAGAATCATTGTTCTTGTTTGAATATCGGGGATCCGTTCTCGTCCAGTCCACAGAAGACAGCGCCGCCAGTCTTCTTGCTGCCGTCTTGCGGATTGCCGAAGCGTTTCTTCAGCCAGGAAAAGGCGGTCTGAAAGCAGTTTCTGCGCCTTTTGTTAAGGCCGATGTCGTTCTCCATATCGATGAACACCTCCTGGATCTGTTCGGGCGTGTACCACTTCTTGAGTTCGTGATATTCGGCGAGCGTGAGCGGCTCGGCCATTTCGAGCAGGTGGCGGCAGTTCTCCTCCATGAAAATAAAGAAAGTCTCTCGCGCAATATTCTCTTCTCTCTTCTTTTCTTTATTCAATTTACAATGACCTGCAGCCACGCCCGGAGCCACGCACTCAGCCACGCACTCAGCCACGCGCGGAGCCACGCACTCGCACGCGGGAGCACAAAGAGACAACTTGACAAAGTACGTTTTGAGTGATTTCTTGTCTATACCGTAATCAACTTTTTCTGCCAGCGACACCATTTCGTTCTCGTCGAAGTGGAACAGCCCGGAATTGATTACAATATCTGTGGCTTGCGTACGAGATAATCCCTTGAAACCCCTTCTTACGAGATCAGTCAAAGGTATAGGCATGTTGCTCAAAATAAGTTTTTCCACGACCATCCAGAAGAAACCCAAACCGGCTAGACCATGTTCGCTGACGAGTTTCTTCAGATCCTTGGAATAACTAGCCGTTGATGAATGTATAAAATATTCCATTGTTCTAACTTGTATCTCAGTTTTGTAATGACAATACTTCCCTTCCCCTCGGTAAATGCCAAGGAGTCAACTCGAATTTTCTTTATCACGAATTCTCGAATTAGAGAATTTTATTGCCTGCGGCAAGAAATCTTTGAGGAAATCTTAGGAGGAAATAAAACGTGGTCAAGCTTTTGTAGGGTCAAGCCTCCATTTCCACACTAGATTTCCTCCATGATTTCTAACCGAAGGTTATCCCCTAATAGGATCTGGACAGTTTTTCTGCCGTAGGCTTTTTTTCATATAGATTTAATTCTCAAATTCGTGATGATCATAATTGAGCTAGTTGCTCAAACGGGATGATGCCGAGCTTTGTATGAGCACAGGGCGAGACAAAAGCCTCGATATGCCCATCCTTGCCGTAATAGACATAGAACATCTGCGAACGCTCCACGAGGTCGAAGAGCTTTCGCTTGCGGTCCTTGCCAAGATCTCGTCCCAGAAGGTAGAGGTGATAACGACGTTGGTTGCGATAAGCACCCGACGTGTCGAGGTGGCGGTCGTATTTATCGAGGAAATAAAGCTTCTTGAGCTTCTCTATATCCTTTTGGGAGATACCAAGCTCGCGCATCATACGTGGCACAACGCGACGCTCGAAGCCCTGCAAGGTATATGCCTTGCGTGGACAATGGGAATACCATTTCGGCTTAGCCAGCTGCATGGTTAGAGGGGCATGAAGTTGATAATCTTGAAGTCGGGATAGTATCGAAACTCTCCCTCCTGCAGGTTCGTCTTTTCCTTGGCTTCGCAAAGGAACTGCAACTCGCCACTCGATCCAATCGAGAAGGGAAACTCTTGGTTGTCGGTGAACATCGTGATAGGAATCGAATCCTTCTTATAGTCGAGACTCGAAAAAATCGCCTGCCAACGATAACCGATCACATCCTGGCCTTCAGGGGTCTTCAAGGGGGTGTTGCTCTTGTCTTTCTTCTGGAATGCCACTGGGCCAAAGACCTTCTCCAGCTTCACTTTTTTTACTAACATAGTTTTTAAGTTTTAATTGTTTATAATTATTTTATTCCGGAATATGTTTCGTAATAATTGAGCTTCTTCAAGACATCCAGCATGTCATTCATCATCTGGCTATACAACGAATTATACTTCAGTAGGAAGTCATCGTCGCGTTCGTTCAGTCGCTGAATAGGCAGACGATGCTTGTGGTAGCCACCTTGGAAAAGGTCCTGGTCGTCCCAGTACAGAACAAGCATCCAGCGAAGCAGACTATTGAGTTTGTCTTTCTTGCTATACTTATTCTTATAGACATCGATCATGCTAAGTCGTGGAGGCACCATGCGCTTGTACTTATCGAATAGATCAAGAACCTGGTTGAAGCCATCCTGGTCGGCATCCCGAAGCGTGATTAGGTGGTTGACTATCTTTTTGAACCTCTTAGGCTCCAAAGTCAAGTACAAGTCAGCCATCGCCTTGTTCTTTTCTTCCAATGTAGATATTCGGATCATAATACTCTTTCTTTTTATTCGCCGCAAAGTTACGCAATAAGTTTCGCTTATTTGGGAAATTCCCGAAAATTCGCTATTTTCGGCCATTTTTCGGGAATCGCTCAAAAACGAGGGAGTAAATACATTGGGCTTCTGCCTGTACTTTTGGGGACATTTCATCCAAACTGCTGAAGTTGTTTAAGACTGTCTTGAAAGACTTGCTGCTTGTAAGCACGTTCTTTTCAAGCAGCAGATTGGCAATCGTAGTGCCGTAGCATCCTCCTTCAAATACCAGACCCTTGTCGTAGAGCCAGCCGATGAGAATCATCAACTGTTTCTCTTTGATGTCGCCTTTGGGATTAGGCCATATCCAACTACGGATCCGGTCATTCATCCAGCAAAGCAAGATGAAGGACATCAATTGGTACACTTTACGTTCGGCGATGATTCCTTTTTCAATCGCCTCGTCACTTGTAAGAACTAAAAGGATTTTGTAATAATGTTGATGTGGGTTTGTTTGAAAGCTTGTTGGCTTCATATTCGTTCAGAACGAAGTATAAAGCCGGCGCCGGTGCATGACGATACTTCTACGTCACAGCATTGGGTTAAACAATTATGCACGGGACGTCTCTCGAGCATGGTTAAAGTAAAAAGGGTTATACAAAAAATATCCTTGCTTCGCCGTCGGTTCCTTTCCGGCTCAGCAAGGATATTTTAGGTTTGGCCAGGATGTTGACCAATATGAAAGGCCCCGGCTGCGGCCGAGGTATATTTAGGGTTGTCTCCAATAATGACGACATGTATGCGTCGTATAAATGCAAAATGTGTGTGTAGGTGACAAAACATATGGTTAGTGGTGATTATGCTTTTATCGTCGAAAAGCGGGCGCAAAGATACATGTTTAATTCGTTACTTCCAAATATTTTAGCTAATAAATTTTATCTCGGTATCAAAAAGAAAGCGAAGGGCGTATGGTACGCCTGTAATATCGTTCATATTCCTGTCAAAAGAACGAAATAGTAAAAGGAAAAAACAAATAACAACCAATTTGCAATAACAATTCATGAAAAATTCGTGATCAATTCCTGATAATTCGTGTTAAAGAAAATCATTAACGAATAATTAACGGCTCATTATACGGTCATTAACGTTAAAAGCAGACCCTCTTCCCCCTCAGATTTCCTCCAAGATTTCTTGCTTGCAATAAAAATATTCATTAATAATTCGTGATCAATTACATGGTAATTCGTGTTTATGAAAATTCATTAACGAGTAATTAACGGTTCATTAATGGGCATTAGCGTTAAAAAGAAAAATCTATGTTTTCTGATTTCTGTGTGCCCTAAGAAACGGGATCCGGATGGCTATTCTGGCTTCGCCTTTTTCAACTCCAAAGATTGGAGTCTTTTTCTCTTTGAGGTTGTTTAGGCCATCGTAGATGGTTGCAAAGATATATCGCCAGTCATTCGTGAGAGCGCGCTCACGCAGATGGCTGACGATATAGCTCAATATAAAGGACGTAGTCCTAAACAACCAAATAGTTTTTTATTTTACCATTACTTTTTTGCCATTACGGAAGAAGAGGCCGCCCTTGACAGGACGCTCCACGCGCTGTCCATTCAGATTGTACCAGACGCCATCATCCTTACTACTTAGCTCGGGACTGGCAATGTCCGTGATACCATTCTCCTGATAGTAGGCAGCCACATCGAACCAATCGATATTCGACATTCGTTCCTGTCCGGCTCCACGATAGATGCTCTGAATGCCAATCTTGGTCCAGCTGAGCAGCTCGTCATCACCCTGGTTGAGCATGATGGAGGTGCCTTTTGTATAGATGTCCCAACCAAGCTTGAAATTGTAGGGAATCTCCTCCATCTCGCTTTCTAGCCCGGAGTAATCATCAGGCGAGAATACGAGCGTCTGTTCCTGTCCGTCTTTTTCTATCCATACCTTGTACGAGAGTTTGGTAGTGAGCAGATCTTCGTTGTTGGTACCTTTGGCAGGGATGTCGAAGTGTACGTTATAGTAGCTGTAGAGTCCGTTGAACGATGTAACCTTCGGATCGGCTGGAGTGGCCGCCACCTCGGTCTTCTTGGTGATCACCACGTTGTTCAAGCGTAGGAAGGGGTAGAGGCGCTTGGCAGCACTGTTGACGCATACCGTCTGGTCGGTTGTCAGCCTGCCCGTTGCGGCATCATAGTTGAACACGATGTCCAGCAGTTCGTCATAATCATTGGTGGCGGTGACGAAGTAGTCGTCGTGGTAGTATTCATCGCCCAAGCTTCCCACATATTGGTTGGCCGGGATGGTGATGGTCTTGCTGTCGTCGCTAAGTTTGCCTTTGGCCCATCCCTCGGGTGTATATTCCGACAGGTTCTGGAAATAGACATCCTGGCCGTCGAAGCCTATCATCACATAGCTCACATAGGGTATGGGTGTATATCCTCCTGTCGTGTAGTCTTGCTGCATCTCGTCGGCCTCGAAACCATATTCCAACGTCTCAAGGCCTTCGGGTGCCACGATGGCAACGGGAGCAGCAGGCTTCTCGCGGGTAATCTCCAGATCCATGTAGAAATCCAGGATGTTATTGAGGGAGCCATCGGTGGTGAACACGGCAAAGTCTGTCGTCGTCAGCTTTCCATTGGCAGCATCGTAGTCGAAAACGACATCCTTGATATTATAGTCGGCATCGGCTCCAATGAAATATACCTCAGTGGTGGAATAGTAAAGACCGAGGAACTGGCCCGTAGCGAATGTGGCCTTGTCATCGTTGATGATGCCCTTCACCCATGCCTCAGGCATGTTGCTGAAAATGCCCTGCAGATAGATGTCGCTGCCATCAAATGCTACTATCATCTCTCCATCGACGCTGCCATACGAATTGTAGCCGGTGTAATACCACGTCGCCGTCTCGATACCTTCGGGAGGAGTTACCACATCAGGCAGGTTCAAAGCGCCGGGAGTGAACGAGACAGAGTAAATCTGCGTAAAGACATCCAGCGACTCAGGCGAATCGGACTCACCCAGTGTATAGTCGAAATTCAACGCCAACGTACGGGTCTCGGCATTGTAATCGAAGCAATAGTCGGCAACGACCATACCCTCTTCGGTATAGGTATAGCCGTTCAGATACTCATTGCCACTTTCGTCTTGACCGACAAACTGTCCATTCTTGAACACATACTGGCCCTCGGCATTCAGCGTGCCTTTCACATAGCTGTTACGAAAATAAAATGGAAGGCCTGACACATAGACATCCTGACCATCGAAGGCCACCTGAACCGTACGTTTGCCTCCCACATTCACCATGCCATCGGGCGTGTAGGCATACTGCGAGATGGTCATCGTGTAGTCCTCGCTGCTGACCCCGTCCGGCAAGACCACCAGCTGCTCCTGCGCTTTCGCCTGAAATAAAGATTTGGCCCGTACTTTACCTTGTAGGTTTTGGGCAACTGCACTGGTTAAGGTCATCGACCCTAGCATTAATAAAAAGATAAAACTTCTTTTCATAAGATTGCGAGTTTGATTAGAAACATTGATATTTATTGTGCTTGTTTGTCCAAACTTGATAAAACTCTCGAAAAAGCATGTCGAGGCATTTATCCGCGGCAAAGATAAATCATTTCTTTGAAACCACCAAATATTTGCCCAATTATTTCATCCATATCTCACTCAGAGTTATATTCCCATCTATATTTCCCCTAAGATTTCTTGCTACAGCAATACAGATTATATATGTGCGGTCCGGACGGCATCCTCCCCCTAAGCAGGGGGACCGAGGGGGTCCCTTTTTCTGGCTTTGCCCTTTTTCATATCATAGAGATAGGGTAGAGGTCGATCAAAGATTTTAAAACATATTTTTCTGCGATAGCGATTTTCGATTTCATTAGGATAAAACCCGAAGGGTGACAGAAGGAAAGAAAGCAACAGAGGAAAGCTCGCTTTCATCTGGTGTTTTCGTTACTTCGGTCAGAACTGCCATCGGGCAGTTCGTCCTAATGAAATCCATTTTTCATCTTCTTTTCATAAAAAAATCACTTTTTTCCATTTAAATTTGGAGATTGCCAAAAAAAGCCTTATCTTTGCGGCCCAAAATTAGAATAACTTTTTTTTGTATGTGTGTAAATTAAGGCAATACTGAACAGGCCCATCCGTGAGGACCGGCCTGTTTTTTTATTTAGTTAACCTCAGTTAATGAATGCCGGAAAAACTTAAAGGATTTGCTTAATTGGCGCGTAATGCATATCTTTGCACAAACAAAACCACAAGACTCATGGCAAAGACAATTCAATCAGGCGACATTCTATTGGGACAGGATAACCAGGACACCAACCTTATCTATCGACGTGAGGAAGATGGGTCCCTCTCTTTTGTCAAATATAGTAAACAGGCATTCAGCGATAACCTCATGTATGTGGATACAGGAATGCCCGAACTAATTGCGCATTTCCTCCCATGGATCGACGAACATCAGGGTGCAAGTTTTGAAGAAACTGCATCCTATCTCGAGCAAACCAATCCCTACAACTATACACTCGAATTTTCACATCGTCTCTATCCTCATCGTCTGGCTACATTAGCAGCTTATGCCGCCATGGGCATCCCAGTCAATTCTGTATGGAACGGAAGGTACAAAGAGAATTATCTTCAGATCCTTTTCAAAGGTGCAAAAATGAGTTATGCCTCCATCCAACTCAGTGACCTGCATGTCTTGCATCCTTCTTGTCACTTTTATACCCAAAGAGAGGAAAAGGGGAGGAACATCAGGCTGAAACTCATTATCAAGTACGAGGAATAGAACATCATTCCGATTGTAGCAGCTATTTTAAGGTTAAAAACTAAAAGAATAAAACTGCAAAACACGAATCACAGAAGAAAATAAACAGGAAATTATGCCAACTTGCACGATAGTTCATTGAACTTTCGTGCATTTTTTTGTTCCTTTGCACCGTCTAAATCGAAATCATGTGTCAAAACTTAAATCTTTGATACTCTCATGACAATAAACGAGAAGGTCGGAAAAGCCATTATAAACCTTCGACAGGAAAGGAACATATCTCAGGAGCACCTGGCTTTGGAAGCAGGTGTTAGTCCTCGGTACATGAGCGACATCGAGAATGGAAAACGAAATCCATCTGTCGATATCCTCGAAAAAATTGCGAAGTATTTCTGCATTTCCATTTCTGCCCTTATGGCAAAGGCAGAAGCTGTTGGTGTGCCACAGCCTACTCTCGACGAAATCAAGCAATGGCTCTGTGATCAAGGCAACGAAGAGAGCATCGTCTTCGAAAACCCCGACTATGTCACCGCTATCATTGGCGTGAGTGAAGATGGTCGCGTCGTCTATGATTACAATCTGATGATCGAGTCGCTTATGCAATCTGACAACATGACGTATGATGAAGCGAGTGAGTTCATTGATTACAACACTATCCGCGCTCTTCCATACATGGGAGAGAAGGCTCCTATTGTGATGTATGGTAAGGAATAATATTTGTATATATATGGCAACACCTCAAAATCTTTCAGAATTATTTGATCACCTCAAAGAGTCTGCTGAGTCATTTGGTTTTAAGGATGGCGATAATGGCATACTTAGAGATTGTGTTAGTGCTGGTTTGAAAAAAGACAACAATTTTTGGTTCGGCTTTGTTAGAGAGGATCAAGGCCCATCAAGTGCTTATGAAGGATTGTCATTTGTTATCATTCCAGAAAACGAAGGACACAATTGTTTGGCTGCAATATGTATTGGAAGTAGTAATCTTGGTGCTGATAGTGAATTGGCTATTAGCCCGATGTTCCGAAGGAGTTTTTGTTCATTAACAAAAGGTGTGCCTCGTGAAAGACTCTTTTTCAAATATAAATTTGATGAAATAGAACAGCCTACACCATTACTTCAAGAATATATTCAAAGTAATAATTTCGATGAACCAATGGTGGCTACTACCAAAGAATATAATATTACTCGAGGAGGTTTGCTACCTGCTGCCATGATTGTAGATTATACAAGAGAGAATGAGTATAAACTAATTCTAGCTTGGCTGGCTCAATATGCAGATTGGAGAAATTGGGCAAGTTATAAAAATGGAAATAGAATTGATGGCAAATATGATAAAATACACCAAGCTATAAATATATGTAAAGATGATGCTTCATGTCCAAATCCAGACACAGTAAAGGATGTTCTTTTCAATAGGAGATTTATCGTCCTTCAAGGGGCTCCTGGCTGTGGAAAGACATGGACAGCAAAACAAATTGCTGCTTTAGAACATAGTGGTAAAAGATTGTTTAAGGAAACTAAGTTTATCCAGTTCCATGCCGAAACAACTTATGCAGATTTCGTTTATGGTATTAAGCCTGTAATAAATGGAAATAATGTAGCTTATAAAGGGATTAAAGGAGCATTATTGGAAATCCTTGATTTAGCTCTTGAAGCTGAAAGGAGAGGAACAAACGATATATTCCTACTGATTATTGATGAGTTCAATCGTGCCAATCTGGCAAATGTATTGGGCCCTGTGTTCTATTTATTTGAACAGAACAGTGGGAAAGCAAATAATCTTGAATTAAATTTAGGCAAAAAGTACAATCCCAAAACTAAGGAAGAGGAAGATTTAATATATAATCATATCCCTCAAAACTTATATGTTATAGCTACGATGAATACTGCCGACAAGAGTCTTGCGGTAGTAGATTTCGCGTTAAGAAGAAGATTTTCTTGGGTTACTCTTAGACCACATAAATTAAAATCGCCCGATTTTGATGGTGATCTGTTTGATGTAGTCAATGACTTATTTATGAAGTATGCGACTGATGAGGAATTGAATCTTCAACCAGGTCAATCCTATTTTATGGATAAGAACAAAAGAAAAGATAGTATAATTTATGGTTTGATGCCTTTAATGAAGGAATATTTTAATGGAGGCTATCTGTTGCCAGCGAGAGAAGAGTTTATACAACTATTTTATAGAGAAACAGGATTATTAATGTACGAGTAAATGGCAAGCATGAGCAAGGCTAATAAAGTGCATGAGTTCACCAAGAAACATTATCGTGGTGAATATGATATTCATGATATTACTCTTGCTGCGCAAGATAGGAAGCTTGTGTCTATCTCTTCTATTTCAAAGTTGTGGGGAAGCAATAAAGATAACCTAGATAAACATATCAATTCTTTCATTTCATTCAACAAGAAAAGCTTTGATTTTTTAGACATTACTGTACGAAAAGAAGATGAGTTTTATTTGTCTTTGGAAACGGGCAATATGGTAGGTAGTGCCCCTCTTTACTCACCTTCTTCTGGCAAACCATATGCTAACATTATTGTCAAAGGTAGGCTAAACGAAGATATTGGTGAAATCCTACCTTACTTGGTCGACTCAATCCAAATAGAATATAAGGACGATTTGGTTTTGCCTTATCAAACTTCCGTTAGGCCTCCTTTGTATTTCGAATGTGCCAAGTTTGTTGAAAAATACATCGAAGCTAAAAGAATAAATTGGAAAAAATTCAATTCAGAATTTAAGATCCAGAATCAGCCAGCTGGAACGACCGATTGGACAAGATATGCTGCAAACAGTTATGATCCTCGTAATACATTACTATATCCTAATCGTATAAATCGTTTAACCACCGAACATTTGGAATGGAAACAGATCAATTATGTATTAGGTCAATGCTTTACGGAACTGCAAGCTAAAAGCACACCTGCCAAAACAAGAGCCCTCTATTCAAGTAAAATCATAATTCTAAAATCCTCCCTTCATAGGGATTCGTTTAAGGAGACAAATAACCTGAGAATCAATTTTGCTGATCCTTTGATAATAAAGGAACTGAAGGAAATCGGTAATCGCATCTTATCGTCGGTTAGTGTAGAGTATAGAGCTTGGAGAATTGATTTTAGTAAGGTTTACGAAGGGTATGTCCAGTATATCATTGGCGAGGTAGCTAAATCGGTAAATGCCAGGACCCACAACAATCTTAAACTTTCGACATCGGGTGATAGAACCTCATGGTGGCTCCCTTACATCGAACCAGTTATTGTTTTGATCAAAAACGACCTGCATATTTCGATTGATGCAAAGTATAAAATGCACATGATGAATATTAGGTCAGAATCGATGGAAAATCTACATGATAGTTTCAGAAGCGACCTTCATCAGATTCTTGCATATAGTTCTTTTTCTTTGACAAAAGACAAGGTTTGCATGCTTGTTTATCCTGCAAAGCATTTTATAAGCAAGCATCAAATAATCTCAAATCCATTATTATCTGTACGTAACAATATCTACCTAATAGGAATACCTTTTGGAGATTGCAAAAAGGAAGAAGACAAAGACGAATTGCTTAGCCTTTCTGAAAAAATTAAGCTGGCAACTGAGGGGCTTGACCAAATAATCAATGAAATAATCACAAATAATAATCTTGAATAATGGCATACGCAGTAATCGCAGATAATGGAGGTTCGGATCTCCGCTATAAAGATATTGTAGGTGAGGTTTATACCTTCCCCAGTGCTTATGTGAACATCCTTACAGAAGGAACAAAATTCGTGTACCAGCGTTGCAGCGTTGGCAGTATGCGTGTGGCAGAACCAGATGATCAAAGACTTTTGGATGATGCTCACTATTTTGGTGTAGCAGAGATTGGCCCTGTTCATTTCGTTGGGGAAGGACGATACGAGGCTCAGATTATCAACTACAAGCATTTCAAGAAAGGTGTGCCTTTCCGTTTGGCTAATGGAGATCATTTTGAAAATGCACGAGGTTACTTCTGGAGAAATGGTGTGCGTGCTACAATCAAAGAAGTATATGATGAGATTGTCAAAGCGAGTGAAGGCACGATTCCAACAAGCGCTCCTGCTTCTATACCTCAACCAGACCCGTCTGCAACAACTCCTAAAACCTCTTCGCCAAAGCCAAGAACAGTCACACCAAAAAAGCCCCATAACACGGCAAGGGTACAAAAGAATCTTGTTGTTAGCTTAGCAAGCCGTACTTTCGCTAACGATAGGCTTCAGGTGGTTGCTACAAAAACTGGCTACTGGCTTTATTCAATTCCTGATGACAAATACTATTTCCTTGCTTCACTCGATGGCAATTCATGCAAGGTCGGAAAGCTCGTCTTAAATCCAAGAATTGTGTCAAAAGACCCGCTCATAAAGAGCGATACAAACTTCACCATCGCTCATGTCGATGGCTCAGATCGATATGTGGTAGGCAGTTTGGAAGTGAACGGCGATAAGGTCACCTTCAGAAAGGGATTATCAGGAAACCCTGTTGTGGATATATACTTGGATTAAATAGTTTGGCAAATAATCCCCAATAGAACAGCAAGTCCATCTACCTCATCATCTGAGAGTAGATGGCTTCTTTGACTTATCTTTTGTTGAAGTAGTGTTCATTTAAGGTCCATTTTTTGATATTTCCTGCATAAATAATACCAACCAATCGAAATATTATTTATCTTTGCAGCCGTAACCAAATACCAGACTATTGAATAAATGGGTATCTTCAGCAAACTATATACTCTCGTAAGAGGGATGTCGGACAAGCCACAATCTCCAGAAGTCGCCAGACTTGGAGTATATGAGACTCGTCTGGACTCATTGCTGACCCAAGATAAATATTTAGCCAGAAGAGATTATAAGGCAATTCTGGAGGAGTTTAAGGAGCTATACAATACGTTTTTACAACTTCGTTCGACAGGAACCTTGGAGTTCTACGGGATTAGCAATTCTGTAAAGAAGGAACGTATCGAGAATTTCTTGAATGATTATGAGGATCTATGCTCTGATAATGGGTCAAACATCATCAAGCGTCATAATGAAACTTTTTTGAGGCGTCACTTGAATTCCGAGAAGTCTTATTTGGACAACATTCTCAGAAAAGTGGACCCCGTAATAAATCTTGATGATGAACAACGAAAGGTAGTTCTCTCGGATGAGGATTACACACTTGTTATTGCTGGCGCAGGAGCAGGAAAGACTACAACTGTCGCTGCTAAGGTTCGTTATCTTGTGGAACGTAAGGGAATCAAGCCAGAGCAGATATTGGTAATTTCATTCACCAACAAAGCCGTTGGTGAGCTTCGTGACAAGATTAACAGGGATTTGAAAATTAAATGTCCTGTTACGACATTCCATAAGACTGGTTATGCTATTTTGCGTCGTCAAGATGAAGGCACAAAGACTGTGGTTGATCAGGGCTTTATGTTCAACGTGATAAATAACTACTTGAAGGGGAATATTCTCGAAAATCCCGAACTCGTGGAGAAACTCATCCTTTTCTTTGGCAGCTACTTCGATGCACCATACGAAGGCGATGATCTTAATGCCTTCTTCAATTCCATCAAGAAGGGTGATTTCACTACTTTGAAGGGCAACATGAAAGAATATGCCGAGGAAGTAATCGACAAACGTACGGGTAGATGTATTACCATCGCTCATGAGACTTTACGTTCCCGTCAAGAGGTGCTAATCGCCAATTTCCTCTATCTGCACAACATCGAATACACCTACGAGAAACCATATCCCTATAATATTCCGAACAGTGTCAAAACCTATACACCTGACTTCACAATAACTCAGGGTGACAAAGTGGCCTACATAGAACACTTTGGCATAAGTGAAGAAGGCCAAAACTCCAGATACACCCGTGAGCAACTGGAAAGGTATAAGCAGGCTGTTAGAGACAAAATAAGGTTGCATCAACAGCATAGGACTGATTTGATTTACACCTTCTCCAGTTACAAAGATAAAAGAAGTTTGTTAGAACACCTGAAGGAAAAACTAGAGAAACATGGATTTAATCTGGTGCCAAGAGATCCGAAGGAGGTGTTCGAGAAAATTGTGAACACGGAAGAAAATCGATATATTCTGCAGCTTGTTAATCTAATTTGCAATTTCATCAGGGGGTTCAAGACAAACGGTAATTCGGTAGATGATTTTTATACCCTCTACCATAGGACCAATAATGAGCGTACGAAGCTATTCCTTACGATTTGTGAGCAGTGCTATCACGAATATTCAAAACGCCTGAAGGAGAAGAATGCCGTTGACTTTGAGGATATGATCAATGATTCGGCTCGTATCCTCAGAGAGCAGGAATTGCGTGGCGAAAGACTTGATTTCAAGTATATTATTGTGGATGAGTATCAGGATATCTCTCGTCAACGTTTCAATTTGACAAAAGAGCTGAGCAAACTGTGTAGTGCCAAGATAATTGCTGTGGGTGACGACTGGCAGTCAATTTATGCATACGCTGGCTCTGACATTACTTTGTTTACTCAATTCAAGAAAACTTTTGGATATGGTGAGGAATTGAGTATCACGAAAACATATCGCAATGCCCAGGAAGTTATTGATATTGCTGGAGGCTTCATTCAAAAGAATACAGCTCAGATACGCAAGGCCCTGGTTTCTCCCAAGCATATAGATAATCCGATAATTATTGAGACATATTCGGAGGAGGTTGAACGTGAAAAGACGCAAGGCAAAGGCGGTTCCTATTATCTGATTGGTCAGACCGTGGAATCAATCATGGATACCATTTATACCCAAAAGCCTGATGCTTCAATCTTGTTGTTGGGTCGTTATGGTTTTGATGCTTACAACTTAGGCAAATCGGCTGATTTTGTATATGACGATAAAACGGGCAATGTCTATTCGAAGAAATATCAAGATAAGAAGTTTGACTTCATGACAGTCCACCGAGCAAAAGGTTTGGGCTATGATTATGTGATAGTGATCAATGCACGCAGTGGTACGTATGGCTTCCCTTCTCAAATCCAAGATGATCCTGTCTTAAAGCATGTTTTGAAGGATGATAACACCTTTACATTTGCCGAAGAAAGGCGACTCTTCTACGTAGCTTTGACTAGAACCAAGAATCGTGTATTTGTTGTGACGCCACAACAGCATCCATCGGAATTCGTATTGGAGTTGGTGCAAGACTATCCTTCCATTACTGTACATGGAGAATTGAAACCAGATACAAGCAAAACAGAAAAGGACAAACATATGTGTCCCATCTGTGGCTATCCACTACAACTGCGTTACAAGAAGGCGTATGGTCTGCGACTCTGGCTCTGCGCCAATGAGCCAGAAATCTGTGACTTTATGACGAATGACCTCCGAGGCGGCAAGCTCTCCATTCTCAAATGCCCCAGTTGTACAGATGGCTACTTAATCATCAAGGGTGGCAAGAACGGCCCATTCCTTGGCTGCTCTAACTATAAAGCAGACAAGACGGGCTGCAATTGCATGAGAACTGTGCAGGAATATTATAGAATGATTGGGCAGAGGAAATACTAAGAAATATAGAATGCCCCCAATTTTTTAAGTTGCATTATAATCTCGTATCTAGAGAGGGAACATAAAGCCATAACCTCTGTGATGGTTTTTCCTTCATTAAAGAGTTTTGTCAAAAGCTTTTGCATATCTGGTGTCACGACATTACTTGTCTGCTCTTGAATTATAATTGGTAGCTCATTGTTATCGATAACGCTTCTATATGCAGTTATTATTTCTGATCTTATTTGTTTTAATGTTTGTGGCGTAGGAGATAATTTTTGGGCCATTCGATATAGAGATCCCCACATCTCCACTTTCAAATCGGCCTTTACCAATTTTGATATATCCCTTAATACTGCGTCTTCTCCATTCTGTATATAATTATCGAACAATGCTTCGATAACTTCATTATTAGAAGAGAGTCGGTTATTGGAGTCCTTCATAAATAGTTTCGGAGATTCAAGAACTAGTTTTCCCTCTGCCTCGTTAATCTCTTTCAAATATAGTAGGATTTTTGCTCCCTGCTTCTTTTGTGTTTCTGCTAATTCTCCTTGATACACATGCTGCAGGCCAAAGATATCTTTGACATTATATGAAGGAATTAGGTCATCTTTTCGCTTGAGACTTCTATATGTAAACTCATAAACGTGACCTGGTTCATAGAGATCTTTCATCAAAAATAGCCTGTCTCTATGAAATATTTTTGTGCCGGATTCATCGCATCCCTTAAAGACGCACTTTATTGATTTAACTCTTTTGCAATGCGTTTTTTCAAAGTCATATACTAATAATCTGTGGTTGTTCTCTTCAAGAACATAGTAGATTTTGGAAGGGACCTTTTCCACGTGTACATACGACACCTTCATGTCATACGATTGTCCAATTATATATTCCATAAATGAAAAGTAATTAATTGTATATGTGGCGCAAAGGTAGGGATTAAATAGATATTATCCAAATTTTAGTTTGTATTTTTATCGAAAAATGGCAAAAGATTTGGAGATTCCATCGAAATCCTTTATCTTTGTGGCCAAATAATATATGAAAAACCATTGGAATTAATCTATGGCAAGGAATAACTGGTCAGAAGAGGAACTAATTCTTACTTTGAGTGTGTACTTTCAATTACCTTTTGGCAGATTGAATAGGACGACACCTGAAGTAATTGAATTGGCATCGTTGCTGGATAATAGGACAGCGAATTCGGCGGCTATGCGACTATGTAATTTCGCTGCTTGTGATCCTGCAATTACAGGAACCGTTGGTCCTGCAGGAACCATACGCTCAGGACTTGTGGGCGGGATGTCGACATGCAAGCCAATTTGGGACAAATATTCAAATGATAAAGAGCAGTTGTTCCTTAAAGCAGCCCAGATTCGTGCGGATAGACTTCACAAGACAGTAGAAGAGACTTTGTCTGACAGTTCACAAAAGAGCCTCAAGGGACTTAAGGGTGAAACACGTAAGCAGATGGTTAACCTTCGTGTTAATCAAGATGCGTTTCGCAATATGATACTCAATAACTACGAGAACAAATGTGCCATTACGGGCATAGATATCCCGGAGTTATTGGTTGCGAGCCACATTATCCCCTGGGCAGACAGAGAGGACACCCGATTAGACCCTGAGAACGGCATCTGCCTTTCCCCGCTCTATGATAAGGCCTTCGATCGTGGTTACATTGGCGTGAAGAAAGATTACACAATCGTTCTTTCTTCCGATCTTAGCAAAAAGATTCACAAAACCTATTTCCAAAAGTATTTCCAACCCCTCAATGGTCTATCCATCGCCTTGCCCTATGACCACAAGCCCAACAAAGATTACCTCGAATATCATCTTGACATGATTTTCGAGAAACATAAGTCGATTATTTGATATTAGTATTCATAATAATATACAAATCTTTTTGATTATGTGCAAACAAAAAGTTCTATTATTTGTTTTCCTTGCAATAATAAACATTGCTTGGCTGGTTGCTTATCTAATTAATAAAAGCATTATTAACAAAAAGATTGATATCATCCGTGAAGAAAAAAAGAATGCTGGTCTTAAAATAATTGAAAAGGACTTGAGGGATGAAGTTGAACCCAATAGTTGGTATACATGGGTTATTGGTATAGCAGTATGCCTAGATGTCTGGTTAATTGGTGCCATTCTTACACATCTTTGGGCTAGTCATTTTTTTATTGAAGTTGAGAAAGATGACAATAATAAAGCGCTATTCGGTGATAGTTTTGGTGCAGTGAATGCCCTGATATCTGCTTTCGCCTTTGGAGCTATGATTGTAACCTTTTACTTTCAAAGGTATGAATTAAAGCTACAAAGAAAGGAACTCGAAGCCCAAAGAATGGAGTTCGAGCAACAAAATCAGACTCTTGGCTTACAAAGATTTGAAAATACCTTTTTCAACATGCTTCAACTTCAACAGGAAATTGTGGCAGGATTGGAATATGTTTTAGATAGTAGAGAAATAGCTGAAGATTTTGATGTTAAAAAAATCAAAACTACTTATAAAGGGCGTGAAGTATTTATGATAATGTATGAGGAAAATTCGTATAACAACTATGGGATTAAAGCAATAATTGAACAAAGAGGTATATCTTCATACAGCAGTTTTCCGTTTATTTCATTGTTTGATCATTATTTTAGACACTTATATGCTATAATAAATTTTATTGATAAATCACCAGAAATCGAAAAGTTTATAGAACGGAATGTTTATGATTGTGATTCACAAAATAAATTATTCGAAAAAAGATATGAGTATACAAAAATACTTAGAGCAACTCTATCTCATTACGAATTAGTGCTATTATATTATAATGGGTTGTCTGAATTCGGCAAAGAAAAACTAAAACCGCTGATAGAAAAATACAGCATTCTGAATAATCTTAATGAAGGACTATTAGCTTTAAGTAATGATAATATTCCTTTTGCAAATAGTGATGCTCGCGTTAATTTTATTACTAATTGCAAAACAAAAGGCTATCCTCCCACTGATTATTTATTTAATATTACAGAAACTGGAATTTTTGAAAGACGTTATAATGTTAGTGCATTTTATCACAACAAAGAGGATCAAAAGAAAGAAATAGAAAAAGTTTTGAATTTTTATAGTGAATTGAATGAATTAAAAAACAACAAACCTGATATAACTGCCCAATTCGATAGTTAATCTGGCTGATAATAATAAATGATGTGATGGCAGCGTATTAAATGTTCTACCCAAAACGGGAACAAATGAGCCACTCTCATATGATTTTAAAACACATTGCACACTGGAAGTTTAGATAAACCTCTTTAAAAGTTTACGTCGATGACTGAATATGACCAATTGAAATGCGAGTTCTGGAAAGGATTCGTTGAATATGCAAACTCGGATGCCGAGTTCGCAAAATACTTCATGACCAGAAAGCCTCACATCAAGTACTGGTATGATTTATCATTGGGCTCATCTGCCTATCATATCTGTCTGACCGTTTCCCCTATGAAGAAGGAGATCTCAGCAGGAATCTACTTCGAAGAGCACCGTGATCTCTTTGAGCATTTCCTCAATCACAAAGATGTCATCGAAGCCATCATCGGCACGAAGTGTCTATTCAAGACCATGAGAATCGACTCCCGCATCCGCACCTTCCTCCCCCTCGATGTCTCCGCCCCCCACACTTGGTCCCAAGCCTACTCCTGGCTTGTCGAGATGTGTTTGAAGTTTAGAGATGTGCATTTGAAGTTTGGGAAATGAAGAAGGGAAATTTACTTTAGATTGAAAAATAATATAAGCTATGGCAATTTGGATTAACAATGAGCTTTGCAACAAAGTAGAAAAATTTGTAAAAAGTAATTGGCCTGATAAGATAGTCAGGTTCAGTTGTCCTCACAGATCCTGGAATTCTAGTCGCTACATACAGGTTTCAACCCCATTGGGAGACATGGATCTCCATTATGAACTTAAAGGAGGGCGTGTGCAGTTGCACATCGAGGGAAAATATTTGTCGGAAGAATACAAATCTTTCTTGGACCATCTGCGTAAGCAAGTTAGAAGTGATGGGCATTTCCAATGGCGAAGATGGATGAAAATGACTCAAGGGTTATGTGAAATTAATGTAGAAATTGAAACATGGGATGATGTATTTGCTCGTTTTACTGAGATAATCAATACCTTCGATCCTATAATTCGACAGTATATTGAGACTAATCAAGTAAGTGAAAACAATGAGCAAGGCGAGGAGTATATTCCTTCTTTGACATATGATTTGGGGGATAGTAGTTATCGGATTCCGCAAACTGAGGTGAAGGCTATTGAGCAAATCGAGTTTGACAAACTCTCCATTCCTCCTTATCAGAGGCCCTATAAATGGACTGCTAAAAATGTCAATCAACTTATTTCGGACATATTGGCATTTCGTAACAAGCGTCAATACAGACTTGGAACGCTTGTCCTGCATAATGGTGAAATTGTCGATGGCCAGCAACGTATTATTACGTTGTCTTTGCTGATCAAGAGAATGTATGAGGTCCTAAAGGATGACCAGAAGAAGGCAGCCTATAAAGACTTCATCGCTAAATTGAACACATTTGCTTGCAAAACTGAATTCCCCAATAGGTATTCACTGCATAACATTGTCGAGAATATTCATGTTATAGATACCCGCGAATCAGACTTCGATGACGAATTGTTTGATTTCATCATGAGGAAATGCGAGTTTGTCGTTATCGAACTTGGTGATATTTCTGAAGCATTCCAATTTTTCGATTCTCAGAATGCCAGAGGTCTGGACTTGGGTCCTCACGATCTTCTGAAGGCATTCCACTTAAGAGAGATTGAAAAATTATCGGAGGAAGATTCGCGCAATATAGACGATTGGCAATTACAAGATACTACATTTCTCAAAGAAGTGTTCCTTACTCTCTACAGGGCTAAAAGGTGGTCACAGGGGAATACTGCAAGATATTTTACCAAGAACGATACAGATGCATTTAAAGGTGTTTCCTTAAAAGATGGAAAGCGTTATCCATTCTACCAAATGGAAGTCATAGCTCATATCTTTACGGAATTATATAGTAGAGATTCGTTACGTTTTATTGACCAAAACAAGATGGAGTATCCGTTCAACCTGGATGACCAGATAGTCAATGGTAGCCGTTTCTTTGATATGATTCGTCATTATATGAGTTTGTATAGAAAAGTGCGTGTCATCAAATCTTCTACTGAAGGTAGCATGGCTGCAAAAATATTGGATTGCATCAATGATTATGAAGGCATGAGCAGAAGTGGCGACAAATACATTCGTAGCATGTTCGATACTTTGCTTCTGTATTACATTGATCGTTTCGGCAATGAAGAATTGGACAAAGTAATTCCGAAGTTCTTCATTTGGGCATATAGTCTGCGATTGAGAAATCAAGCAGTTCAATTGGCGTCCATAGATAAATATGCAATTCAGAATGACTCAATGCTTCGGCATGTACATAATGCTAAAACACCATACGATATTATCAATTTGAGTCAAGAAGGCCTTGAAGAGGGTGAAATTTTCAGTACGAAATGTGATAAGATTAAAGAAATATTTGTTGAACTGAAAAAGGTATATTATAATGCTTAACGATAAAATCCAACCACTTGATATCAAGTCTTTCCTTTCGCAAGACAAGTATCGCATCCCAATTTACCAACGAAACTATGATTGGGGTGAGAAGCAATCTTTGCAACTTATTGAAGACATTGCTGATTATGCATCGATAAAGAAAGATAAGAAGTACTATATTGGTTCGGCTGTTGTTTTCGCACGAAACAATGGATCGGAAGAATATTATGAAACTATCGACGGCCAGCAAAGATTGACTACTTTGACCATACTAATGATTGTCTTGAAGCAGATTGATGAAGTTCGAGACAAAATGGCCTGGTTCAAAGATACTAATATCTCATACGATCATCGAGAAGAGGCAGATGAAGCTATTAGACTTATAGCAAATCAGCAGTTGTCGAGTCAATCCTCGGCTAAAAGCATTAATGAGGTATATCGCATATTTCGTGACAAATTGCAGAATAAAGTTAAAGATAAAGGAATCGGTTTGTCTGATTTCGTTGATTATCTTCTCTCAAATGTGATTATTATGCGCATACCTGTGCCTCGAGATACAGATCTTAATCATTATTTTGAGATAATGAATTCTCGAGGAGAACAGTTGGAAAAGCATGAGGTCTTGAAGGCTTCTCTGATGGGATATCTTGAAAAAGACAAAGTCACTCTATGTCTATTCAATGATATTTGGGAAGCTTGCTCAGACATGAATACTTATGTCCAGATGAAGATGAAGCCCAATCTTAGAACACTTTTATTTAATGATTCTTGGACAGAATTGCAGTACGATGATTTTGATAAATTGGTATCAGAATATCAAAAGAAGGGCATTGATGGTATAAAAGACCAAGATGAGTATAGTATATCTCGCTCATTGGATCAATTGTTCATTGATGCGAAAAACAATGTCAAATATGAGCTGCCAAATTCTGATATCGACACTGAGGGCGGTAGTGATCGTTTTGGTTCAATCATTAATTTCCCGAACTTCCTATTGCAGACATTGAAAGTTATGTATCAATATGAAGAGGAAAAGAAACCGGATATTGATGAAGAGATAAAACTCGATGATAAAAGATTGATTGATATTTTCCAGACGGTCTTGCGGTCATATAGCGATAGCGACAAAAAGGAATTCGTGAAACGATTTGCAATGGCTTTGTTATGTATGAGATATCTGTTCGATTCCTACGTCATTAAAAGAGAGTATATCAATGGCAAAGAAGGATGGAGCCTTAAAACACCTAAAAAATATGACAAAAGCAAGGTGAATTATGTAAGTACATTTGGAAACGAGGAAAGTGAAGATGATGCAAGTAAAGACATCAGAATGCTTGAGGCAATGTTTCATGTTTCGGCTCCTACGCAGATTTATAAACATTGGCTAAATGCTGTCCTATATTATGTCTATGATAAATATGAAAATGAAGAAGACGAGGATCTCAATAATCCAAAGCTTTTAAGAGACAGCTTGTACACATTAGCTTGTACCTATATGCTTGATCGTTATTTGTGTGAGGAGACGACTGAATTCGAGACAATCATATTTGAAAATAATTTTGAAGCATCCAACAACACGATTCATTGGCAGATGATAGATAACGGATGCAGTGTAGAAAACTTTGTATTCAATTTCTATGACTATATCACCTGGAAACAGAATCCTCAAAAGTATCCAAGATTTGAATTCACATACAGGACATCTGTTGAGCATTTCTATCCTCAACATGCAATGGATGGTAATCCTCAGTTAGATGAGGAAGATGGACTCAATGATTTTGGCAACCTTTGTTTGATAAGCCGTAGCATGAATTCTAAGTTCAGTAACAACATGCCTAAAGCAAAGTTAGAGAATTTTGGTCTAGGAACTGGTGTCCATGACTTGAGCCTGAAATTGAACGAAATGATGGAGGTTGTCAGGAAAACAGGTAAATGGGGCCCTGACGAAATACGTTCTTTTGAAGAGAAAGCGAAAGAGAGACTTCTCAAAGGAATTCAAGCAGGATGCAAACAGAAGATAATTGTTCATGACTGAAAAGAGACTCTTCATCGCTAACAGATGAAAAATAGACCCACTGAGTCCTCCTGTATAGGGGGACTCTTTTTATCGGCCGGTTTCGAATGTGCCACCCCAAAAATCCCCAAAATTACTTTTATCATTATTATTTTTCTCATTTCCTCCCTCTGCACCCCAATAGCGAAAGAAAATCGGGAAAAGATTTGGAGATGTCGAAGAAATGCGCTACCTTTGAG
>Ga0256407_10004446_pt1 | contig 23379 bp, 21 predicted proteins | sample RumenRJG_04DNA_FD_193489 | JGI IMG/M metagenome (GOLD analysis project Ga0256407, IMG submission 193489) | Bovine rumen microbial communities from Lethbridge, Alberta, Canada - RJG_04 | ecosystem: Host-associated > Mammals > Digestive system > Stomach > Rumen | place: Canada: Alberta... | reverse complement strand
AGTATTGCAGCCGTCAGAGAAAGATCTGATAGCTGCATACTCTTTTGCAGTCTCGGCAAAGACAGCCTCGTTTTGCTCGACATGCTCTATCCGAAATTTGAGCGTGTCGTTTGCGTTTTCATGTATTTCGTTGAGGGATTGGAGCACATCGAGCGTTGGGTAGGCTGGGTAAAGTCCAAATATCCGAAGATCGAGTTTGTGCAGATACCTCACTGGAACCTCACCTATATTCTCAGATATGGCATGTACAGCGTCGCCAATCCGAAGGTTAAGATCTTGAAGCTTGCCGACGTGGTGAAGGCCATGCGCCTGAAATACGGAATCCATTACGTGTTTCTCGGTATGAAGAAGGCCGACGGAATGAATCGCAATCTGATGTTGAAAGGTTACGAGGCAAAGAACTATGAGAATAACGGCATGGTCTATCCGTTGGCAGACTGGAACCAGCGCGATATCCTTGCTTACATGAGGCAGAAACGCCTGCCGCAGCCCGTCCGTTATTCCCTCAAAGCGTCCAACGGAGTAGGTTTCAATCTTGACTGCTTTCTGTGGCTGAGAGAGAACTATCCGCAGGATCTTGAAAAGATTTATAAAACATTCCCCATGTCCGAAAGGATCCTCTGGGAATACGATCAACAACATAAAGAATAATAAGCCGAGTCAGAAGGAAGAGTATAAATGACATCATAGCACAGAGCAACAGGATCTACAGACTGAGCGACTACCCTAATGTGACCAACAGAAACGGAAGGGCTAACGAAATAGTGCAACGCTATAACAGGAATATACAGAACGCGAGAGGTGCTCAGTTTTGGCGGGGCGATATCATGCAGGAAACAAACAGAAGATATTCCCGTAGAACCTACATGGGTCTTTCTAACGGATAGTAAATAAAATCAAAATAATAGCCGAGTCAGAAGATACAGCTATATTGGCAATGACGGAAGGGTGAGAAGGTCAACGTCGAGGACACGCCAGAATGTCCGTGAGACATCGCGGAGGCTCATGTCCCAGGCAACGACACCTGAGCGTAGGAGAAGGATCCGCAGCGTTTCCGCAAGATACCGCAACATCTTGGACGGTCAGATAACGAACTCCGTGGGCAGCGTGTATCGCACCACAAGGGGAAACCGCTCTATATACTCCAACCAGTCATTAGGACTGTCTAACGGTTAAGATACAATGGCAACGAAGAGTTATTTCACATCGCAGACGGTTGAGCTCAAACGCTCACAGATCCACTTCGCAGAGTACAACCCACGTACCATCAGCGAAGAGGGAAAGAAAGCATTGCGTCGCTCTATCCGCAAATATGGCGTGGTAGGCGGTATCGTCGTCAACAAGCAGACTGGCTACACCCTTGTAGGAGGCCATCAGAAGGTGACGGTACTCGACGAGTTCAATAAGTACGATCCTGAGACAAAGGAAAACGACTATATGCTGCGTGTGGAACTGATCGATGTTGACCTGAAAACCGAGAAGTCCCTGAATGTCACCCTTAACAACCCCAACGTGGGAGGTGATTGGGATGACGATAAGATGCGCGAGCTGATACCAGATATCGACTGGAAGGATGCTGGCCTCACCGATGCAGACCTGAATATGTTCGGTGTTGACTATCTCCTGAAAACGGAGGAAGAGACCAACATCGCAAACGCCCTGGATGATGTGATGTCCGAGGTGAATGCGGAACATGAGGAAGAGCTGGAGCGTCGCAAGATGGAGCGTGAAATGGAGAAAGCTGCCAAGACCGCCCACATGAAGGACGTGAAGCAGCAGGTACGCGATCAGGCGCGCAAGCAGGCTGAGGACATGGAGGCATACGTCATGCTCTCCTTTACCGACTTTCAGGCCAAGGCCGCATTCATGGAGCGTTTCGGATTCTCACCATACGAGAAGATCGTAAAAGGAGAGCTCTTTGACGAAATGGTAGAACGGATAGAGTAGTTATACCCTGTATTCAGTTTCGAATAGATAAAAATAAACGCAAAGTCGGATAGTCATTCCTGAAAAACGTTCAGTGCGTCACCAACTCTGCATTATTTCTGCTGCAAAGATAAGAAAAAAGTAATATGATGCAAGAAATATCGAAAGTTTAACATTTAAGATATAGAGCCGAGTCAGAAGAAGAAAGTCATACAGCCAGATCATAGATCAGGCAGAGAGAATAAGCAACAGCCCCCGTGCAACAGCACGCAGGGTTAATCGTGCCAACATCGCTGCTGACAGATATACCGATAATATTGCACGTACCTCACGCTTCCGTCGTGGTGGAAGAGGTGCATACGATATAGGATTCTCTCGTCGTACCTATATGGGTATGTCTAACGGATGAATACCAAATAGATAACATCATAGATAAGAACAATGGAAGAGCAACAGCCCAAAGAAGAAAAGAAACGTCAAGGCAGAGCACCGAAGTATGACTATACAGCTCCGAAATTCCTTGAAATGATATCCGACCTCGCTAAGAAGGGGTACACGGATAAGGACATAGCTATTTCCATTGGGCTGAGCTATCAGACGTTCAGCGAAAAGAAGACGAAGTACATCGAAATAGCTGAATCTCTTGCGCGCGGGCGTTCTCAGCTGAATACGGTGGTAAGGGGTGCGTTCCTGAAAGCTGCCCTTGGTGGCCGTCTGGTGAAGAAATACTCCTACGTTCAGAAGCGTTGCGAATGTGGCGGCAAGGATCCCAACTGTCCGATATGCGACGGTGGCGGCTGGATAACCCCTGAGCAGCATCGCGTCGTAGAAGAGTACGAGCAGGCTCCGAACATCATGGCTCAGAACCGTTGGCTTATGAACTACGATGAGGAATGGAAGAAGCAGCTGAAAGGCAATGATCCTTCTGATATAAATAAGGTAGAGGGAATCGACATCGAAGTGACGTTTAACAAGAAAGAAGATCTTGATCTTCAAGATAGAAAGGGTGAAGGATGAGACTGAAAATGCAGGTGACTCCGATATTCTACAGGATGTGCCAGGCGGTTGCCACCGCTAAATACCACGTCTATGTCTTTGAGGGCGGCTCCCGTTCATCAAAGACGTATTCGTTGATCCAGTACTTTATCCACCTTGCTCTTTCTAATGAGAAGCCCCGTCGTATCACCATTCTTCGTAAGAAAGGCACTTGGCTCTACGCTACCGTTTGGCATGACTTCAAGCAGATACTCCTGACGATGGGCATCCTGAACATGGCGCAAATAAACAACAGCCGTCATGTCATTGTGATAGGAAACACCACCTTTGAGTTTGTCGGTCTCGACGATACGCAGAGGCTTCACGGTCTTACCTGTGATATATTCTGGATCAACGAGGCGATGGAGGCCAGCAAGGATGATTTCGACCAGCTTGAGCAGCGTTGTGCGGAGTTCGCCATACTCGACTACAACCCGACTGCAGAGAAGCACTGGATCTATGATAATGTCTGCAGCCGTGATGATTGCTACTTCGACCACTCTACAATGCTGGATAACCCCTTCATTCCTGAGAACATGAAGCGAAAGATCCTCTCGTATGAGCCTACTGAGTACAACTATACCAATGGAACTGTGGATATCCGTAAGTGGAAGATCTACGGCCTTGGTGAGCGTGCGAAGATCGAGGGTCTGATATTCGAGTACAAGCTTGTGCCTGAGATTCCCTTCTGGGTTAAGAAACGCTGGCGTTTCGTGGACTTCGGTTTCACCAACGACCCGACGGCCATCGGAACACTCGGATATTATAAGAACGCGATCTATATTGATGAAGAGTGCTACCGCACTCAGATGCTCAATGCAGATATCATCAAGGAGATCAAGAGCAAGCCTGAAGGTACAACCCGCAAATGCTGGTCTGAGAGTGCAGAGCCGAAGACGGTACGCGAGATCCGCAATGCTGGCATCCCCATCATAGCTACGAAGAAGGGTGCTGGCTCCGTCGTGGACGGCATACAGTTCATGCAGGGTCTGCAGATATTCATCACAGAGCATTCGGTGAACTTCATCAAGGAGTTCGACAACTATACCTGGCAACAGGATCGGGACGGCAAATGGCTCAACGTTCCAGTGGACGACTTCAATCACGGCATCGACGGTGCGAGGTACGTCTGTTTCAATGAGCTTATGGGTAAGAGAAACAAAGAGGGTGGCGGTAGTAATATCGGTGCTCTCGGACATTAACAGTATAAATAATTGGGCGATATGGGAAAAGAAGTAAAGACACCAACGACGCTTGAAGAGATACTTGCGCTTGAAGATGAAGGCCGCAAGATCGAGTATTTGAGAAAAGGGCGAAAGACCCCTCTTCCTAATGCAAAGGAACTGCTTAACGATTGGGATCCTGATCGGCATGAGATAATCACCGATACAGAGAAATATCCTAAGATCAAGATCACGACAGAGCTTGAAAAGGATGAGTATGACGAGAATGGTAACTTTGTTAGGAAGATACCAGCCAAGACGAAGGATGTTGAGCCTAACCGCGTAGCACTCCCTCTCGAACAGAGCATTGTCAATATCCATGTGGCTTTCTCCGTCGGTAAGGAGCCTAAGATGGAATGTACGCCATCAGACGATCAAGAGAAGGGTGTACTGGCTGCAGTTAAGCAGATTATGAAGAAAGTCAAGATGAAGTACCTGAACCGTAAGATCGTTCGCTCAATCTTTGCAGAACAGGAAGCTGCCCTGTATTGGTATGCTGTCCCCGATGATGGTTTCTGGGCTAAGCTGGTATCAAAGATACAGGGGCTTTTCGGTAATGTGGCTCCCAAGTACAAGCTAAAGGCCGCTATATGGTCGCCTTTCAGGGGCGATAAGCTGTACCCGTTCTATGATGAGAGTGGCGACATGGTGGCTTTCTCCCGTGAATACGAGAAGAAGGATCTTGCTGGTAAAACGATCAAATGTTTTATGACCGTTGCACCAAGTCAGGTGTTGGTGTGGGAAATCGGATCTGAGGGCTGGGTGCTCAATAAAGCCGCGTCGTTTACGCACAAGTTCCGTAAGCTTCCTGTTATCTATGGATATCTGCCAGAGGCTATCTGCAAGAAGATACGTCATATCCGTATCAGACTCGAAAAGCTCATATCTGAATATGCAGATTGCATTGACTATCATTTCTTCCCGATTCTTATGCTCTTTGGTGATCTCGATAAGCTCGATGGCGACGCACGTAACCGTATCGCACAGCTGACAGGTGATGGCGCAGATGCCAAGTACCTGACATGGAACCAGTCTGCAGAGCCTATCCGCGTGGAGTGGGAAAAACTGTACGATCAGGCTTATGATCTGACCGACACGCCTCAGATATCATTCACGAAGCTGCAGGGACTTGGTAGCGCATTCAGCGGTGTGTCTTTCCGCTTTGCGTTCATGGGTGCTCACATGGCCGTATCTAATCATGGCGAGGTGTTGGGAGAGTTTTTCCAGCGTAACACCAACTTCCTTGTGTCTGCCGTCGGTGATCTGAACAGCTCGCTTGAAAAGGCTTCAAACACTATTGATATCGAAACCGATCTCGATCCGTACATGATCGACAATGATAAGGAGAAGGTAGAGACTGCCGTTGCTGCCAAGGCTGGCGGTGTATGGAGCACCAAACATGGCGTAGCCTACTGCTCCGACTTCGGGGAGATTTCAGACGAGATCGAGGAAATCAAAGAAGAATCTGAGAATAGACAAAATACCAGCAATCAGAATAATGTTGAATGAGGTGATTAACAGATAGTTGTAAAATGTAAAACGTAAGAGAGTACGGTTGTCTGTGAAGATGGCCGTATTTTTGTGCCTTTATAGCCAGTATTTCGTATCTTGGTAAAAATCTTTCAAAAATAGCCTAAAAAATTAAGTATCTAAAAATGAGAAAGTTAGTCTCAAACGTCCATAAGGGGATATAAAGCATGAGTGTAAAGAAAAAGAGAAATTAGGGGAAATTTTCCTTTTATTTCCCTTAATTTCCCTTGATGCTATGACATTCATAAAGACATTCATAAAGACATTCATAAAGACAAAGCTTGTCTTATTTCAACAATCAGATCGTTTTTGCCATCTTTTTGCTCTCTTTTGCGACCATGAAAAGAAAGTCGCAACGGAAAGCCGAAAAATTTTGAAACGCAATGCCAAAAGCCTTAAATTTGTGACGTTTTTAATTAAAATCACATCGAAATGAACATTTACGAACAGATTTTGGCAAAGCTGCAAACTAAGTTTCAGGGTGCAGATGCCGCCACTCTCCAGCGTATCGCCACAAAGAAGTCGGAGGGTGTGACGGACGAGAGCAAGGTAGATGAGATTGTAGGCTCAGTGACCTTCTTGGACGTGATGAACAATTATGGTGATTTCCGTGCTAACGGTGCATCGGTAACTGCTAAGAAGAACGCTATTGCGGACTATGAGAAACAGTACGGCCTGAAAGACGGAAAGCCTCTCGAAGCTGGCGGTGGTGCTGGCGGTGACGGTGGTAATGGCACAGGTGGTAATGGTGACGGTGGAAACGGTGGTAACGGCAACGGTGGTAATGGAGGCCAGATCGACATGACCGCTATTGCTCAGCTTATCTCCAAAGGTATTTCCGACGGAATCAAGCCACTTACAGAGCGTCTCAACAATATGGATGCTGCTGCTGCCAAGGCTACCCGCGACGCTCAGATCGACGCTGTGGCGAAGAGCTTCAAAATCCCCGAATTTGCCTATAAGGGCAAGGAAATCCCCGCTGATGCAGACCTTAACAAGTACTTCTTGGACTTGAAACAGGAAATGCAGAACGCTGGTTTCCAGTTCTCTGCCTCCCCTGATGAGGGCGGTGGTGGAGTCAAAGACGACGTTGACGGCTTGGTAGATACCATCAACAAGGGTACTCAGGCCATCACCGAAGCTAACAAACAAAAGTAATTTAATTGTATTATGGCCGCAGGTATTAAGTACAATGTCGCCCCTCCCGTAGAGCGCGAGGTTTGCGACGAAAGCACCATCTATCGTCTCAATGACGGTGGTATGGACTTAGACAAGAGCAATCTCCCTGCAAAGGGATGGTTGCCTGAGCTGTGCCCCCTCTTCCGTGATAAGGTAGAGCGTAAGGCATACGCTTGTCTGCGTGTGAAGGTGGTAGAGGCCGCAGCCGCAGCCGCAACGTCCTTCAAGATCCAGAAGAATCCGTTCCTGTCATTCTTAAAGGAAGGTTTCTTACTCTCTGACGGTACGAATGTGATTATTGTCGCATCCGTTGATACTTCAAACGAGGCTTACGATGTTGTGAACGTAGCTAACGAGGGTCAGACTATTCATGGTGAGCCTACAACCATTCCTGCAGAGGAAGAGGGTGGTGAGCCTACAATCGTTCCTGGTGAGGATATCGTTATCCCCGCAGGTCTGCCCGCAGCTCTCGCTAAGGGTGCTATCCTCGCAGAGGCAAAGGCTGCTGACGATGCTTCCGCTAAGTTCGTCGCCAACTTCGCTTCATTCGGCTGGCGTAACATCGAGAACGAGGACAGCGTGACCTTCGTAGGTCGTGTGTTCGGCATTCTGGAGGACGAGCTTTATATCCCGTTCACCGATGCAGATAAGGCTGCCCTTGGTGATCGCTTCATGTTCATTTAATCAATAGGAGGAAAGGAATATGTTACTATCAATATCTTTACTTCTCAACAATCCGAAGATCCTGAGTGCAGTCATTGACCGCACCGTGGTATCTATGTTGGAGATGGATAAGGTCTTCTGGAAGGACTACCTCATCTATGATAAGGCAAATCCCGATGGAACCTTCAAGACATATCTCGGTACTCAGATCGGCGTTATCGCTGGTACGGTTATCGACCGTTACGCAAACAAGCCCGTCCGCAAGCGTCATGCTTTGACAAGCGGCACTGGTGAGGTTGCATGTCTCGGTGATGCCTATCAGATGGATAACACCCGTATCGAGCGTTTGGAGATCCTGATCGCAGAGTATAACGAGCAGCGCGCCGACGAAGCTCGTGCCATCAAACTGGACGATATCATCAACTTCCTTGTTGACGATGTTCGTCAGGCCATGCTCGCCCCGATGAAGCGTTTCGACCTCATGGTAGGTTCGCTCCGTTTCAACGGTAAGTGTAAGGTTGACGGCAAGGAGAATAAGAAAGGTGTGTCTATCGTTGACATCACCCTGCCGATCAAGATCGTCAAGGCCACTGTAGCCGATAAGGATAACATCCTCACATGGTTGCAGAAGGAGTTCGTAGATAAGCTCCGTCCACAGGGCTATGCTCTCAAGACCTTAGAGGTAAACCGCACCACGTTCAACAACGTGATCGCAGCTTCCGAAGAGTTCAAGAATAAGTATGTCCTGAAGTTCGGTAGCCAGGAATATCGCTATGGCGAGGTAGTGACCGTTGACATGGTTAACAACCTGCTCGGTGCTATCGACTCTCCCCTGCGCTTCAAGATCAAGGAAGAGTGGGTGCAGATCAGCGATACAGAGATGCAGAACGCAGTACCCGACTACAAGGGTTCTCTGCTGCCTGACCTCGATCCTCGCAAGCTTCTGGGCTATATGAAGTGGAAGCGTCCTCTTGAAATGACCGATCCTATCGACGGACGTACCTATGTTCCGTTCGAGCAAGGAAAGGGCTTCATTTCATCTTACCGTAACTCTGAGGGTCGCTTCTTGGAGTATGGTATGGAGGCTATTCCCGATATCGAGATCCCGAACAAGATGGCAATTGCCGACTTCACGGCATTGCAGTAAAACCTGACAGTCGCGGATGGCAACAGTTAGCGAACATATCAAGCAGCTCTTCAGCGGGTTCAATCTCCCGCTGAATGACGCTGCATTGAGTGAGATAGCCGTCAAGGGCGAGGACTTCAAGCTCACGGACGAATACACCAACGCTATCCATGCGAAGGTTATGAAGGCCGTGCTTAACTTCGCTCCTATCCTGATGCTTTCGCCCACGTCATACTCAGTCAGTGAGAACGGACATTCGAAGTCGAAAGGCTTCAATATGGATGGTTTCTTACGTTGGTACGGGCTGATGTGCAAACGTTATGGCGTGACTGACGAGCTGAACAGGGAAAGACCTAAAATCAAGTTCCTGTAATGTTGGACGAAGCACCACATATCCTGACCGTCTGCTCAGAGAAGCCTCTGGACTATGACACTTTCGGAAAGCCCATCAAGGGCTCTGGAGGTGAGTCGTGGAACCAGCACGCAGAATGCTTCTGCCATGACAATAGTCAGATGGAGCAGATATCCGTCAACGGTGAACTTTGGACTTATGCCTACCACGTTGTCTATGAGGGTGACATGGTGGCACTCGGAACAAAGGTTCAGTGTACGGACAAATCCTCTGGTGAGCTGATAGGGCATGGTGTCGTCAGGAAAATAGCCAGATGCCATTCTATCGAGTTTCAAGGACGTACAGATCTATGGCTCGAATAACGTCTGATTTCTCCGATGTGGATGACTACTTCCGCAAAGGAATCGAGGAAGTCCGAAGGACAGTCGATAAGGTAGGTCAAGATGCAGACAACTATGATGTTCAGCATGGCGACTACGTGGATCGGACGGGCACACTCCGAAAGAGCAACAGGCACGAGGTCGGCAACGATGGCAGTCTGACGCTCATCAATGATGCAGAGAGTGAGAATGGCTTCCCCTATGCTTCAAACGTGGAATCGAAAGGCTATCAGGTTAGAAGCGGTGGCGCGCTGTATGCCGAAAAGCGACTGAAAGAAATCTTTGAGAAATGATAGTAACGAACGACATAGCAGATATCCTCATCCGTGATTGCAGAGTATTCGACATCGCGGAGGCTTACAGGAAAGGCAACGTGAAGCCAGTGAAAGGTGATCGCCTGACGGCTGAGCGTATCGTCGTACTTCCAAAGCCGCAGACTCCTGGAACCCGCTGGTTGAAGGATTTCGTAGAGGTCAATCTGTGTGTGCCCGATCTCGCAGAGCGTGAGGCAGATTCCCCAAGGCTCCAAGAGCTTGAAAGGATGGCAAAGCGATATCTCCACAAGGTCACAGGCACGTATGACGGGACTCGCTACCGTTACTCAGTGGATCAGATAGATGGCACGATGTACGATGAAGATCTAAAGTGTCACTATGTTAATGTAAGAATATTATTTGAAACAATTAATGTAATTTAGTTATGGCTGCAACAAACGTTATTTTGTCGGCAATCGACATCAAGAAGCTGTATTACTGCGACCCCTCTCTGGTGACTGCAGATCTGACTGAGGCCAAGATGAAAACCCTTCTCGCCAACAGTGCCGTTAAGGAAGTTGTCAACGTCCATCAGGATACATGGTCACTTGAAGAGAGTGAGGCATCTCAGGACAGCTACCGCAACCAGCTCAACGGTGAGGTGTACCGTCGTGGAAAGAAGCAGATGGGTGATGTTGTTATGAACTTCACTATCGGCCAGTACGACTACGCCACCAAGGCTGTATTCCTCGGAGGTTCTGCTACCGCAACCTCTTGGAAGCGTTCATCTGAGCCTACGGACATCCATCTCTGTCTCATCGCTCTTACAGACGATGATCAGTATGCTGTGCTTCCGTATGCTGAGATCTCTGGTCGTGAGGCTACTACCGACGGTGCTGTCGGCCTGCCCGTAGCAGGTACGAAGATCGCTCCGAAGAACAATGCCATCGCGTCTGAGTATTGGTTTGACAAGGCTGCAGTGGACGCTGCCACTGGTAGCTAATCCCCTGTCGCAAGTGGAAGAACCGAGGGCGGTGCGGAATAGTCCGCCTGCCCTCCTTTTATTTTCTGTAGGATGAACAAAGCAGCAAAACTTGTCAGCAGTGCGATTGTAGGTGCTGACTTCGAGGTGATAGACATCAACGGCAAGGCTTACGTGTTGAAGCCTCCAACGATAAATAGGATAGCTGGTGCTGTGGCAAGGCTCTCAAAGCTCGCGTTGCCAGACAGTGCCACGCTAAAGGACATGTTATGTAATCAGGAAGATGCGACGGAGTATGCTATGGCTCTTTCTTTTCTGATACAGGAAAACTACGATCTTGCGGACGAACTCTCTCATGGTACGTTCGAAGAGGTTGTTAATGGGCTTGTGACCGCATTTGACATGATATCGGCCAAGTCTTTTTCGACTGCTGCCAGCTTGACGAGGAGCGCAAGCGTGCTGGTAGCAAAACCCCTCAGATGGTAGGAGGGCAGACCTTAGCGGGTCAGATTACGTCATTCATGGATAGCTTGCATCTGTCGTATGACGAGGTTGTGTACAGGATTCCGTACAGGATGTTGCAGCTTATGATGCGCGACAAACCCCACGAGGCTTTCGGTACGGTTGTACGCAAGATCAGCGGAAAGGAAATGGCCGCAAGAAGGAAAGGAAACAGATAAAAATTTACAGATATGCCAGTATTAGCATTCCAGATCCAAGCAGACTATGACAAGGTTATCCGTCTGCGAGAGGAAATACAGAAGTTGAAGGCAGAGATGAGTAATATGGATGCCGTCAACTCCCCTCATCAGTTTAATGTGCTTAATCAGAAGCTAAAGCAGTGTACCGTAGAGTACAATAACATAACGGAGGCAGCCGTGAAGGCTGGCGCGAAGATCGAGACTGGTTTTAAGAAGAAGATCTTCGATGCTCAGCAGGCCGTGAACGACTTCACAGAGAAGATCATTGCTCAACGATCTGTCGTCAAGGGCATAGAGGGTGATGTAAACCGTCTCGGTGAAGCCTACAGGAAAGCTACTAAGAGCTGGGACATGACGAAAGCAAACAGCTTGCTCAAAGATTATAATCAGGCAAAAACAGTACTGAATGAGGAAAGAGGTGCGCTTTTCGAACTGACGCAAGAACGTGCAAAGGCTCAGCTTGGCGTTAAGAAACTCCGAGAGGAATACCAGCTGTTTGCGAAGGATTCAGGTGCAAGCAGTTCCATCCTTGCTAAAATGAAGAGTGAGATCATGGGACTTGGCGCGGGTATGCTTGCAGGCTTCGGTCTGAAAGAGCTCGGTGCTGAGATCGTCCGTGTAAGGGGTCAGTTCCAGCAGGCAGACACAGCCATACAGACGTTGTTAGGCTCAAAAGAGCGTGCAGATGAGTTATTGTCTAAGGTGCGCCAATATGCGAAGATAAGCCCTCTGGAGTTCGGAGATATCACAAAGGCCACACAGATGATGCTCGGTTTCAATATCGAGGCTGAGAAGGTGCCTGGCTTCATAAAGGCCATCGGTGACGTGTCTATGGGCGAGTCAGGTCGTTTCAACTCCCTTACGCTTGCATTCTCTCAGATGTCTGCTACTGGTAAGCTCATGGGTCAGGATCTCTTGCAGATGATTAACGCTGGCTTCAATCCGCTTACTGTCATGGCAGAAAAGACTGGTAAGTCTGTTGCTCAGTTGAAGGAAGAAATGTCGAAGGGTGCGATATCTGCAGAGATGGTTCAGCAGGCGTTCATCGATGCCACCTCCGCAGGCGGTAAGTTCTACAATATGTCTGAGAATGCCGCTAAGACGATCAACGGCCAACTGTCTATGATGCACGATGCCCTCGATGCTGCCATGAATGATGTTGGCAAGGCTTCCGAAACCGTTATTGTCGGTGCGATATCAGGCGTTACCAAGCTGATAGAAAACTATGAGACTGTCGGGCGCGTCTTGATGGGACTTGTTACGACATACGGAACATATCGTACAGCCGTAGCACTCGTTACCTATGCAGAGAACGGCCATACGCTTGCTATGACGTTGGCGAGGGCTCAGATACTCCTTACACAAAAGGCTCAGGCTTTGTTGAACGCCACCATGCTTGCAAACCCGTATGTTCTTGCAGCAGTCGCACTTGGCGGTCTTGTTGGTACTTTGATTGCCACCTCTGACGGAATGAACGCATCCGAGAGGGCACAGAAGGATTTCAATGCAGCTATCGACGAAGGTACTCAGAAACAACAGGAATATAACGCTGAGGTTGAAAAGGCTATCTCAACGGCTAATAACGATACAGCCGCTACCAAAGATAGACGAGACGCTATGAATCTCCTTATACAGCGATATCCAGAGATTATTCAAAAATATATCGACGAAGAGGGTCATTTGAAGAATATTCTCCAATTGAAGCGTGAGATTGCTGCTATTGACGGCCAGCGTACCTACGATAACCTGAAAAACACTGCACAGCGTTACAAGGACGCAGCCGAGGCCGCACGCCTGTTGATTAACGGAAAGAAGCTGACTGATGAACAGCAGAAATTGTTGGATGAGGTGAAGCAAGAGTATTTCGACAAGAATAACTGGCAGGCGAAAGCTCTCTTTAAGAACTCCGACCTGTTAGACTATACCGAGCAGATGTCTAAGGACTATAAGAATAAGGCTGATCGTACCAACACGGAGAATAACATCAAGAAATATCAAGAAACGATTACAAAGTTCAGTAAGGATCGGCTTACGAAGTTGCAAACCATCTTGCAGGCTGCCAAGACTAAGGGAAATAAGGTCGCACTTCCGAATGTCGCTGGACTTGGCGGCCTTGTGCTCAATCAGGCTGATATCGCAAACCTTGATACCTATGTCGGTGGACTCCTGAAAGCTAAGGATGATACCGTCACAAAGAAGACTCTTTCAGACCGAAAGAAAAAGCTGCAGGCCGAACTTGATGCCCTTTCCTATGAGGCTGCTGCAGGAAAGAAGGGCGCAGATCTGAAAAAGAAGATTGAAGAGATCGACAAGAAACTCAATGTCTATTCTACCAGCAAGAAGGGTGGATCTAAGACAAACACAGAGGAACAAACGGAGAGTATCAGCAGACAGCAGAAACTTGCTCAGGCTCGTGCTGCCAAAGATCTCGAATTTTCTACCCGTGAGGCCGAGATAAAGGCCATGAAGGAAGGTATGGCCAAGCGTCTTGCACAGATTGAGCTGAACAAGGACAAGGAGATGGAGGCCATTTCCCGCTCTTATGAGGATCTAAGGATAAACCGCATCAACGAGGCAAAGAAACTGTGGGATGCCGACCCGAAGAACAAGGGAAAGAACTTCTACGACAGTGAGGCCTACAAGTTCGCCTCTGCCGAGGACAGGTACACGGCTGGCGAGAAAACCAACAAGGCGGAGCGCGAGAAGGCCGTACAGGCTGAGTATGTCGATAGCATAACCAAGCTGACTGACGAGTACCAGACGGCCATCGACCAGCGTGCAGAGAAGTACAAGAAGTACAACGATGACATAGCTGCCATGACGGATCTCCGCAACAAGGCAGAGATGGCTGGCAATGCAGAGGCCGTGAGAGGTCTTGAAGAGCGTATCAGGCTGGCTCAGATGCTCCGTGACCTGTCCGTTTTCGACGAGGGCGAAGAGAACTATGCGCTCAAATACGGAACATGGTCAGAGAAGCTTCAGGCCACCAACTCGAAGTATGAGCGCATGATTGCCAAGGCGAATGCCGAGAAGAACACAGGCCTTGCCAAGTCACTGCAGAAGGAGTGGGAGGAAGCCGTGTCCGAACTCGATATTGACAAGCTGAAGGAGCAGATCAACTGGGATGTTGTTTTCGGCAACATGACGAGCGTTTCCAAGAAGAAGCTGAAAGAGGTGAAGAAGCAGATGGATAAGTTCCTCACGTCGCCCCAGTTCAAGAAGATGACACCCGAGAACCAGAAGGTGCTGACGGACGCATTCAGCAAGATCAGGGAGCAGCTTAGCGAGAGGGGAGGTATCTTTGAAGGCCTGATAGAGTCCACGCGCAACTATACTACTTCACTCGAAGAGCTGGAGGAAGCCACCAACAAGTACAATGAGGCCGTCCAGAAATTCGGTGAGGACTCCAAGGAGGCGCAGGCTGCCCTGAAGGAGAAGAATGCCGCTGAGCGTAACAATATCCAGAACGAGGACGACATGAACAAGAGCCTCAACAGCACGATCAACAAGGTACGAACCATCTCCAACATGGCAAAGACGATGGCCAACGCTGGCAATGATGCCGTGGGTGCTATGGGCAGTGTCTTTGAGACGCTTGCCGTCATGCTTGGCGACAAGGGCGGCTGGGCTTCCATCATAGCGGGTATTCTCGAAATCCTGAGTTCTATTGGTACGGAGGGTATCTCCAACTTCGTAGGCGGCCTGTGGACTGGTGTCTCAAACGCCCTGTATGGTATCAATGAGTGGAACCCGTTCGCCCATATCTTCGAGGATGGCACAGTCCTCGGTGATTTCTTCAACGCAAACCTTATCAAGCCTGCAGACTATAAGGCATACAATGAAATGAAGGCCAAATACGAATCCCTTATACCTGTATGGGAGCAGCTGATTGATGCGAAGAAGAAATATATAGCCATGTCCTATGGCGCGGAGGCTGTCTTTGCAGAGAAGGAGGCTGAGCGGATCGTACAGAGGGAGATAGATGCTTACCGAAGCCTCGGTAAAGAGAGGCTGAACGCTGGCGTGTCCGTAGGCTCCCATTCTATCGGTGTCCGCATAAGACAGGACATGAACGATAGCGACTGGAGGAAAGTTGCCGCATCACTCGGAAGGTCAACGGACAACTGGGCTGGACTCGGTGGCCGACTCGAAGGACTGTTCGACCTGACTACCGAAAAGCTTGAAAAGCTCCGTAACGATGCCCCTGAGTTCTGGGCTAAGCTTGATACGGAGGTGAGGGAATACCTCGACAATATCATTGAGGGTGCATCAAAGATCGAATCGATCCAAGACAAGCTGAACGAGAAGATGACATCCACCACCTTCGATGCCCTGAAGAACTCGTTCGCAGATGCCCTGTATGACATGGAGGGCACGGCAGAAGAGCGCGGAAAGAAGATCAAGGATGCACTCTTCAAGTCCATCGTCGATAACTACATACTCGGAAAGGACTTCGACAACTGGCTTGACGGCTTCTACAAGAAATGGGCTGAGAAGATAGGTGCGCAGTCCATGTCATCTTACGACTGGAGCGAGTACACGAAGGAATATAACGAGATGCTTGAAAAGAAGATCGCAGAGCGCGACAAATGGGCTGCATCTGTGGGCTATACTGGCAAAAGTGGTAGCTCAGATCAGACTACAACAGTCTCGATGGCTGAAAAAGCCACTTACGATCAGTTTGAAACTTTCCTTGGTATTGCCACAGCACAGCAGATTGCTCAGGAGCATATCAAGGATATGATTAGTGGCATAACTGGTGATGGCCTCTCTCTCACTAATATGAACCTCGAACAGATGCTTTCCCTTACGGCTTCACAATATGATATAGTCAACGACAGCCGCGATCTGCTGGCAAAATCATATCTCGAACTACAGGAGGCCAACGAGCACCTTGGCAAGATTGAGAAGAGTGTAGATACTATCAACAACAACGTGAGTGAGACAAGAAGGATTATTAACGACAGATTGTAAAAAATATGGCAGACCTTTTAATAAACGGAAAGAATGCCCTGTCAGAATGGGGCGTGAGAATGGGTGACGGATTCCTGGATGCTCTTTGGGAGCTTGCACCTTTGAAGGATTACATCACTAACGATAGTACGCTTGAAGATGGTGTGCAGTACGAGAACAGAATCCCGAAAGTCAACGAGCGTAACGTATCGCTGACCTTCACCATCGAGGGCAGTAGTAAGTCTGATTTCCTTAATAAGAAAAAGGCTTTTCAGGCTGAGTTGTATGGTGGCGACGTGGCGATCTGTGTACCGTCAGACAGCGATAACGTGTACCACCTGAAATATAAAAGCGGTGTTTCTTACGCTCAGAATCTCACTCGTACCTTCTGCAAGGTTGCTGCGAAATTCACGGAGCCGAAACCAACGCCAGCTGGTAGGGTAGAGAACCCATCCGATGACATTGTAATGATATCCTGAAAGTCATTATTTGCGACCTAAAAAAGATAGTCGCAAACGTGGAAGGGCAGACTTATGATGTCTGCTCTTTTTTTATGAAATTTGCAGAGATAAATTTCTATATCGATGAATATCTACGGAATCGACGGGCAACCGATTATCACCAACATCAGACTCAATGCAAATTGCAAGCATGAGGAAGAAATGATGAAGAGCAACTTCGTAAAGTTGTCTTTTCGTCATAGTAAGAAGCGCGAGCTTCCTATCGGTGCATACGTCGTAGTGGATGGCATCAAATACTTTCTTCTCGATCCTTATCTGCCCACACAGCAGAAAAATGACAGATTCCAATATGAACCTGAGTTCCAGCATCCTATCATGTGGCTTGGTAAGCTGCCGTTCATCCATAAGCAGGGTGACACGACATCTTGGGCTACGACGGTAAAGAAATATGTGTGGAGCTTCACGGGATCGCCTACGACGCTCGCCAACGAAGTGGCTATCTATATCAATTGGCTTGGATCTGTCTATCCTCAGTTCGCAGAGGCCATAGGCACCGAGTGGACTGCAAGGGTCATCGGTGATTTACCAGCTACGGAGACGTTCAATTTTGAAAGCGTTGACATATTGTCTGCTGCTGCAGAGATGGCTAACGTATGCAACTGCGAATATCACTTCGACTATGTTCAGCGTGTTTTCTATTTCGGTGAAGTAGGCTTTCTCCGTGCTGGAGATTCAAAGCCTGTCCTGAAAAGCGGTAAGAACGTCGGCATTGCATCTATAACCCAATCCAAAGAGCCATATTACAACTGCTTCGTGGTAAAGGGTGGTACTCGCAACATATCACAGGTGTCACCAAGTGGCGATAACGTTCAGGTTACTGAGCGTCTTTCCCTTGATAAGAGCAAATACCCTGACAGCATAATCGATATCCGAGAGGGTAACGGTGAGCCTATGCTTGTAAAGGAGATGCTTTTCGATGACATCTACCCGAAGATGCAGCTGTACATCTATCAGCCGAGAGAGCGTCTTTGCTATCTGCTCGACTCAGAGACAGGCGAAAAGGTTCCAGATCCGAATGATCCTACAGGCTATAAGACCTACGCGAAATGGTATATCCGTCTCGCATACCTGAAAGATGGAGAATGGCATGACTACACCATCAATCCAGATACGGATCTCATCAAGGATAAGCCGCTCTCCCTCGTATTCCAGCCGAACTATGATTCAGATGAGTTTACGTCACCACTGATCGGCAGGGAGTTCGAGCTTGTGTACTTTGATAAGCAGACGAAAGAGAAAGAAGATGACGACGTGAATCCTGACGGTTATACGGCTCAGGCTGGCGAGTACAGGATCGTGTTCGTCGAAGGTGATATCATACTTCCCACAACGAGCCGTAGCGGGCTGAACCCGAAAGGCTATGACTATCCGAGTACAGAGAATAACATCGTCACCCTGTTCAATATTGTAGTGGATGATGTGTATAAGGAGATAGCAAGTAATGAGCTCGAAGAGGCTGGTTTGAAAGCCATCGCAAGGTTGAAGAAAGATCTCAATACTTATACGTTCCCGACAAATTCTGCCTATTTCGAGAAGTTTAGCCCCTCTTTATATGTAGGTCAGGCAGTCACCTATGACGACGGCCAAGACCTTAACAATGGCGGTACTTCCTATCGTCTCGATACCCATATACGCAAGATCGTAACAAGGCTCGATTGTCCTGAGTGCGTAGAGATATCCATAGGAAACGAGCAGATAAAGGGCACTGTTTCTTCATTGCGTGATAAGGTAGAATCTCTCGCAGGCGGGCTTATTGCTGGCCTTACAGAAGAACAGTTCGAAGAGCTGCTTACCATGTACGGCTCAAAGCATTTTCTTTCTAAGGAGTACAACGATATCGCACAGGGAATTATCACGTTCCTGAGAGGCGCAAAGTTCGGATCGTTCGTGAAGGGCGAGAAAGGTGCCCTCATCAATAATACTGGTGATGGTGAGTTCCGTAGGATCCTGACTCGCGGACTGGCTACGCTGCAGGAGCTTTTCGTCAAAGGCGATGCTGTGTTCAATCAGAACCTGTCAAGTCCTGACTTCATCAGCGGTTTCCCCAACGGCACAGGATGGGCACTGCAGAAGAAAGAGTTTATCAATTCCGCAGGCGAGGTTGAATACAAATACGTCCTCGAATGTGACGGTGCGAATATCAGGGGCTCGCTGAGAGTGTACGAGTTCATCATATCGCAGCTGCTTGGTGAGAACGACAACCGCATTTTTACCGCCATGCTGGAGGTACACCACTACGACCCCGAAACTGGTAAGGTGTGGTTGAGAACCAATGGCGGCAAGTTCTATATGCCGTTCCGTGTGAACGACTGTATCATGGTTGCCCAATATCAGCCAGGCGGTGACGTGATGAGTGGAGGTGACGGTTATATCACCAAAGACTATGAGCTGCTGATTACCGAAGTAGGAACTGGTGGAGAAGTCGATGAAAACGGTGATCGTCTCGATTGGGTGAAGTTCACGAATTTCTCTACGATGATGACGGGAGCGACACCTGAGACACTGATAGCAGACCACGATACTTTCTGCCGTGTCGATAACCTCACTGATCCAGAGCGTAAGGGTATCATTCAGATGATTACCGTCGGCACGAATGCCCCATACATGGATATCATCTATGGAATGAAAACCGATCCTGACGGGGCTCTGAAAGGCCGTCTTGGTAACTTGCAGGGCATCCATCACCACCTGTTCGGGTGGCTGCAGGAGTTTGGCGAGTACCTTATCAACGCCTACATCGTCGGTGACGTTCGCCTGCGTCGTACTGGAGAGAGCCTTGATACAGCCGTAGAGATATTGAAGGGGCTGATTGCCTCTAAGATTGCTGAGACAGTCTTTGAAGTGACCGATGATGACAACTACCTGAGAAATGCCGAGTTTACGGAGCTTGACGAATATGGCAAGTTCAGAGACTGGACTACGACTGGCGACAATGTGAATTTCTTCACTTTGGATGATTCGCCCGTAGTTTCATCTTTAGGTACGCTGGCAGATGTCAGGTCGTGCGTTAAGACCGAAATGATTGATGGCCGTCAGGTGCTCCACATCGCAAATGGCAGCATCAGGCAGTTGCATTCGGTGATGAAAGCACCGACTACGCATAAGGAGTACGACAATCCGAGTACGGATCAGACAGACACCTATAAGACTGTCCGAGACACCTTGTTTGTCGGCTGCAGGATCAGATGTATCAAGGGCGGCACGCTTTCAATCGGTTTCCCTGAGTCAACGATGACCGAGCAGGGTGCCATCAACGGACGGACGATGGTAATCGAAAGGAGCAGCGAGTGGCAGACCATCGAAGTGTCAGGCACATGGGACGGGCAGAGTGATTTTGTACTTTCCTTTGATGGTGAGTGCTATATCACCTCGCTTTCAATGACTGACGAGCCGCTGAGTAACTTCAAGGTGGAATACTCCACACAGATACAGCAGACATCAAGGAATATATCTTTGATCGCCAGTCGTACCAGTACAAACGAGACGAACATCGCAAGGATAGATGTTACTGCCAGACAGATTCAATCTACCGTAGAGAGTAATTACAACTCCCTCGACGGCCGTATCACCACCAACACGTCTAAGATCACGCAGACTGCTAATGCTATCCGTCAAGAAGTGAGTGAGTCGGTGGATGGTATAAATTCACGTGTAGGTACATTGGAAACGAGGTCTGATAGCATCATGGCAAAGGTTCAGGCTATCGAAGGAAACTACGTCACACAGGCAGAGATGGGCATCTATATCAAAGATGAAGATGGTGTGCTCATCAGTCATGCGAAGATTCTTGCAGATAACCTTGATTTCCACTTCACGAAGAATGTTAGCTTCTATGCGAATGGCACGGAAGTAATGAACCTCAATACTGCAGGTAATCTATGGATCAAAGGCGAATATAAAGGAGGTAACATAACAGGAATTATCACCATTGGTACAGGAACCAACAAAATGTACATTCAACCTAATGCAAATGGGGGTGCCAATCTGATTGGTATGCGTGGCAGTACCGAGGTTATCAACCTTGGTTTTGATGGAGGAAGTGGTGCTACGACTGCTTCAAATGGTATTCTTACATTGGGAGAAAGTTCAGGTCTTAGGACTGAGATTCATTCACATTTTATTCGTATTCAACGTGGTAATACCAGTTCCGATAACATGGCAACGTTATGGGACGATTATTTGGTTTTTGGTGTGGCCTCACAAGCATTAGGAATCATTCTTGGATCAATCTATAAAAATGGAGTTAAAAAGATTCTTCTTAGTGCTCCGATTAGTCAATGGCCATCACTCAATGAAGTGAATGTAGGCGAAATGTATTTAGATAACGGAGTAATGAAAGTAAGAACATCATGAAGATGAAGAAGATATATAACAAGATCATTCCCTTCAAGGGTTTCACCGCATTGACAGTGTGGCCGTTCATCTTTGTGCGCTTTGGCAAGACACTGACAAAGAGGGGAGAGCGTCACGAGACGACCCATGCCAAACAGCAGATTGAAATGACTGTTGTAGGTCTCTTCCTTGCCCTCTTCATGTTTCTGTTCGATTGCGGTTGGTACTCGCTGATCCCTGTTGGTCTCTTCATTGAGTTGTACTGTCTTGAATGGCTTGTTAAGCTCCCGTTATGCGGCTTCTGCATAAAGAAGTCATACCTCAGTATCAGCTTCGAGCAAGAGGCTTACGACCATCAGGATGAGGTCTATTACAACGAAGTGCGAAAGGATTTCGCATGGCTTAGATATTTATTCACTATAACGACGATGGAAATATGAAAGTAAATCTGAATGTCCCTTTTGTAGACTACAAAGGAAATCCTATCAAGGATGAGAAAGGTAATGTGACGATCATTGCCGACATGGTGGCCGAGTCCCTTTTCACACTCGCAAAGATCGATGACAAGAGGATCGAGCCTGCTCAGATGGTCGAGTCTTACAAGCTCGCCCGACGTATCGTAGAAAAGCCGGATGAGATCGAGCTGTCAGCAAAGGAGATTGCCTTTATCGAGGAACTGATGAGCAAGATTCTCGTTGTCGGCTGCTACGGCCAACTCTATGAGATTTTGGAAGGAAATGTATAACCCCATAAAGTAACAGAATTATGAGAAAGATTAGTGAAACTGGTGTAGAGAAATACACCGAAGAGATTGGAAACAGCGGTCTTGTTATGAACATCCGTGTAGAGACAACTGCAGACGGAAAGAAGGTGAACGCTCCCGTTAAGCGTGCAGACAAGACGGTGGCCTGCCTGACCCGTGAGACTGATAAGAGCGTATTCCTCAGCATCAACAGTGACGCGAACCTGTCAGCAGAAGAGTTTTCTTCATTGTTCAGCAAGTCAGTAAGCGTGCTCAACGAGCTTGCAAGCGTGACAGTTGAGCCAGAGGAAGACGAGGACGAGAACCAAGAACAGGAGTAACCCAACAGTATTCGGCTTATGATATATCCTACCACTGAAGAAGAGAAGCGGGCGTTCTATGCTGCTGCATTGCCTGGTTTCCTCGAATACCTCCGATCGCACATGTCAGCCATCGAACAGGTTGAGCTGGCATCGACGCGAGAGGGCATCGTGTCGTTTCCCGCGACACAGATTCTCGGTGGTGTACAGAAAACCGTCCGCGTTCCTCTCTCGTTGCTGACAGCCGAGGTGGATGCCAGCGTAGCCGATCTTGTTGCAAAGGCGAACTATGCCAAGCAGCAGGGAGACTATGCCAAGGATCAGGCCGAGCAGGTCTATCAGGCTGGTGTCTATGCAGAGGCTCAGGGAGACTATGCACTGACCCAAGGAAATGCCGCCCAAGCAACTAAGAACCTGATCGTCAGCTGGTACAATCCGTTCCGTGATGACGTGGAGAGTTGGGCTACTTCCGCACAAGCTGCAGAGGCACAGCGTCAGGCTGCCGAGACTGCACGACAGCAACAGGAGAGCCTACGTGTCTCTGCCGAGGCGTTACGTCAATCCAAGGAGCTGGAGCGTCAGGCTGCAGAAAACTACAGGCTGGCTGCAGAACTCGAACGACAGGCCGCTGAACTTGCACGCTATAACGCTGAGATCAACCGTGTTGCCGCAGAGGTTCTAAGGAACACTCAGGAACAGGTTCGACAAGAAAACGAAAGTCAGAGGCATACGGCTGTCAACAGGGCGATAGCTGAATCTAATGAGGCTACTGCTTACGCAAGGGAAGAAGGAGACTATGCTAAGAACATGGCGGAGCATCCGTCTTACATCGCTGACGGTACACCTGAGAAGCCTGGCGATCTGAACTATAACTATTCATGGGACTACGAGCATCAGGAATATGTGCGTGGTAACTACATGAAGGGTGACGATCTGGATTTCGACGCTCTCAGCGAGACGGAGAAGCAGCGGCTCATCAACAACATTCTGGCACAGCTCATTGAGGTGTCGCAACAGGATGCCGCAGCCATTTGGAATAATTATGTATTTGAAACAACGGATTTATGAAGAAGAGTAAGAAAACAGTCGTAATCAGGGTGAAGAAAGTAGCTCCGAAACGGTTCCAGATCGAACAGCGAAGACGTTTCCTGTTTTGGCAT
>Ga0256407_10004445_pt1 | contig 23382 bp, 26 predicted proteins | sample RumenRJG_04DNA_FD_193489 | JGI IMG/M metagenome (GOLD analysis project Ga0256407, IMG submission 193489) | Bovine rumen microbial communities from Lethbridge, Alberta, Canada - RJG_04 | ecosystem: Host-associated > Mammals > Digestive system > Stomach > Rumen | place: Canada: Alberta... | reverse complement strand
GACCATGGGCGACGTCATGAGCCACTGCAATTAATGACAATGGCGAAAAACTTCAAGCATAGTAAGCATAAAGAGATAAGAGGTCAAAAAGACTACGTTCATTATGAGAATTATGACGCAATAGACATTCCTTTTACCGACGCTATTCCCTCTGATTACGAAGGAGCAATGGGAGTTCCCATTACTTTTCTTGATAAATATTGCCCAGAGCAATTTGAAATTATTGGTCATCCACATGGAGATTATGGATTAGAGTTAGGGTTAAAACCATATCCTCGTGAATTGAAACAGTTAAATAAAGGACTTCGGGACGGTGATCTCTACTACATGAAAGATGGCAAGCCCGAACTACCATATCGTCGAATACTAATCCGCAAAAAGCAAACGTTATGAAAACAACATTGGAGCAATACACCGTTGAGCAAATATGTGACGGCTTCGAGTACAACGAACTGGAAGGCAAAGGTCTTTATGGATTGTCAGGCAAGCTGACTATCCAACCCGAATATCAGCGTAACTATATCTATGCTGACGGCAAACGTGATGTGGCTGTTATTGAATCTGTGTTGAAAGGGTATCCACTTGGACTAATATATTTCAACCGTGTGGATGATGGACGGCTTGAAGTGCTCGACGGTCAGCAGCGAATCACTTCACTTGGTCGTTTTCTTCGTAACAAGTTCGCCGTGAAGATCAACGGACTGGAGCAAATTTTCGACGGTCTGAACGAAGGAATGCAGCACAAGATTCTTGATACGAAACTGCTGTTCTATATTTGTGAGGGCGAGGGTGAAGATGCGGAGAAGGAAATCAAAGACTGGTTTAAAACCATCAACATCGCAGGCATTCCGCTTAATCAACAAGAGGAACTGAATGCGGTCTTTAGTGGTGAGTTTGTTTCGCTCTGCAAGGCTGAATTTAGTAATTCCCAAAATGCCAATATCCAGCGTTGGGAGAGCTATGTCAAAGGACCAGCCAATCGTCAGCAGTTTTTGGCTACGGCGCTGGAATGGGTTAGTAATGGTAATGTGGCAAACTACATGAGCACTCACCGCCGCGATACAAACATCAACGAGATAAAAACATATTTCAATACGGTTATTGATTGGGTTGATAGTAAGTTCGATGATGTTTATCCTGAAATGCAAGGATTAAACTGGGGCGAACTCTACGAACGCTTCCACTCGTTGCCATTGAACCATACGGAACTATCGCAAAAAGTGCGTGAATTAATGAGCGATGATTTCGTAGGGAATCGTCGAGGAGTTTTTGAGTATGTACTTGGAGGCTGTCAAGATACAAAGCTGTTGAATGTCCGTTTGTTCGACAAACCCACCATGCGCAAAGTGTATCAACAGCAAACCGACAAGGCAAAGGCAGAAGGAGTAAGCAACTGCCCCTACTGCGCCATCGGTCACGACCAGAATGCCCGTCGCATCTGGAAACTGGAAGAAATGGATGCCGACCATGTAACCGCATGGAGTAAGGGCGGCTCAACGGATATAGGGAACTGCCAAATGTTGTGTAAGACGCATAACAGGGCTAAAGGGAATAGATAACTAAAAAACAATAAAGATATGGCAAAGAAGTATAATCGTATTATGTTAGGCCGTGCTGGTCGTTTCGCAAAGATGTGCCGTGAAGAAGGGTATATAGGAGCAAACTTTGATATTTGGAAAGACCTTTCGGACTCGTTGTCAGATAATTGGAGGCAATTCAACGAACAGATAATACCACTTTGGCTCGAAAAAAATCCGGAAAAAAGCAAAACTGCTGCAGGTGTGGCTTGTGGCTTCTTGTGGACGATAGCCAAAGGGTTACAGGTTGGTGATGTTGTCCTGAGCCCGTCGGGCGAAGGCACTTACTATGTCGGCACGATAGCAGGTGATTATTACTATGTACCCAATACTGACCTTCCGCATCGTCGAAAAGTGGAATGGAAAGATAAGGTCATTCCACGTAAAAGCATGTCGCAGAAACTGCAAAACTCTACAGGCTCAATAGGAACATGTTGCGACATTACACGCTATGAAGAAGAAATAGAATCTCTGATTTCAGGCTCTGGTGTAGTAACGACAGCTGTAAAGAAACAAGAACCTGAACCAACAAAGACTTTTGACGAGCGGTCACTTCATAAGTTGTTCTGTAGTTATCTTCGCACCCGCAGCATATATGCTAAAACTATCTTCCACGAGAAATCATCATCAAGGGTAGATTCTGCACAAAAGTGGGTGCATCCCGACATTGTAGGCGTAGAGTTTGAAGAGTTCAAGAACGACGCAACATTGTCATTACTTAAAGCTACCGAGCCAAAAGAAACTGTACATATGTATTCCTATGAACTGAAAAAGAAAATAGAATCTGACTATCAGTTAAAGCAATACTATTTCCAAGCTTTGTCTAATTCCAACTGGGCGAACTTCGGCTATCTGGTCGCCTTTGAAATCAACGAAGGACTTGACGAGGAAATGGAACGCCTGAACAATGCGTATGGCATTGGTATCATACAAATGCAGGATGGTAATTGGACGATTCTTTATCCAGCACGGGAAAAAGCTCTTGACTATAACACGATTGAGAAACTGAACAATCTGAATCGTGATTTCTGCACCTTCATTGATAAAATCTCGAAAGTGCTTAATGCACCAGAGAAATATATTAAAGAGGCGAAAGACTCTTTCGAGTCCACATGCGACAAGATCTTTGAATCAGATGAGGAACAAGAAAGATATTGCAAGGAACATAATATACCGTTCTAAGTAATACACAAAATTTGGATGAAAGAAACGATTTGAGCGAAAAACTTGTGGAAAAAGTTATTTCTTTAATAATTATACAAATGTCACGTTTGCTTACATGGATTTTTTCGATTTAAGGGTGTAAGGGTGCCACATCGCCTTTGTATAAAGGGCTGGCACCCTCTTCGGAAGGGTGTCACGGGTGCCACAAGGGTGCCACGGAAAGAGACCCACCCCAGCCCATTCCCGAGCAAAGCTCGCCTACCCGTAGCCTTTCCCTGTTTAGGGAGGGAGTTTTATCATTATTCTCTGCGTACTCCGTTCACTCTGCGTGAGGAATAAAACTATCGTTAGAGTTAAAGTAAGCGTTAGCAGTGATAAATTCTCTAGAGAATTTGTTGCTTCCGATGATAGTTTGCAGAAAATTCTCTAGAGAATTTAGAGACCCTTCCCAGCCCTCCCTTAAGAGGGAGGGAGCAAATACATCTTCAGTAGCGATTATATCAATTCTCAAAAAGTAATAACTCCCTCCCTATTCAGGGAAAGGCTATGGGTAGGCGAGCTTCGCTCGGGAATGGGCTGGGGTGGGTCTCTTGTTTGGGGTGGGTCCCCTGTAGCACCCTTGTGGCACCCGTGACACCCTTTCGAAGAGGGTGCCAGCCCTTTATACAAAGGCGATGTGGCACCCTTACACCCTCGAACTGGAAAATTCTATGTAGTGATGATTTGGAAGGATTTCTTTGTTTTGTCTTCGATTTAAATAAAAAACTCACACTCAAGAAAGAAAAAGAATCTTCTTTCTTTTCGCTTAATCGTTTTTTTGCACTATCTTTGCCAATAAAAATAATTGATATGAATAAGATAGTACTGATTACAGGCGCAACAAGCGGCATCGGACTTGGATGCGCAAAGAAGTTTACTGAGAATGGCGACAAGGTGATTCTGACTGGGCGTAATGAACAGCGGCTGGCAGAGATTGAACGGGAACTGAAGGAGAAAGGGGCACAGGTGCTGACACTGGCTTTCGACGTGAGAAACCGCGAAAAGGCGATGGAGAAAGTTGCCGGACTGCCTGAAGAATGGCGCGAAATAGACGTGTTGGTAAACAATGCCGGACTGGCGCTTGGACTGGAACCGGAATATGAGGGTGACCTTGATGACTGGGAAACCATGATCGATACCAATATCAAGGGACTGCTCCTGATGACACGACTGGTGGTGCCGGGAATGGTGGAACGCGGCCGCGGACATATCATTAACGTTGGTTCGGTGGCTGGTGATGCTGCCTATGCCGGAGGCAACGTGTATTGTGCCACCAAGGCAGCGGTAAAGGCCTTGACTGACGGGTTGCGCATCGACGTGGCCGACACACCCATCCGCGTGACCAACCTGAAACCGGGACTGGTGGAAACCAACTTCAGCAACATTCGCTTCCATGGCGATACGGATCGGGCCGCCAAACTCTACACGGGCATCAAGCCCCTGACGGGCGATGACATTGCCGACGTGGCCGTCTTTGCCGCCAACGCGCCCGCCCACGTGCAAATAGCCGAGGTGCTGATACTGGCCACCCATCAGGCCAGCGGAAGTGTGATTGTAAGGAAATAAAACGGTCAGACCATGAAGATAAAGCCTTGTGCCAAGATCAACTTAGGACTGAATATCGTCAACAAAAGGGCTGATGGCTACCACGACCTGGAAACGGTGTTCTACCCCGTGCCCATCTATGACGAAATAGAGATTCGGGAGGCTCCGGAAACCACGCTCGAGATAAAGGGACAGACCATTGAGGGCAATCCGGAGAAGAATCTGGTGATGCGCGCCTACAGGATGGTGGCCACATGTTATGCGCTCCCGCCCGTACATATTTTATTAGATAAGCAAATACCTATGCAGGCGGGCATGGGCGGCGGCTCTGCCGACTGTGCCTTTACCATCAGGCTCCTCAACGAACAGTTCCGTTTGGGAATGAGCACCGATGAGATGCAGCAGATGGCTGCAAGTCTGGGAGCCGACTGCGCCTTCTTCATTGAAGCAGTTCCTGCATACGCCGAAGGTATCGGCGAAAGGCTCACCCCTATCCCACTCGACCTGAACGGCTACCGCATGGTGGTGGTGAAGCCACAGGTGGCCGTGAGCACGCGTGAAGCCTTCAGTGGCATCAAGGTGAAGCGTCCTGCCAAGAACTGCCGCGAGATCGTGATGCAGCCTATCGACACCTGGCAAGAGGAACTCATGAACGACTTTGAGGAAAGCATCTTCCCACAGCACCCCGAACTGGCAGCCATCAAGCAACGGCTTTATGCGCTCGATGCCCGCTATGCCGCCATGAGCGGAAGCGGTTCGGCTCTCTTCGCTTTCTTTGATGAAGCGCCGAGACTGGATGATGAGTTCACGGACTGCAAGAAATGGATTCTATAATAAAATGAGCGTTTTACGCAAAAGAAAAAGCCTTCCCAAAAAGGAAGGCTTTTCTGCGGTGCGTACGGGACTCGAACCCGTGACCTCCTGCGTGACAGGCAGGCATTCTAACCAGCTGAACTAACGCACCAAAGGTTTGTAAGTATTTGCTATCCCCGAATTTCAGCGGTGCGTACGGGACTCGAACCCGTGACCTCCTGCGTGACAGGCAGGCATTCTAACCAGCTGAACTAACGCACCTTTCGGTTAAGCGGTTGCAAAGGTATGAAGTTTTTTTGAATTACCCAAACTTTCTAACGACTTTTTCACAAAAAAAGTTGCACCAACAAGGCATCGTGGTAGTCATGGCCGTCGAAAAGCCAATCGGTCAGTACGGAACCCGAAACGAAACCTGATTTACGGAAAAGCTGGAGCGAGGCTTCATTATCGGTAGCGACGTAGGCATAGAGCTGGTGAAGATGAAGCCGCTCAGCGGAATACCTCACCACCTGGGCAATGGCGGCCTCGGCATATCCCTGATGGCGCCAAGGAGTCATCACCACGATACCAATTTCAGCACGCTGATGCTGTGGTTCGAAGTTTATCAGGTCCACGATGCCAACGGTCTGCCCTTCTCCGTTTTCAATCATCAGCCTCAGCTGCCGGTCGGCATAGATATCGGAGGTCTGCGAGGCTATATAGTTATGGAGCGAATAGCGGGAATAGGGAACGTTGGTAGTACCCACGTCCCAAAGTTCGCGGTCGTTCTCTATCTCATAGAGGACGTCGAGGTCCTCAGGTTCTATCGCTCTCAGGCGTATGTTCTTGTCGTTCATCTGATAACCTCCCTGCCTGTGATGATGGTGGCGTTTTCCGGATGATAGAAGCCTATGAGCACTTCGCTGTCGGCATTCTCCTCAAAGATATTCAGGATCTGTTCGTAACTGAAAGTCCCTGTGTCATAAACCACATAGTTGACCACGCCTTCCTTGATCTTGCCATTGAAAGCCAGATGTCCCTGCGGATGACGCTTGGCATCTGCCTCACAGAACTCGGCCGTCAGGGCATTCCTGCGGGCAATCTTCCGACAGGCCGTTATCATCTGCCGCGAGCCGACGAAAAGCCACACAGGGAGTTTCTCGCGCTTGCTAGAAAAGAAACCGAGCGAACGGCTGACCTTCTCTCCCAACATGGAGACAAGCGCCAGGAATGCCTTGCCAAAGATGGCCAGTTTGACGGGTATCGTGATGAGGAAGCTAAGATGGCCGTAATGCTTGCGGAAAAAAATGAGCATCGCCTCATAGAAGACGTGCACATAGCGGAACGATGACTTCTGCGTGCTCTCCCCCTTGTAATGCAGGATATGCTCGGGCAGATACCAGTTATGCCAGCCGCCTTTCAGCAGACGGTAACTGAGATCGATGTCCTCACCGTACATGAAGAAATCCTCGTCGAGAACACCCACCTGATTGAGGGCTTCACGACGCAGGAAGCAGAATGCGCCACTGACGACTTCTATCTCCGCGGCTTCATCCCAAGGGAGATAGCTCATATAGTATTTTCCGTAGCGGCGGCTATTCGGAAAACGGTTGCAAAGTCCGGTCATCTTGTAGAAGGCCACAAGCGGTGAGGGAATGCCTCTGCGGCTCTCCATGGCAGGTCTGCCGTTTTCGGTGTGCATCTTCACGCCGAGGGCTCCCGCATCGGGATGTTCATCCATGAAAGCAATGCAGCGGGCAATGGCGGGCTCTGCCACCACGGTGTCGGGATTCAGCAACAGCACATGCTCCCCCTCACTCTGCTGAATGGCGATATTATTAGCGCGCGCGAAACCCAGATTATGAATACTTGAAATGAAATGAACCTCGGGAAACAGCGGCTGAAGAGCCTCCACGCTACCGTCCTTTGAATGGTTGTCCACCACGTAAACCTCTGCCTCAAGTTCTTTCAGGGCGCGCTCAAGGCTGCGGAGACACTGTTCAAGATAGTGCCTCACGTTGTAGTTTACGATGACGACGGTCAGTTTCATGGGGAGGGGGATTAAAGATGAAAGGTTCAAGTTTCAGGTTTCAAGTTTCAGGTTTCAGGTTTCAGGTTTCTTTCATTCATTAATTCTGAAAGCGTTTTCTGAAGAAAACGATTACAGGTTATCGCCTTCGTTATCGTTAGCGTTAGGGTTATCGTTAACGTTATCGTCAGTAGTCTCTTCCTTGCATCTGCCCAGTGAGGGATAGACGAAAAGCATGCAGATGACAGCGATGATAGCCATATAACCGAACGAGGCATTCATATAAAGGTAATAGCATACCGCGTTGACAATCACGAGAAAGGCCAGCATGGCCATACGTACAAAGCCCCACGTGAGCAATGACTGGGCGGGAGCGGTTAAAAGGTTTTGGCGAACGCTCTTCACGCGAAAAAGATAGAGTGAAAAGGGAATCAGGCAGACGGTGAGCAGTTCCATGGCTGTAAGCACGGGAAACTCCGCCGCCTTATTGCCGCCAAGTCCACCTGGCGTCAAAATACCTGTCTCGAAGACAACGACAATGATCAGGGCCACGGCCAGAATGCCGTAGAAAAACTGTTTGAGAATCTTACTGACTTTTTCCATCGAATGGTGTACGGTTTAGGATTGAACGGCCAAGGGTCACCTCGTCCGTATATTCAAGTTCGTCGCCAACGGAGATGCCGCGGGCTATAATGCTCAGTTTCACACCCGTGCCTTCCAATTTCCGTGAGATGTAGAAATTTGTGGTGTCACCCTCCATCGTGCTGCTTAAGGCCAATATCACCTCCTGAATGCCACCTGCCTCCACACGCTCCACCAGCGAAGCGATTTCAATGTCGGAAGGCCCGATACCATCCATCGGCGAGATGATACCGCCCAGCACATGGTAGAGTCCGTGATACTGCTGCGTGTTCTCGATGGCCATCACATCCTGGATGTTCTCCACCACACAGATGATGGAACCATCGCGGCGATGATCGCTGCAGATGGAACAGACATCGGTGTCGCTGATATTGTGGCATACCCGGCAATACTTCACTTCCTGTTTCATCCGCGTGACGGCAGAGGCAAACTGCTCCACGTCTTCAGCAGGCTGACGCAGCAGGTGAAGCACCAAACGCAAAGCGGTCTTGCGTCCGATACCTGGTAGCCGTGAGAATTCCGATACGGCCTTTTCCAATAACTGCGACGGATATTGCTGATTCATTTTCGTGGCAAAGGTAACGCTTTTTCCTGAATTTTTTGTATCTTTGCAACCGAAATTATCAAAAAGTTATGGAAATAAAGAGTTCGGAGTATTCAATATCAAGTCCTACGGTTAGCCTTTGCCCCAAGGACACCAAACCCGAATATGCTTTCATCGGACGAAGCAATGTCGGTAAATCGAGTCTTATCAACATGCTTTGCAACCATAAGGGACTGGCCAAGACATCGGCAACACCAGGTAAGACCATCATGATCAACCATTTCATCATCAACAAGGAATGGTATCTCGTTGACCTCCCCGGTTACGGGTATGCGAAACGCTCGAAGACACAACGCGACAAGCTGGAGCAGATGATTGCACAATACATCCTCCAGCGCGAGCAGCTGGCCAATGTGTTCGTGCTTATCGACATCCGCCACGACCCGCAGACCATCGACCGCGAGTTTATCGACTGGTTAGGACAGAGCCAGATTCCGTTCTGCATCGTGTTCACCAAGGCCGACAAACTGGCTAAATCGAAAGTGGAGCCTGCAGCCAAAGCATGGATGGAGAAACTGCTTGACACCTGGGAGGAACTGCCCCCCTACTTCATCACGTCTTCCAGCAGCCGTCAGGGACGCGAAGAGGTGCTCAACTATATTGAAGAGATCAACCGTTCATTTCAGGAATAACCCGTTTCTCATTCTCTCCTTTCACCGATGCCATCACCAGTCTTAGACGTTCAGAACCTCACGAAATCGTTCGGTGCGCAAGTGCTGTTCGAGGATTTATCCTTCTCTATTGCAGAAGGTCAGCGCGTGGGACTCATCGCACAGAACGGCACCGGCAAATCAACATTGCTCTCCATACTCACAGACAAGGAAGGATACGACCGCGGTGACATTATCTTTCGCCGTGACCTGCGCGTGGCCATGCTTGAGCAAACACCCGTTTTCGACCCAGAAGAGAGTGTACTCGACGCTTGTTTCAATCATCAGGGGGAAGAAGAAAAGATACTGAAAGCCAAGCAGATACTCACAAAACTTAAAATAAAAGATTTAACCCAGCCCATGGGGCAGTTGAGCGGTGGACAGCAGAAGCGTGTAGCCCTTGCCAACGTACTGATCACCGAGCCTGATTTCCTTATTCTCGATGAGCCCACCAACCATCTCGACCTCGAAATGATTGAGTGGCTCGAAGGCTATCTCAGCCGCGGCAACCGCACACTGCTGATGGTCACCCACGACCGCTTTTTCCTCGACCGCGTATGCTCACTCATCCTCGAACTCGACAACCGCACCATATACACCTATCGAGGCAACTACTCCTACTATCTGGAGAAGCGCCAGGAGCGCATCGACAACCAACGTGCAGAGATAGCGCGAGCCAATAATCTCTATCGCAGAGAACTCGATTGGATGCGCCGTCAGCCGCAAGCCCGAGGCCATAAGGCCCGCTATCGCGAGGAAGCTTTCTATGAACTGGAGCGTGTGGCGAAGCAACGGATAGAGGAGCGCCAGATGCGGCTCAAATCCTCCAACATCTATATCGGCTCCAAGATCTTCGAATGCCAGTATGTGTCGAAGGCCTTCGAGGGAAAAGAGGGACAGGAAGATACGGTCATCCTGAAGGATTTCTACTATAACTTTTCCCGTTTTGAGAAGATGGGCATCGTGGGCAACAACGGCACCGGCAAATCCACCTTTATCAAGATGCTGCTGGGAGAAGTAGCCCCCGACAGCGGAAAGTTCGACATCGGCGACACCGTTCGCTTCGGCTATTTCTCACAGGAGGGGCTGAAGTTCCGCGAGGACCAAAAGGTCATCGACATCATCACCGATATCGCCGAATACATCGATCTGGGCAGCGGGCGTCACCTATCAGCCAGTCAGTTTCTGCAGCATTTTCTCTTCACACCTGAGCAGCAGCACAACTACGTCTATAAACTCTCTGGTGGTGAGAAGCGCAAGCTCTACCTCTGTACGGTACTGATGAAGAATCCCAATTTCCTTGTTCTCGACGAGCCCACCAATGACCTGGATATCCAGACGCTCCAGATTCTCGAAGAATACCTCATGGACTTCCCCGGCTGTGTCATCGTGGTCAGCCACGACCGTTACTTCATGGACAAGGTCGTTGACCACCTGCTCGTATTCCACGGAAACGGAGAAATCAAGGATTTCCCCGGCAACTACACCCAGTTCAGAGAGTGGTCAAAACTAGCAGAAAACTCCGGAGACTTGGTAAACTCAGGCAAATCCGGAAAAGCCGGCACCACCTCACCTAAGAAAAGCTACCGCAACGACTCCCGCCGACGGATGACTTACAAAGAGAAGACTGAGTTCGAACAGTTGGAGAAAGAGATTGCCGCCCTCGAAGCCGAGCAGCACCAAATCGAAGAATCCCTCTGCAGCGGAGCCCTCTCCATCGAAGAACTTACGGAGAAAAGTAAGCGTCTGCCCCTCCTCAAGGACGAACTCGACGAGAAGAGCATGCGCTGGCTCGAACTTTCGGAAATAGAGGATTGAGAAGGCAAGAAGCCGCCTAAAGGTTAAAAATATGTAATTTCCTCAATTTCCCATTTTTTCGTTATCCCATTCTCTCAAATTCTTAGTACCTTTGCACTCGTCTTTTGAAAGACATCCTCTACGTTTCCATTCGCGAAACAATTAAACCAAACATCAATTTCCACATATTTATTATATGTACAATAAAGAAGAACTGTTATCAAAGAGTATCTCCGAATTGGAAGATATTGCTAAAGAGTTGAATGTCAGCCTGAAAGCCGGTAGCACTCAGGAAGACATCGTATATGACATCATCGAGGCACAGGCCGCTGATTATGCAAGTAAGAACCCTATGGGTATCAAGCGCAAGCGCACTCGAATCACCAAGAAGGACACCGACCGCGTATATTCCGTCAACGGCAAGGAAGGAGAAAACTTTGACCTGAAAAAAAGCAAGCCCACAGCAGAGCCAACGCCCCTTTTCAAGGATCTCCCCGAGAAGCCGGAACAACCCGCCGAAGCACCAGTAGAAGCACCTGCAGAGGAAGAAACAGCAAAACCTGCTCCCAAGAAACGCGGACGCAAGTCGAAGGCTGAACTCGCAGCCATTGCTGCCGCTGAAGCCGAAGCCAAGGCTAAGGAAGAGGCGGAAAAGGCACAGGCAGAAGAAACTGCTGCTCCCGAAGTCGAAGTTCCAGAATTCGCGGAAGAGGCACAAACAGACAACGACGTGGCTCCCGACTTCATTCCCGAAGCTGAGTTTGCTTCCGGCAGTTCCGCTGCCAACGACAACGAAGAACAGCAAAACCTGCTCGCACAACTTCAGGCAAAGGTCAGCGACCACAACAAACAAGCGGACAGCATCCGAAGCGACGAGACCATTGACGGCGTATGGCAGGGTGATCCTGGTGACGGTACCGACTTCATCACCGTCATTGACCTTCCCATCGAAGACCAGGCAGCTTTGCCCAATTACGACATCTTCGATAATCCGACTACACCTGTTTCCGCACCTGTGACGCCCATCTTCCGCCAGCAAGCTGAACCTTCACGGGGAGGTTACGACTTCTCTGATATCATCACCGCCAACGGTGTGCTCGAAGTAATGCCCGACGGCTACGGCTTCCTGCGTTCCAGCGATTACAACTATCTCTCTTCACCCGATGATGTATATGTCAGCGTACAGCAGGTGAAACGCTACGGCCTGAAGACAGGTGACGTGGTACAGTGCCACGTGCGTCCGCCACACGACGGTGAAAAGTATTTCCCACTTTCAAGCATCGACAAGATCAACGGACGTCGTCCAGAGGAAGTGCGTGACCGCATTCCCTTTGAACACCTCACCCCACTCTTCCCCGACGAGAAATACACACTTTGCGGCGATCCCCGCACCACCAACCTCAGCACCCGTATCGTGGATCTCTTCACGCCTATAGGTAAAGGCCAGCGCGCACTCATCGTGGCACAGCCCAAGACCGGTAAGACCATCTTGATGAAGGACGTGGCAAACGCCATTGCCGCCAACCATCCTGAGGCCTACCTGATGATGCTTCTCATTGATGAGCGTCCTGAAGAAGTCACCGATATGGCACGCACCGTCAATGCAGAGGTTATTGCCTCTACCTTCGACGAACCTGCCGAGCGCCACGTCAAGATTGCGGGCATTGTCCTCGAGAAAGCCAAGAGAATGGTGGAATGCGGACACGACGTAGTGATCTTCCTCGACTCCATCACCCGTCTGGCACGTGCCTACAACACCGTGGCCCCTGCTTCCGGTAAGGTGCTCACTGGTGGTGTGGATGCCAATGCCCTGCAGAAGCCCAAGCGCTTCTTCGGAGCTGCCCGTAACATTGAGGGAGGCGGTTCGCTTACCATCATTGCCACCGCACTTATTGATACAGGTTCCAAGATGGATGAAGTGATCTTCGAGGAATTCAAGGGTACCGGTAATATGGAGCTCCAGCTCGACCGCGCACTCTCCAACAAGCGTATCTTCCCTGCCGTCAACCTTGTGGCTTCTTCTACCCGCCGCGACGATCTGCTGCAGGACAAGACTACACTCGACAGAATGTGGATTCTGCGCAAGGCTATTTCAGACATGAACGCCATCGAGGCAATGAACGAGATTCACACCCGAATGGAGCGTACGGAGAACAACGAAGAGTTCCTCCTCTCGATGAACTCATAAACCGAAAGTTTCTTCCATTTTATTTGGAGATAACAATAAAAAGCAGTAATTTTGCACCGCTTTTCGCAATGGTTCCGTAGCTCAGTTGGATTAGAGCAACTGCCTTCTAAGCAGTAGGTCTTGGGTTCGAACCCCAACGGAATCACCATCGCGAAAACCAAAACGGAGATATTCCCTTCAGGAGTATCTCCGTTTTTTTCTTAGTACTTCATAAACCTCTTTCCTACATTATGACTGTCAGTCGCGACAGAATTAGCAGGAATGCAGAGGTTTTGTCGCGAATAAGGGTCGGTGTCGCAACAACTTGGAAAGAAAAGCACTATATACACGCCAACATTATTAAATATGACTTACCTTTGCATCAGAAATCAAAATTAATACAATAACAATAAAAAATAAAAGACAATGAAAAGCTTAAAATTTTGGATGCTTGCCGCCATCCTTTTCTGCGGCATCATAAGTGTACAGGCACAAGTGATGAAGACTGCCGATCTGGAAAAATATGCAAAGCAACGCTATGGTGACAAATGGGTGGATGCTGCAGCCAATATCGCAAAAGGCATCACCCTCGACAAAAACGAGTCCATCACCTTCCAACAGGTCATCGAGGCACCAGGAAAGACGAAGGAACAACTCTACGTGGCTCTCAACTATTGGACCACCGCTACCTTCAAGGACCACAACGCCATTACGCTCAATGACAAGGATGCCGGATGCATTATCATATCATCGACCATCAAGGACATTGCTGAGCACACCGGAACTATCAACAGATATGCCGTCAGCATCACCCCCATCATCCGCATCGACATCAAGGACAACCGTATCCGTGTCACCTATACGGTGCAGAACTACGAAATTCTGAGTGACATATCCGGTGGATGGCTGACCGCAGTACTCGCAGACGAACGCACCGTAGGCGACTCCAAGCGCAAGGCTGACGACAAAACGAATGCTAATCTCTACGACAAGCAATGGGAGATCGCCCGTCATTATCCCTTTGTACAAAACGACGCCCAGAAGCGCACTTGTGCCAAGGCCCTTGTGATGACACACGCTTATTCAAATGCCGTTATCGACAAGATAGAAGAAGCCGTTAAGAACGGTATCGTCGGCAACGAAGACGAAGACTGGTAAAAGTCACCCCCGTTTCCAAAACCTGAAGAAAGACTTCTTCCTGCCTTGATCGGCCTGTTCCTCAGCAAGCCGGTCAAGGCTGTTTTTTTCCACGTCGTGTTTCTTCTTGGTGAACTGCTCAATCAACCAGTTCATACCTTTGGTCCAATGTCCTCCCAGGTTTTCAGAAACGACCTTGAAAACATCGGGAATGGATAGGATGGCCTTCTTCATGGAAGATTTACGGGCCTTCGCTCCGTTGCGGCCTTTCAGTTCGCGGGCTCCATTCATCAGATAGTATTTGGCCACATATCCGATGATGAGCGTCAGGATACTACTTGATACACCGTCAAGTAACGGTTTCAGGAGTTTTCCCGGAATAATCTTAGCAGCCTGAGTAACGCCCGATGAGAAATCCAAATCCGAGAGATCCAAATCCGAGAGGTCAATATCGGCCATATCAATATTCTCTACCAGACTCCCCGTAATATCACTCGAAACGTAATAACTGAAGAGCGATGCACTCACAATGAGTACATATTGCTTCATCATTTGGGGCTTGTTAGGACGAAATCCTGTAGCCTTGATGATATCGCCGATCATCCGGAAATTCAATGCCAGTGACGACATCGAGTCAACCCTGTCTGAAGGAGATATGGCGGCAATGATGAACACTTTCGTTCCATAGTTCATAATGAGTTTGTCAACTCGCTTCAGGCGAATGTCAATCTCTTTCTTCAGGAAGGCTTTCAGTTCGTCCACATCGTGTCGTTGCCGGATATCAGCCAATTCTGTGGATAGTTCTGCTTGATGGGCTATCCGGAGGTTCTCGGGCAGATAATAGCAATTGGAACACAGGGTTGAAGCGAAGGAACAGAGATCCTTCCAGTATTTCTCAGCATCACGGTCGCCCATTTCCTCGTCCACCTTCATCACCGGGAACTCAGGCGTAGAATAGATCTGATGAATGGGCGTGATGATAAGGTAGGCCAGCAAGCCGAAAAGCAGAATATAGAAAGCATATTCAAAATAAGGCACACCGAACACCTGAGTCATCTTGTCCCCGATAGTAATCACATTTCCGAGGATAAGAATGGCGACTATTACAACCAACAGCGTAACTACGGTTATAAAGAACTTCTTCATGCTGCAAATATATACTTTTATTCTGAAACGGCAAACATTTTGGGTAATAAGTTACGGCGTTTATTGAATATAGGCTATAAGACCGTCAGTTACATCCTGATCCAACACTTACTTTTTCGTTAATAATTCAATGTGTTACGACAAATTCAGAGAGGCCTCTCAAAGTTTGTCGCAATATAGGGTATGTGTCGCAACTAATTGAAGAGAAAAACACAGAAAATGATTCGCGGCCACAAAATCCGTCGTATCTTTGCAATGTCAAAAGACAAAAAGAAATTTTCTCTCATTAGATTAGATATATAGATTCATAAGTTTTAAGTTAGTTATTTAGGTTAGTTGATAAAAACGGGGGCTGCAGCGGCAGTCCCCGTTTTTAATGAATTTCTTAAGCCAGGAGTTTCTTCACAATCTCAGAGATGACGCGGCCATCAGCCTTGCCGGCCAACAGCTTGCTGGCAGAGCCCATCACCTTACCCATCTCCTTCATACTCGTAGCCCCCACCTCAGCGATGATTCTCTTCACCTCTGCCTCTATCTCTTCCTGAGAGAGTTGCTTGGGCAGGTAACTTTCCAGTACTTCTACCTGCGCCAATTCGGCATCAGCCAAATCCTGCCGGCCGGCATCCGAATATGTTTTTGCGGTTTCCTTACCTTGTTTTGCCAGTTTGGCGATAATCTTCAGCGCGTCAGCATCTGCCAGCGTATCGTTGGCTCCCGGGGCTGTCTTTGCCTCCAGAAAAACTTTCTTGATGTTTCGAAGCGTCTCCAGTCGCACTTTATCACGAGCCTTCATAGCCGCCTTGATGTCCTCACTGATTTGATCAAAAAGTATCATAATTGTATGTATTAAGTTTAATTCTCATTGCAAAAGTACAAAAAATATACGAGACCAGCATAACTTTGGGCATATAAAAACTGAAATTGATACAGTTGTACGACAGATTCTGCAGGGGCTCCCGCAATATGACGCATATACCATGCTGTGTCGCTACAACTCTAACACAAAAACAATATTTTCGCACTTACCCATAAATTAATGATATACCTTTGCACCCGAATTTAGAAACAATAATATCATTAACAAAAAAAAAAGAAAGAAATGAAAAAAACAGTACTTAAGTGACACAATAGCTGAAAACTACTTTTGCATCTGGAATCGTGAACATATCATAGGTAAAGAAATAGTAAAAAAAAGAAAGTATATGAAACGCAAAATAAGCATTATTATTGCACTCCTTCTCATTATAGGGCAGGCAGTGATGGCACAGAAAGCAAACTATAACAAATTGTCAGGTTTATTGATCAGCAAGTTGAACCACTATGAAAGCAAGTCCATGCACACTCGAGCCTCGTTGCAGGATAAACAGGATGAACTTCTCATGCCTCTCATCAAGGCCGATTCAGAAGAGGCACTGACCCGTCAGGGTGTACGTGTGCTCGACCACATTGGAAATATCTATTTCGCCATCGTACCCCTAAGCCGCATGGCTGCACTCTCAAACGACGAGGACGTCCGCCGCATAGAACTGAACGAATCTCCCAAACTACAGATGGACCAGACGGCGGGCACCACAGGAGTCACCAATATCTATCAAGGCTTGAATCTGCCTCAGGCCTACACTGGAAAGGGCGTGCTCGTGGGCATCTGCGACTCCGGATTTGACTATACCCACCCAATGTTCCAAAATGCAGACGGCACCACCCGTATCCGTTGGGCATGGGACATATATACCGGACGTGGAGCCACGGAAGGCTATCTCGGCATCGGATCGCTCTATGACACTCCCAAGAAACTGGCCATGGCTTGTGGTTCCATCGACTCACTCAAAAACCATGGCACCCATGTGGCCGGCATTGCCGCAGGGAGTCCAGTGCTTGACGGTAAGTATCGCGGTATCGCCTACGAGTCAGATATTGCCATGTTCATGTCTGGAACTTCCAGCAATAATCCTTATGATGAAAACCGATCGCTGGGCGATCTGATGATAGCAGATATAAAGCAAGCAAGTTCCAACAATATTGAGGTCGACAAATATTATCAGTGGGATGCTTCGAGAACAGGATGCCTGCTCGGCATCAAACACTTCTTCGATTATGCCACAGAGCAGAACATGCCCGCCGTCATGAACTGCAGCTGGGGATGTAGCCAGAATTTCTATTTTGACACTTCGCTGGAGGAAGAAGTGTTCAACGAGATGGCTAAGGTTCCCGGACATATCATCGTTGCTAGCGCAGGCAACAACTCCGACACCGACTACTACCGCGCCATGAAAGCCAACGAGACCCTCAACGAAAGCCTCAACTACCTTGGTGAGAACGCTAAAGACGAGAGCCCATATTCACTTTTCATTACGACCAAGGGCGATTTCGAAATCACGCTTTCTGCTACATTAACAAACGGAAATGCCAAGGCCGTCTTCGACTCCCGGGATCCTAACGCCGATGGACAGTATTGCTATTGGGAAGACAATGAAGGAAAGACGCACTATTTTGGATTCTACAAAGACGAAGTGAGCGTCCCGTATCACAAACAGACATTACCTGACGGACGGGTTGCCTATAAGTTTGACATTATAATGCCCATACGGGAATACTATCCTGACGGCACCAGCGCCAGAAGTGCTAGGATGACGGTAACCTGCAATGAGGACTACGTCATGAACGGCGCCATCGATCATATCGGATTCTCCAAAGGCTTTTCCACATCCCTTGCTGATCACACCGTGACTGCTCCTGCTGCATACGATTGTGTGTTGGCCGTGGGAGCCACCAGCCACAGAAACCAACTTGTCAACAGAAACGGAAAAGCCATACAATCCGGCAATCTTTACTCAGATAACAACATCGTCAGTTGGAGTGGCACCGGCCCCACCTTCGACGGTCGCACCAAACCTGACGTCTGTGCTCCAGGATACAACATCATCTCTTCCAACAACAGCAATCTTAAACAGAGCATGGCCACCTCAGAACGCAATCAAAGCGATATCATAGAACAATGGCAAATGGGTAACCGCACATACGAGATGGTCGCCATGTCTGGCACATCCATGGCATCACCCGTCGTGGCAGGCATCGTGGCCTTATGGCTGCAAGCCAAGCCCAATCTGACGCTGGCCGAAGTCAAAGAAGCCATCGCTGCCACATCGAAACATCTCGACCCGACGCTCCCCTATCCTAACAACGTGTACGGCTACGGCGAGATTGACGCATACGCAGGACTGCTGAAACTGCTTAACATCGAAACATCCATCCCCGATCTGCCACGCCAGCAAGCGAAAGTCAGCCTCCACGGTCGCATCCTGAATATAGACGGATATAACGACGTGCAAGTGACCATCTACAACCTCAACGGCCAACAGATGCTCAACACACGTGCCACCGACGGGACTGTCATGCTGAACAGCCTACCCTCCGGTGTCTATGCCGTGAAGATAGGCCAGCAGGGGTCAACGCTCATCCGGTTGTAACCGAGGATAGCAATTCGAAGAACAACAAAAAAGATAATGCCTTTCGAGGTATAGCTCTTGAAAAGAGATAATCCCATCCGCCGCGACATTTCCCCATTTCAGGGAGCGTCGCGGCGGATGTTGTCCGTACGAATTCATGACATTACGACAGATTCTTAGGAAACCGTGCTTTTTGTCGCAAAAACGACCTGGTGTCGTAACAACTTTTGCAGATAATCCGTTGCTGCCATACAAACATGTATAAATAGCCCTACCTTTGCACCCGCAATTTGAAACAAGACATTAACAATAAATATTTAAAAGAATGAAAACAGAAAGATTCGCATTTTGGATGCTTACAAGCATCCTCAACATCTGCAACAGCAGTGTATTTACAAGTTCTAAAACACAATGTCTGCAAAATGACAATTCGTCTGGAAACTTGAATAAAAAGGTACTCATAGCCATAGTCACCATATTTATGGCAACAAGCGTTTCTGCACAGAATGATGCCATGACACCGTATTATGAACTCGACCAACTGCCCAAACTCATTGACATCATGCCGGCTCCACCCTCATTCGACAGCCCTGAGTTTGCCAATGATGTAGTCCGATACAGTTGGGGCAAGCAACAGCGTCAGGATCCTGACCGAGTTGCATTGGCTATCGCAGATGCCGAATGGAACGATCACGCTAAACTCTTTCTCCAATGGAAAGATGCATTCGGACTAGAAATCACTCCTATCAATACGCCCCAAATATGGAAACTCATGGAGACTAGCCTGGCCACCACTGACCCCATGCGCAAGGAGACCAAGGCTTACTACAAAAGGCAGCGCCCCTTCGAGCGTTTCAATGATTCGATGCCCTCTCACGAAGAGGATGAACTGCGCGGAGAGGGTAGTTATCCCTCAGGCCATAGTCTGCGTGGATGGGGAATCTCGCTATTGCTAGCCCAAATTGCTCCTGAGCGCGCCGATGAGATTTTCAGCCGTGGCTGGGATTACTGTAATAGCCGCGTCATCGTGGGTGCCCATTGGCAGAGTGACGTTGATGCCAGCCGCACCGCCGCCAGCATCGGCTTTTGCGCCCTGCAAGGTAGCGAGGAGTTCATTACCCAGATGAAAAAGGCTCAGCAGGAGTACAAGGAAAAGACAGGACAGAGTACTGGCGTGAAAGCCGTAATCGTAGAGCACCCAGCATCCCGTGTCTATCGTCTGGACGGATCAATGGCCATGGAATCCACCCGTGGTATCGTCATTGAAAACAATAAAAAAATCGTCAAGAACTAAATACTAAACGTACAAGAAAAATAAGTGTGTGCCCAATATGAGCACACACTTATTTTTTTATTCAGTCGAGGTGACAGGATAGCAGAGACGGGAGAAACACCTATATTATATATAAGGTATAGGTGGAGGTTGTGATGGAAATAATGACGGGTGATGTCCTGAAATCGTCCTTCATCCTTTTGCGGTAAGTGATTGATATACTATGAAATATTTCAGTCGTAACTGAATATTACTTTAATTCTAACTGAACTTTTTGTTTGCTCAGCTGGGCTTTCAGCAGGGCTATTTGCTCGTCTTTGGCGTCGAGCAACTGCTTCTGCATCTGGAGAAGTTCGCGCAGGTAGGACGTTTCGGATGGTGACGAAACTTTTTCTTCACCGTCGGGACTGTAATCTACATCTACATAGTAGCTTACAGGACGGTCGAAATACTTGCAGAACTTCTCGATCGTGAGAAGGGAGGGATTCATGTTGGCCTTCTCACCATAGTAGCTGTTGACGGTGGTGTCGGACTTGTCACCGAAGAGGTCGGCAGCCACCTTGCTGCGCCCTACCCTCTTCACGTCTGCTTGAAATCTGTCTTTCCTCCACATAACTAGTCTTGCATTGAATTGACCATCGACACCAGCTGCGACATTACCTTGTCACGCTGCTGATAATTAATCACAATCTCCCTGCATAACTGCAGCAATCCCGCGTTCTTATCTTCGGAACTAAGGCTATCAAATTTAAGAGCCTTGATGTCGAAGAACGTTCTGATGTCCACATCCAGCTTAATGGCTATCATTTCTAAGTCACCAGCCTGAATCTTATTATTGTTGATACAGCGGTGAAGATTTGCCTCGCTCATGCCTATTTCAGAGGCAAGTTTCTTGATTCCTCCCTCATGTTTTTCGGCCAATTCCCTGATGATACTTATATCCATGACTGTATTGTTTTGAAGTTAACAACTATTAAAATTTAAAGTTATCGGCTAAATTATTTGCAAGTGACTAAATTATTTTATAGTTTTGCAGTCTAAAATTAATAATTTTATTTCATATCCACAAAATATTATGAACAATTCGACTAAAAAAAATTTTAGAGAGTATTACATGGCGCTGCCCAAACAGGAACGTGCAGCGCTGCGTGACAAGTTCCTCGAGGTGTCGGGCATCAGCTATCCTGCATGGTATGGCAAACTGAACGGCTCACCGTTCACTAAGCTGGAGCTGGCCGCGCTGAGTGAGATAACCGGTATAGAGATTGTGAACTGAGCTTTCTGCGGCCCGCTCCGTGCCAATAGTGAGATTTCATATAAGTTGTGTGATAATAATTTGGGTGCGGGCCGCTTTTGAAATACCATCCACGTCCCAAAGGTGCTTGGTCATGGGGAGGTCGGCGGAAACGGTAACGTCACGCATGGATTAAAAGCCTAGGACGGCCTCCCCCTTTAGTTTGAGGATTTATATTAAAAACAGCGGCTGTCGTGGAAACTGGCCACGGGGAGAAGGTGACGGAAGCGGCGACGCGACGTAGCCCATCAATAGAACATAGAGGCCCTGGCACACCTTCTCCCCTTTTAAACGATAACAACTTAAACAGTATAAACAATGAAAACGAAGGAATTAGAAGCAGCATTGCCTGATTGGCTGAAGCTGGACAATGTGATGATGGGAAAAGGCGGCGTAGTGACCAGGGCACTGGCGCACTCCGCACGTGATGAGAGTGAGCGGTGCATGTCGGTGATATTCGACAGTAAGGGAAGAGCCTACACGCGCATGTTCGTGGTAGTGGAGGACGTTCCCAGCGAGATACTTTCGCACAACCCGGGCGATGGCCGCAAGGTGGTGTACGTGAACGGATTCAAATACGTGCGCGACGAATCGATGGACTTAGACGTTTCGTGATATGTACGTAGACAAGGACAGCTTCGGCAAATACTGCCTGATGGGGATGACACGCGAGGAACTTGAAGGTCTCGTCAGAATGATTAAGGGAGCTTCCTTGCCAGAGCGTCGTATGTTCCACAGAATTCTGAGGGAGGTAGGTGAAGTATGAAGTATGTGGTTACTGGCGTGAACAGGCTGACCGGCGAACGAGAGACTATTTCGTCGCCTCATTCGGAATGGAAGGCGTACGACCTGATGCAGAAGTACAAAGGCTTGCAGCTGAAGGCCGGAAAGAGCAGTGCCTACACCAAGCTGAAGGTGCTGCCAGCCTGCACGGAAGGAGAACTTAAATTTTCAGAGGGAATATGAAAAGCAAAATAGTATATCAGAAAATAGACCTTGCTCAAAGCAGGGAAAGGCAAAAGGTTTGGGCAGAACTCATCAAGCAAGAGCTTCTGAAGGTCATGGATCCAGAACCGAGTCTGGAAAACCTTTTAAATCTCACCTATGAGCTATTTCTTGCAGCGAAAGCCCTTTGCGAAATAGCCCTTTTCTTCGACGAGAATACGCGGGTATCGGGAATATATTCCATGATGCAGGGCATAAGCAGCGGAATGGAGGATGTAGATACAAAATGCAGAATCAACTGGGCGTTATGGTGCAAGGACGGGAAGCTTATAACCAGTGACGACATAAGAACGAGGAAAGATGAAGAGAATGAAGAAGAGAGATAGGATTCAGCTTAGCCTCCCTGCCTTAAAAAGGTTGCGGGAGGCTGGAGAACGTGGCGATCTAGCCGGTGGTCTGATAGAAAGTGCAGAGCAATTCGGTGCCGGCAGAGCCTGCATGAGGATAGTGCTGAAAAACAAACCTTGGATAATAACAATAGAAGTCAGAAAAATATGAGAAAGAAACTTTCGGAAATGACATACGTAGAGCGGGTTGACCGGGCGCTAAAGGATGCCACATGGGAGCAGGCAGAGGAAGCTGGCATAGAGATACTGGCACGCTGCATGGCACTGCATACGTATGCGAGAAAAGAAGGTGGGAAATACCTTCTCGATTTGACGGAAAGGATATGTAAGCGGGCAGACGAATGGGCGCATGAGGGAAACCATCCCACCATTCTCGCCTTCGCCAGTATGGGATATGAGAAGAAAAAGGAGGAAGGACAATGAGTAATACAAGATACAAGGGCATAGGTGAACGTTTCGAGCTGAAAGGCCTTATCTACGAGGTGGAAGAATCGGGTATAGGGTGCGAAGGCTGCTCCTTTTTCTACAAAGACGAATGCGTGTGCACCATGACTTGGGACGACAGAAAACTGACAAGCCACTGCATAGCGTGGTATCGGAAAGACCGCAAGAACGTTATCTTCAAGTACATCGGTGAGGTGCCCTAGGCCGTCTTTTCCCATCAGCCGGTTTAAGTATATGTTTGCAGCGGATAGAAGAAACTTATCATGATAGACAAACAAAAAATC
>Ga0256407_10004443_pt1 | contig 23394 bp, 38 predicted proteins | sample RumenRJG_04DNA_FD_193489 | JGI IMG/M metagenome (GOLD analysis project Ga0256407, IMG submission 193489) | Bovine rumen microbial communities from Lethbridge, Alberta, Canada - RJG_04 | ecosystem: Host-associated > Mammals > Digestive system > Stomach > Rumen | place: Canada: Alberta... | reverse complement strand
AGTAACATCATAACCAATCTTTGTCAACTCTTGTTCAAGATTTGTACGAACCTTAGTAAGGAACTTGTCACGGTCAGCGTTAATTTCCTCAATAAGCATTGTTGCCATGATAGCACGAGTTTCACCAATCAAAATTTCTTGAATCTGTGCTTGAATTTCAGAAGGTGTAGCACTCAAGAAACGAGTTGCGGCATTTTGCTGAATTTCCTTGTCTCGTGAAATAGCTGTAGTTAATACAACTGGCAAGTGCAACTGAATTGCCTGTGAATCAATACCATCAACTGTCGCCTTAATCTGAATAGGCTTCATTGACATTTTCTTGTAATCTTGAATGATTGGCCATACAAATGCACCACCACCTTGCATAATCTTTGAAGGTACAATCAATGTCTTTTCTTTACCATCTTCACCTGTTACTTGAATCTTTCCAGATTTACCGAAAATAATACCAAGTTCATCAGGAGCAAAACGACGATAACGGGAAAGAACTCCCCAAATAGTTAGTGCAAATACAAGTACACCACCACCAATCAAACACAAAGTTAAAATTGTTTCGTTCATTTATTATAAAATTTAAGTTAATAAAAATATGTTAATTTAATTCTGTTCCAAGTTTCGATAATTTATGTTGTTCATCATAACAAGATATCTTGTATGCATCATTTAATTTCTTACAATCTTCGTCTTCAGATAATCCTTTCTTTAATGCCCATGTTGCAACATTTACTGAATGTTGAATTTCATCTTTAGTAACCGGAATATCAACACCATTCCATAAAAATTTAATTAATTGTGTAATTGTCATACTTCGTCAATATTAATCTTATCTAATTGTTTCTTAACATATTTCAAATTGGAATACATTGAATAATCATACAATAATTTTGTTCCAATTAGTGCTCCCAATGTAGCACCTAAACCAATTACAGTATATTTTACTGGTTTACTCCATATCAGATACTTTAATGTCATTTTCTAAATACTTAATAAAAATATTATTACCTTCTTTTTCTAATGTTACTTCTGTCCCAGGTTCCAATTCATCTCCAGTATAAAATGCTGTTACATTTGTTGTACCTGCAGGTGTATGTGCTTGAACTGAATAAGAACCATTTCCCAAATTAATATAAATTGTTCCTTTTGAATTATCAATTAAATCTTCCGGATCTTTTGTAGAATTATTTGCTTTCATTGCTAATTTATAAGCATAAAATAATGCTATCACTACAATGATACCAATAATAATAGCCCATGCAAAATCTCCAAAACTAAATTGTACTTTTCCATCAACAATATTTACTGTATTAGTATGTGCACGTGCAAATAAATATGAACTAAATCCTACTAAGAAATGCAATGCGCCTTTGAAAGAAAAAGCACTTGATGTATCAAAATCACTATCACCATCAAAGTCAACATCTAAATCTATATCACCAATCAATAATGAAATTGCCAACTTAGCTATAAATAAAGATATAACTGTAATAAATAAAATAGTATACCACGCCATAGTAAATCTTAAAAATTATGATAATTTTAATTTTATTAATTAAATTGGTTTTCAATTTCATTCAGACGTGTGTTTATAATTTTCTTAATTAAATCTTTTACATCATCTGAATATGTTTTATAATTCAAACCAGGTCTATCACAATCATTGTGAATAACACCAATACTTACATTTATATTTTGTAAATCATTTAACAATTGTGTTAATTCATTATGTTCATGAATTAACTTTTGTGTATTTTCAAAAAAATTATTTTCCATATTTTTAAATCATTTAATGATTATAAAATAGAAATTATTGTGAATTATTCAAATTTTCAGAAAGATATTTTTCGATAATTTTGTTTCTATCTTCAAGCATATTTGCAAACATATCTCCGTATATATGGTTTAATGTCTGATACTTTCTACATTGTGAACCATCTTCCCAAACAAAACTTAATAGGCATTCTGAACCATCACGTCCCAATTCAATATATTGTTTATTACGATCATATTCATGCATTAATTTACAAATATCATCAAAATTCTTTGGGCGTTTAACATCTAAATCTAATCTTTTCATTATCTAATATTATTTAATAAGGTTTAAATCCGACTCTAATAAACATTTACAATGTACGTACATTTGATAACAGCAGAATTTAATATGATCTGTATCTGATGCATCAGTCGAATGCATTTCATCATACCATTTCTTAAAATTATTATGAGCATACTTAGTCAATAAATCATTATGAAGATTTGACTTATAATTTGCAAAATGAACATCATTATTCATAAATGCATAAATATACTCCATATTTGAAATCATCTGACGAACATCAGAAGTATTTATATTATCTTCAGGCAATACAACATGAAGCTTATTAAAGTATTCATCCCAAAATTCAGGAGTATGCAAAAGATGATCTATGCGAAGAATATCAATAACAATATGACCATCTTCAGTTTCACGTCCAGCTTTCTTTAAAGTCTTTTCATTAATGTCAAACTTCTTACATATCTCATCTTTACGATCTTGCGATAAGTTCTTAAACCATTGTTTATTTCTAAAATTATCTGCCATTTTAATTAAGGGATTAAAAATATCGTCATATTTTATGGGATTAAATCCATATCATCAATATGAAGATAATCAATTTCAAAATTATCTCTATCTGTAATATATGACTTGTAAACATTCTGATAATTTTCTGCAAGCCATTTTTGAAATTCATTAGTCAAATTAAAATTCTCATCATAGATATCTCTCTTAGGATGATTAGTCTTAAAATGATACTCTGAATATTCAGGATCATAATATTGTCCTGTCTTAATTTCAACTATATTCATTTGTTATAAAATTTTGCAAAAAACTTATTATAATTATTCATCTCAGAACTCTCATTTAGAGTCTTTGTTTGTGGTGTTGGATATCCTTCAGGAAACATCCCATCAGTTTCAATATCAAATCCCATTTTCCTCTTTTGTAAACATATTAATCCTCAAATTCGTTTTCTATATCATAATCAGTTGCAACAGAATCACAAAACTCATCAATTTGGTCAGCAGTAAAATAATTTGATACTTCCTGTAATACAGTTTCATCTCCGAGGATCTCCCTCAACTTTTCAAACTTTTCCCAATATTCCATATTCTTAGTCTTCTACAAGGTGAATAAATGATAAATCTCGATATTCATAGGGTTTTTTACATTCCTCAATGTACATATTAATTATCTCTACAGTTGCAACAACATTGTCACCGCCCTTAACATAAGTACCTCTCCAAGTAGCATGAGTAAAATTAAAATTCTCATCAATTGAAAATTCTTCCTGAGTCAAATCCCACTGAATACCGCGAGCCTTGTCATAAAGCTTAGTACAAATTTCGCGGTGTTTTGCCTCTTCATCGACAATTTTCTTCATACTACTTTGTTTAATAAAGGAAAATAAAAAAGAATAAAAGAAAAATAAAGAAGATGGGAATTAACCCACCTTGACAAATTGTCCCTTTTCATTACGAGGACGCTTGGGAGCTTCCATTACCAAGTCGAACTCCGTTTCAGTTCCGCGGTACTTACGACCGTCGAGATTATATTTCTCAACTGAACCCTCAAATACAGGAGCCACAGCCTTACTTGAGAAACCGACAATTCGTGAACGGTGATTAACCTTGACAAGCAGCTTACCATCAGCAGTAATACAGATGAACTTTACAGGGTTACCCAACTTAGTTGTTGTAGTTTTACCGGCCTTGAACTCGTTCAGATTGAAATAATTGTTTGTCTTCATAATTTTCAAATTTTGTTTGTTATTTTATTAATTACAAATATAATATAGTAAAAGCTGGAATTATTTCAAATTCCAGCTTAATTTTTTTAATATTATTTAGAAAAAATTTAATATCTATTTGTAACTATTATTGTGTCTTTATTATTCTTGAATTTTTCTTTTACTTTATCAAGACCTAATTGCATATCATCAATAACCTTTTCGGGTATATGTTCTTTACGACGTTCTTTACAAATATCTTTAGGAGTATCAATAATAACTATTTTTACATTTGCACCAACTTTTTTTAGTTTATAATAATAATTCTGAACTCTACCTGCTTTAATGTTTGTATTATCAATTACAAAATCATGACGTTCTTCAATTTCTTTATCAATTCTTTCTAGACAAATTTTTGTAACTTCTTTCTCTTGTTCAGAATTTCCAATTGCTTTATGTTCATCATCTTTCATTATACCAAGTTCTTGTCGAATATAATCTTGTGAAATTATATCTAAAGATTTTGGAAGTACTTCTTTTATATATGTAGATTTACCTGACCCTGGCAACCCAACCATAATCCAAACATTAAATGGATTTTGTTTTTCAAATATATAAGCTATTAATGATTTCATTTTTCTAATTCAAATCTTGTGCCTAAAGCCTGATTCATAGGAGCAAAAGACCCAGTCATTTTAACTCTACGTCCTTTATATATTATAACAACTCCTTCTGCTGCATTATATTTATCACCAAGAGCTTTAAGTCTATTTAATGATTTTTCTAATTTATCTTTTGCTTTAACTGAATCTGATTTTTCAACTTCTTCAACAGTTGCTTCTAAATCTGCTTTAAGAGATTTTATAATTGAATCTTTTGAACCTGAATTAACAAATCCATCTAATAAATCAATTAATTCATTTCCAATTGTTAAGAAAAGATTATCCATAGGTTCCATTATCTTACCTACAACTTCTTTTCTTAAATCTTTATCAAGTAATGCAATATCGTCTTTATGTTCAGGATAACGTTTTTTCAATTCTGTTGCTTTAACTGATTTGTCATCATTGCACATTCTATTGAATATATCGTCATCATCTTTACACCAATCAGGAGCAAATTTCTTATATCTTATTTTTTTCCATTCTTCAATTGAAACATCAGGTTTTAAACCTTCATCTTCCCAAAGTTTAGATATTGCTTTTGAAAATCGCTCCGCGAATCTCATTCCTTCTTCAGCTGATTTGATTACAAGATTAGGACGTGGTTTTGCTGCATCAATACCTTCTGCTGCTTTATATATATCATCAACATGTCCTTCAACATCTTCAACTTCTTTATATTTACCATCAACTAATTCATATATTTTATAACCATGAAATGCTACTCTATCTGTTGCATAAGGCATAACATTTGTCTTACCAGCAATAATACATTCACAATTAATTAATTTACGATGAGTAGAATCTGGATTAAAGAAATCTTTACCTAATTTATTAAATATCTTTGTAATAATTTCTCCTGATTGAACAAATACTTTTTTCTGATGTTCACGTTCACCCCATTTTTCTACCATGTCTTCAATTGACATACCACCTTTTTCAGAATTTAAATTTCCTGAATTACGAACAAATACAACTTCACCTTTATCGTTCATTGTAGCCATAATATTGAAACCATCAAGTTTTTCTTTAAGGTTTTCAATTTTGCCTTTGAATAATGAATCCACCAAATCAATTAAATCATTTGCAGTGAAATCTGTATAATCAAATGGGTGAGCCATGTGACCTGCTTGACCACCTTCAAAAAGGTAAATATATCTTTGTAATGTTAACATATTATTTTGTTGTTAATTTTAATGCAATAGCACCTTGTACTGCAGGAGCTGAAAATTCTTCGTCTTTATTATTTCTTAAATCAGGAAGATCTAATTCTTTAACAATTTTCTCATAATCTGAGTTATTTAATTCTTTCAAATAATCATATAAGAAATAAGCTGCACCTTCCCAAAGATCTTTATCTTTTCCTTTATAATCAGGATTTGCTAATAAATGGTCAATCATTGTCTTAACCATTTCAACACAACCAGCTCCAGTTGTTTGTTTTTCTTCATTTATATATTGGTTGATTGATTTCATATTATTTGTTTATTTTATTTTCTGTAAATCTCTTGATGTAAATCTAAAGAATTCAATAGGATATCTATCTAATGTTACTGATTTATCATTTTTATGTTTCTTAAAAAATTCTTCCTTTTCTTTAATTTTATTTTTCATTTCTTCATCAGTAAATCCTTTCCAAATAGGAATATGCTTCTTAAGTATTTCATTTACCTTTTGTAAAGTTTCCAATTTATCATCATAGATATACACATCATATAATTGTCTATAGTTTGCTTTACCTGAACCAATAGTAACTATCTTTCCAAATTCTTTTTCAAATTCTTTTTTAATTTTGTTAACTATTGTTGATGAAGAAGATTCCATTATATATTCATTAATTTGCTTCATCCTTTTAAGTCATTTGTATTTATAAATTTCTGTACTTGTTCTAAACTGAAATTATGACGTCCTATAATCATTTCAATATATGCAGCAAATTCAGCTGTGCATCTATTATCATCTAAACATTGGTCAAGATAATCATTAATATCCTCTTTGGATAATGAATCAACTTTATCTTTTATAAACTTATAAAATTGACCATTCTTATTCCACATATCTTTAGTTATTTTACCTATTTCTTGTTGTGTAAAATACTTATCTTGTGATTCATTAATATAATTATTTAGTGATTTCATATTATTAATTATTTATTTTCACTATTTGCATATTTGAATAAATCTTCTTCTGCTTGTGCTTTCTTAAGTTCTTGTAATTGGGCTTTCTTTGCTTCAAGATCTTTAATACCTTGCTCTATTCCTTTGATTTCATCTTCTAAAGAAGTAATTGTAAGTGGTCTAAGTTGTCTCTTACATTCATCTTCACATTCTTTTTTGTCAAATGAAAGATAATGCCAAATACCCTTCTTTCTATTTACTGAATATTTATCAAAGAATTTTGGCATAACATCAAGTACTTTACACATATCTTCATATCCTAAACGAACAGCAAAACCTTTGAAATGATACCACTTTTCTACTCCAGATTCTTTTAAAGCATCCCAGAATAAATCATGGGCTGGGAAATCAATTACACCACAAATAACATATTTATTTCCTTTTTCTTTATCTATAGAAATAGCATAATCAACCATTCTGTCTTTACGGGTTGCATCTGTCCATTTTTCACGAACACCCCATACAGCATGAATCCTATCACCATCATTCATTTTAAGAAGTTGTTTCTTAAGATTTTCTAAATCAGATGATTCATAATTTGACTCATTTATATAATTATTTAATGATTTCATAATATTTATTTAAATTTATTTATTGTTTAATAATACTTTCAGTAATATATTCTTTAAGCGTCATCATTTTATGTTCTTTAATAATATTTTGTAATTGAGCTTTGAAATCATCGAAAGCTTTAATGAAATCATTGAACATTGAACCGGTTCCTTTTGGCATAATCTTTTCAAATGCTGATTTATCTTTAGTTAATATTGCTTTACGAACAGCTGTACCCGAAACACCTTCGGTACGACCTTTGCCTGTTGATGTCTTTAATTTTCCTTTAACAACATTATCATATTCTTCTCCACCACGTTCAATAGCAAGCTTATCATATTTGTCAATAAGTTCTGAATAATTATCTACACGGTCATCACCACACATCCAATATTGTGGTTCATATTTATCTTGATGATCTAATATAAATTTATTGAAACGTGCTAATGCTTCAAACATATTTACAACTGGAATAATATCAATAATATTCTTATTTGATTTTTTTACTATTTCAAGTTCTTTATCAATTAATTCATTAGTAAAAGGGCGTTTAAGAAGCTCTTTTTCTTGTTCATTCAAATCACCTGTTGGATTATCAATATATTCTATAACTTTATTAACTGATTCATCACTCCAAGATTTACTAGCTATCTTAATTCCTTTCTTCTTTCGTTCAATTTTCTTATCTGATGAATTAATTCTATATACTATACATGGTCCATCACCTTCATTGACCATATTCAAATGGCCTTGTGTAAATGGCTGGAAACGACCAATTGTCATATTTAATTTTTGTTTTGACATAATTACTAATTATTTAATTATATAATATGAACCATTTCCTAAACAACATCCAATACAATATAAAGTAAATTCATTTAATACATCCTTAGAATGTTTAAGTTTCTTTTGTTCACAATATTTATCTAAAAGCCCAATAATAACAGTAAAACATGGTTTATTAAACCAATTAGAACTACTTTTAACATTATCAGGTAATTCATTCCAATTAAAATATTCTTTTACTGCTTTTTTAACACGATCTGGAGTAGCATATGAATGTTTTGTTGTAATACCTAATCCTTTACAAATATTTAAAAATCCAGACCCTTCTTTCGAATTTTTACCAGTTAGTTCAATTTTTGCTGTGGCATTACCGTTTAAATTATTTTTAGATGATGCTCTTGTATAAAATTGAACCATAGGTGAATCTCCTTTAATAAATTTAGAATCAGTTTTGATTTCTTTATTATCTGTCATTCCTAAATAAATAGAACCAGATAAATCATCTTTTAATTCTTTTGCAGGTAATTGTAATTCCGCAGTATCACCCCAATGTTCTAATTCAAAACCTTCTAATTGTCCAAAATTATGAGAATATATTTTTGCTGTTGCATCAGGAACCTTTTTTAATGAAATTGGTATAATATCATTTGATTTTGCTAATCCTACTAATATTGCATTATATTCATTAGATTGGTCAGTATCACTTGATAAATTATTTATCAAATCTTTTAATTTTTTAAATATGTTTTCTGTTTTATTAATTAAAAGAATATCTGCTTTATTCCATGCATCTTTTGATTGATTTGGATATAAATTATTTACATTAATATTAAATAACTTATTTATATCTTTTTTATTTGAATATGCAATAGTAATATTTTTTATATCTTCTTTCGATAATGCTCCAGTATCAGATATATCATCAATACCTTTACCATCTACTTGAGCTGCAACAAAATTTTTGTTACTCCATTTTTTAGATGATAAAATATTAAGTGTATTCTTTATGGATTCTAACCAAGTATCTCCACTTATTTGATATTTATTTGCATATTCAACAATATCATCATCGGATAAATTATTGTTAAATGAATTACATACAACTATTTCAGCATTACCACCATCTGTACTGCCTTTACTATATGGAGTTTTTTCAATATTATTCCATAATTGAGATACTTTAGAAATTCCTAAATCTTTAATTTTTTCTTCATCAAATAATTTATTAAAATCTTCATATGATCCTTTAAGTGATGTACATTGTTTTAATAAGTTTTCCAATTCATCTTTATCAGTATTTAACATGGATATATTGATTGATTTACCATTAATTAATTTAACATCTTTATTGTTTAATAAATCTTTTATAACAGCAATAGAATAATGGTAATCTTTTACTCCATTAGATCCGCAAATAAAATTCTTATTTGAAAATTTACTTTCAAAAATTGGATTTATATTTTCATTAATAAAATCTAATAAATGTTTCATTATTTATTTTCTTTCTTTTTATCAATTATTATATATAAAAATAAAAATGTAAAAACATTATATATCTTTAATTATAAAATAGATTAAAATAAAAAGGTTAACCAAAATTGATTAACCTTATATTATTTCTTATTTATTTTTATTTTTATAAATATATAATTTCATTCCTTTTAACATTGATTTCTTTTCTTTATTTGTATAACTTTTAGCGTTTTGATGATATCCACCTGAAGTTTTATATAAACTACCAGCAGTAATATTATTTCCATTTTTTTCAATTAAATATAATGGTTCAAAATCTGCAAAAGTATACATTATTACTCCATTTTTATTTGCTATAAGTATCAAATATTTATCGTAAGTATTATCTCCTTTTGTTTTTAACCATTCTTTTCTATATTTATCAAAGATATCGTCATCATAATCAGCTTCCTTTTCAAACTCAAAATCATTAACCCAATCATAATATTTGATTTTTGATAATTCTTTTATACATTCTTCTTTTGTTTTAATTTCAGTGGATCTATTAATTAAATCTTCGTTTGTATAAATTTTAACTGCTGATTCTAAAATAAATTGTTTTAAATCTTGCATATATTATTTGTTATTAATATTTATTATAAAGTTTATAAAAATATTTAATTTCTTTCTTTTTTATCTTCTTTAATTTGAATTGAAGGTATAGGAACAATATTCAACGCAGGAACATTTACTTGTACACCTTTTATGTCTTCCATATTCTTTGGTGGATTTGAATCTCCAAAATTTTCTTTATAATATTTATCTAAATCAATACTATCTTTTGAAATATATGGGATTGGAACAATTGTTAAAAGAGGAACTTTAAGCTGTGTTGTCTTTCCATTAGAATCAGTAAACTTTATTTTGCCATCAGATTCAACAATGTTTGGATGATCAAACTTAGGATATTCTTTAATTAAATCTTCAAGAAAATCTTTAGTAAATACTCCAGGTAATTGTTCTAATTTTTGAACATGATTATTCATCAATTCATCAACAGTCATATCTGCAGCATCAACTACTCTTACAGTGTTTGGTAATATAAACTTACCAATTTTTTCTCTAAGTTTATTAAACATATAATTATTTTTTATTAATTTATATTTTATTCATCCCAGGCTTTAATAACCTTTAAATTTTTTATATTTAATTCACGAGCAGCATTTACATTTTTCTTATCATCATCTACAAATACAACTCTATCATATTTTTTACAAAGATCTGTTAATACTATTGCTTTCTTTTCAGCATCTGTCTTACCGGGATATTTCTTTTCTGAATCATTAATAGCATGTGAAAATGTTTTCTTAAATGAATCACCTAATTCTTTTAATGCGCCATCTTCATCTCTGAATTTTAAGAAATCACCTATTGCTTTCTTTATCGTTTCTTCACATCCTCTTGCAGTCAAAAAACAAAAGTCATATCCAGCTTTAATATAATCATCCATTATTTTCAAGTTCTTAATTAATGGTGTACCTGAAATAATCGAATTATATACTTTAACTGGGTCTCTAAAATCTCTATAATCAAACCACGATTTCTTATTTGGATCTTCGGCATCTTTATCTTTAGCAAACTCATCAGTTGTCAAACGTATTTCTTGTTTGCCTGGTTCTTTCTTATATACGCCCATTAATGAAGGATCAACTTTTAATATTGTATCATCAATATCAAATACAATTAATCCTTTAACAGAATCAGGAAGATCCTTTATCTTTTCGTTTATATATACAATTAAAGATTTCATATTATTTAATGTTTATTTGCAAAATATGCTTTTAATGCATTTTCAGCTTTTTCTTTTGTTTCATATTTTGCTTTCCAATATCCACGTTTAGGAGTATTTGTTCCTTTACCAGCATGTCCTTTAATTCGCCAGTAATCTCCAACTTTAACTATAACATCATGGAGTTCTTCTGTCAAAAATTGTCTTAAAGATATCATTTATATATAAATATACCTAATTCACACGTATCATGTTTAGGTTTAAATTGTTTATTCATTATAGAAAAATCTGCATATAATTCAACACTATTTGCATAGTTTTGTTTACTTGCAGCAAAACCTTTTGGTAATTCTATTTTTACTTCTTTATATTTTTTAATTTCATCTAATAAATCTTTAACAGTATCAAATAAAATTGCTTCATCTTTATTTTCTGTATAATTTAATATTAATACTTCATTATTAGATTTATCAATTTTTAAATAGCCATAAACATTTTTTGTTATTTTTCCTTTTTGAGTAATTTTACCAAAAAATATTTTTTCTGATAATTTAACACTCAAAATATCTTCTAATGAAAATTTACGTTTATGATCATCGTTTTTAGTATCTAACCATTCTTTACTTTGTTTATCAGTTATATCACAAAAACCAGATAAATTTCTATCTTTTATTATAAATGTTTGTTCATAATAAATATTATTATTAAGAAATTTTTTTAAATATGTAATAATATCATTATAATTAAAAGAATCAATAGGATCTTCATTAAATAAATTAAATGCTGGATTATAATCACTCCATTTTTCAGCGTTATATGATTCTAAAATATAATTACTTAAATTTTTCATGTTTTATTATTTTATATTTTTTATTATTTTATGTCAATTCAAAATGATTTTCAGGTTGATAGTATTCTGCAAAATATATTGGGCTTGCATTTCCATTACGTTCTTTATATACATCCAAGTCTCCATATTGTGACATAAGATCTTGGAGTAACTTTATAAGCTCTGATGCTTTTACACCTCTATCCATAAGCATAAGAGTATATTTTTGTTATTAATTAATTAAAAATAAACATTTATAATGCAAAAAGGTAGCAAAAGCTACCTTAATTACACAATATCTCGAGGATATATTATTTGTGCTCTAACAAGCCATTTTTTATCTGGTAGCTTATAATCAACCATTTTCTGGAAATGACGTCTTGTTCTACGACAATGTCTTTTTGCCCAAGTATCAATTGTGGCTCCCAATGAATCATTTTTCAATTGAAACTTCCAACGCTTATACTTTTGTTTTTCAATTACTTTCTTTTCATAATCATTCAAAGGAGTTGATGAATTAATACGATACATATTGTTCTTGCCTGCATATTGTGGTATATATCCAGTCTCTGCACTGGAAAATCTACCAATTGATACTGCAGTTCCTAAACGCTTCTTGTAATGTTTTGCTTCTTGCTTACGACGATAATCAAGACCTCTCATTTCTTTACTTTCTTTAATTTAATTGTACTTGCATTCTGTATTGTCTGATAATATTTTCCATCTATATCTTTTCCATAACATGAAGAACGACCATTAATAACTTTCATTCCTTTTAAATCAGGAAACATTTTATAGAATCACTTCCAAGCAGTTTTACGTTTCAAACTTGGAACTCTAATCATTGAACTATATGCCCAGCTTTGTCCTTTACCAACAAAACTCATATCATTATCTTTTTGAGCTTTAGGTTTCTTGTAACTGTAAGAATGCCTCAGAACATAATAATCAATATTATCTAACATCTTTTGAGAATATGCTAATTTATCTCTTACATATTTTTCATCTTTACAATGTTCAAGCCAGCCTACTTTAAAATAGCTTCGTTCACCATCAAGCCAATTTTGACAATGCCTTATTTCACATTCCCAATTGTCTTTGAACTGCTTTCTAAAAGCAGCATTATATTCTTCTATTGAATTAGACCTTTTCATAATAATTATTTTATAAATTAAACAAATGTATCATAACCACTGTATTCAAAATTATGACGGAGTTTAACTTTATCTCCAACATCAACACTATAATACCAAGGACAATGACGCTGAGCAACATATCTCTTATTATAATCATAATAATAAACTCGACGTTTACCGCCTTTTTGATTAACAGTAGTTATATATTCAACAGGTTTATGATATTTATAAATAACTGAATCTTCATTAAATGGATTAAATCGTACCTTCCAGTAATATTCAGCATTTTCTTTCAATATGTAATCTGGTTTTTGGTTTGTAAGATTACAAGAAGTAAATAACACGAGCGAAATTAAAATCAATACAAAATATTTTTTCATTGTCTTTATATTTTTACAAATAATATATAGTAAATCCCAACAGTTTATTCAAACCATTGGGATAAATTTATATAATATCTTATTTTGGTGTTACTCCTGGAAGTCCTACAATTTTTCGAGCAGTATCATTAATCATTAAATGTTGATGTGTTGGATACATTTCTAGCATATCTGACATATTATCATTATATACATTAAATAATTTGAAGTTTGTTAATGTTCCATATAAATTACTAATCCATACATCAGATTTCTTTGTAGTTGAATATTCAATATTATATTTACTTACGTGACTTGAAATTGGATTATCCATATCAAACCAATAATGATTATTTTGAAGCTTATATAATGGAATATTTTGATTATATGTATACTTATATGCATTAAAATCAATCAAGTTCATACATTTACTGAATCTTAATACAATTAAATAATTTTCATTAAGATAAATATCAATTGTATTTTCTGGGTCTACATCTATATATAATTTTGCAATATTGATGTCTTGCTTGATTTTGATATTAATGTTTCCAATATGAACAATTGTACCTTCATAGTCTCCAATTAATGGATTAATAATAAATGAACATGTACATTCTTCTCCACAGAATTGTTTTTGATATATTACTTTTGATTCAATATTATTTGTCATAAAGACATATTTAGAATCTGATATTAATGTTCCTCTATAATAAAGATTATTATCTTCAATTGAAATAGTATCACATGTAATATACTTTCTTGTTGCATCAGATTCATATACATTATATAAATTATTTGCTGCATATACAGGTGCTGAATTACTTGCTTCTCCAGAATCATATGTTGCATTATCGTCATCTCCAAACAAATCTTCATATTTGTTTTTAACAAGAGTATTGACCATTGTTTCTGTATCACCCAATTCAACTGAATCTTTTTCTTGATATTTAGACAACATTACTTTGAATGTTGTTGCTTGCCACATCAAAGAACCATTCTTTTCTTCATATGCACCATTTACCATCAACATACGTTTCATCATAGGAACATATATGAAGTCACCTTCCATAGGTTGAGCATTAATACCAAATGCTGTTGCAAATGATTGCTTTGTTATTTCAGGTTCCCAGTCATTTTGAAAGTCCATACCCCATTCTGCAAATTCTGGCTTTGATGATGGCATAACTCCATCTTGAATAACCATTTTAATCTGCTTAACAGAATCAACATTCATTAATGTATATTCTTTGAATGTCAAGTCTTTTGAATTTGCTTCAGGTTTCAATTTAAAGTAATAAATAGGTATGCCTACAATATTTGAAACATTTTCTGCTAATGCTTGTTGTAATTGTAAAGCACTATCCATATTTGCATAAGGATCATAAGTATTTGAACTTGTTTCTGTATTAAAATTAAATCCTTGTGCTAACTGAACATTATAGTCAGCATTATCTCCATCAATTGTTACACTGCATACTGGACCATTTACTTTAATCTTCAAATAAAAGTCAGAATCAAGTTCAATAGTATTTGCTAAACAATCATCATATGACATATAACAAGACCAACATAAACCATCAATACTATAACTATATTGTAATTCTGATGTATTATAAGGATTACATTTGTTATTGATAGTGATCTTACTTATGTCATTTAATGCGTAAGTTAGTATAACTTCCTGTGGTGGATTACAACCACCTAAACAATTATAATTATTAAAATCCATTATTTTACAAATCTAAATATATATGCCTGTTTTGTATTAGAATATACTATCATATTTCTTTGACGAAAATCAGATGCCCATTCTGCACCAGTCCACATACATATATGTCCAGGTACATTTTTATCACCACCTTTTGTATATACTGCTATATCACCTGGCTCTGGTTTATATTGTCCTTTTTCTCCATTATATGATTTATCAACTTTATCAATAAACTTAAAACCTATTGTTGGTAAATAATTAATATATTTCCATGCCCAATTAGGTCTTCCATTTGTTGATATACCACCGGCCTCAATACCCATTCTAACATATTTTGCACACGAGTGCATTGAACTATTTGCTGCATGAATATGCATCCAATTACAAGCTTTTTGTATATCCCATCCATTTACATTTTTACTAAATAACCCAGGATTTAAATTATCTACATATTGCATTTCATTTGGTCCACCATTTGTTGTGCTTGAACTTTTTGAGGTATCTAAAAATGTATGTTTTAATATTCCTCTTAATATACTTTCATTTGTATAATAAAGTTTTTTCTTATTATCAAATATTAATTCATAATCCACACCCTTATTGTTTGACTTATTCATTAAGATTGAACTGCTTTAAATATTTTATTTGTATTATTAACTCTATCTTGCAATCCATTATAACCACCATTTATTGCTTTTGTTAATGCTTTTACATCACCAGCATTTGCAGCAGCAACTGCTTTTTTACCATTACCTGGTAACATAAACCAACATAATGATGCAGCACAACCTATTTCTAAATTCCTGCAACATAAATCTGGATCTTTATAGATGTCTGCCGTTATTCCTATTTTTGGAAAACAATTTTGAGTTATTTGCTTATAATTAGCTTCCCATGTTATTTGAATAGGTCCACGCCCGTAATATACTTTTCCATAAGGACCAGAAGGTCGCCCATATGAACGATCTTTACCATTGCCTATTTCATGTGTATATATAAAATTACCACTCTCGTGTGCAAATTGTGCAAGCACCATTAACTTACCTTTATCATTTAATCCGATTTTATCTCCATATTTATCTAATGCAGATACTGCGGCTGCAGCATAATTTCTATTTGCTTTTGGATAAATTTGCATTAATTTATCAATAGAAATTATACCACCAGTATAATTTGAAAAATCAATACTTGAATCTATTGTATCTCCATTTTCAATTGTAGATTCATCATCTTTATAAAAATATATAGGATCACTACTTAAATAATTTCGATATTCAATTTCATTATTAGTATCTCCCATGTCATACCCCATATCCTCTATAGCTAACTTATATAAATTAATTATCGTATGAGATAACTCTTTTACATAAATCTCTGATTCGTCAAGCATTTATATATTATTGTGTATTATTGTCTAATTCTATTGGTTCTATTGACGGACCTTGTAAATTTATCCACATTGCTAATTGTACTGCATCTTGTCCAATAATATTTGGCATGTCTGCATCAATCCATAATTGTTCTGTAAATAATGGAGTGTGCCATTCAATAACAAGCATACCCATCATCTTATTATTATCATCATATAATGTATTGTAGAATATTGCAGTCGTACGATTATCTTTTAATAATGAGAACAATTGAGGATTTTCATTTTCCATTTGTTCCAAATTAGTATAAAGTTTCTGATGTTTACCTGTACGTTTTACATCTCCTACAATCTTTGCCATTGTGCTAAATGGTAAACCAACAATTTTTGTACCAATCTGTTCTAATCCTTTATCAAACCATTCAAATGTACATGTATATTTAGCAAATGGTGAACCAGCTAAATTCTTATATGAATTATGAAACTCGATAATAAATGCTCTTACAGCATGAGTCTTATTCATTATATCTTTTAATTTTTCGATTATACTTTCTGCTACTTCAATTCGTTTTTCTACTTGACGGTCATGTATTTCTGCATTTGCAGTATCTTTATTCATTATATATGAAAGTAATCTTTCATTTTGTGAACTTATTGCTTTTACCAATTCTGTATTTTGTTTTGCAATGTTCTGTGAAAGCATTTCAAGTTGTGAAGAATTAGTAGAAGACATTTCCTGTAGCTGATTAGCTACAGTTCCTGTAAGTTTATGAGCAATATCATCCATGCCACCCTTAACACCATCAGTAATCTTGCTTGCAACTAATTTAACACAAATATAAATTAGTCCCATGCCGGCAGCTATTAAAAGACTCCACCAACCATACTTTCCTATTATTTCAAAGAGAGTACTTAAATCCATTTTTATATCATATAAGACTATATATTTTTTATTTATATAAAAATAAACTTTTTAACATTTTACATATATTATTAATAAGTATCAAATATACAACTTATTTTATGAAACTATGTTTATAGTTATGATAATCAAAAATAAAAGGAACGTTTAGTTACGTTCCTTTCTAACCCATATTAAAAATTCATTCCTATTTTCATGTTCATCAATTGAAATATAATCAGGTGTAATATCTGTTCCTTCAATTTCTTGTCCAACACAAATTATTGGACCACCAACTGGATCTATCATTGTTATCTTACCTTCATTACGATAAAGTTTCTGAATTTTATATGGTAAACATAATTGATAAATTGTATTTTCAGAATTTCCATTCTGTACTAATCTTAAGTAATTATCAATATTATCACGGGTATAAAGTTCAATTGTCTTGTTTTTGAATATTACATCATTATGAACAATTTCCCATATAGTCTTAAATAATTCATCATAAGAACCTGAATTATCAATTATGTAATTATAATCTTCAATATCATCAAGTTCATGTTCTGCAATATTATCTAACTGCTGAACTGAATTACGATTAATTGTTATTGTAATACCGTTATTCTCATAAATATAATTAAGTTCATGATTAAATCTATTATCAGTTACAATAACATATTTAAGATTAGGATTACGATGTTGTTCTTCCCGTATCTTATTACGAACAATATTAACAAAAATTTGTTTATTTACATTTTGCTGTAATACATAAGTACCTACATAAACTAATATTTCTCTCAATGACATCCAATATTTAATATCATTTGTATTAGAATATCCTGAAAGATTATAATAGTAATCATCAGCTGTTACAAGATGTTCTTCATCAGGTTTTATTTCTGTATATTGAAATTTATCGTTAAGACATATCCAAGCATTTGATTTGTTCTGATAAAATCTTTGTACAGGAATACCAAATATAGTCGAACATATTTCTTTCAATTGGTCAGCATATGCAATACATAATACTGAAGAATCCTTATCTAATTGTGAAGGAGGAAATGTTGCAGATTGTGTAGGATTTGTATATCGTGAGAAATAATATTCTTTACATTCATCTAAAGTTTCCCAGTCTTTAGATAATATTGTCTTAAGCATCTTTGCAACAGTATCTTTACCAGATCCTGCTAAACCATTAAGACCAATGTATAAAAGTTTGTTCATCAAAAAATATATGCATATATTTATCTAATTATATTAAAATAGACAATATATGCATATAGTTAAAATATATTAAAAAATATTTAAGCTGCTTCTTGCATTGATACACTAAACATTGTATCTGACCAGTTATTTGTTCTCATTATCTTGATATGTTCAGGATTTTCCAAGAATGGATTTGAAACCATGCCACCATCTTTAAATTCTCCTGGTGTTAATTCAGGTCTAAATTGGAACTTATAAGCTCCACTATATTCAGTAACATCATTTTGATAACCTTTATCTACGACATTTTCATTTCCTTTACCTGATACTTGCACACCTTGTTTAAGATATTTACCTTTACCAAAAAATTGATTTAAGTCATGATGAGCAAAATGATGATATATAGTTGCAGCACCTTTAGTATACATACGACTTATTTCAGTCAAATCACGAGGACGTGCATGTTTTAATGTTATTGATACTTTTAATTCAGATGGAAAATCATCAATACCTAATGGGCCACTATGACTTACTTGAGCATTTGTCAAAATCAAATTACCAATAGATAATATAGGGTTACGAGGATTTCCAATTGTAACATGCCATAAGCCAACATCATCTCCACTTAATAATGATTGCCAAGCATATAATGTTGGACGTCCTAATGCATTTTTAAGATATCCCTTTGCTGCTTCAGTAAATGCAGTTGTTGAATTTAAGTTTTTTATTATTTCTGCTAATTTACTACCTGCTTCACTTATACCATTTCCTTTCATTAAGTTCATTGCTTGTCCAATAAGGTTATTGAATGTTGAACCAATTTTACCTAAAATATCTTGGAAATTAATACCACCATCAACTAATGATTGGAAGAAACCACCTAACTTATCAAAAGCATTATCAATAAATGCACTTGTTTTATTAAATGGACCCATGTCTTGTGGAGGACCGATTAACTTTCTATCACCACCCCAGAATTTACCACGTCTATATGTTACTTCCAATATATTACCAATTAAATCTGTTAATGCAGAACGTGGATTAATATTATCATAAGCACGCAATTGATATGAAAAGTTCAATGTAAATTCATGAGCAAATTCTAATTTACCTTCATATATATTTGTTGATTGAACAGTATTCTTTGGTGTATATACTTTATTATTATCGTAGTTTCTTAAAAGACCATTGTTCTTACCAATACCTTGAAATACTTTGACAGATCTTTGAGAACCAAGCCAACCCCAAATACTATGAGTACCTGCTTGTCCAGCATTAACTGCTTCATTATATACAGGATTAAATGCATTAGATATCATACCTAATATCCCTGAATCTGCATCATCTGCGTGTGAATCTTGCTCTTCAATTTTTGCATCACGTTCTAACCAAGTAGCATGATAACTATATTTACATATATCTTCTAATTTATTATCATCTGTCCCAAACCATGTTACTAGACGACCAATATCACCTTCAACTTGGAATGAATGATCTCCTGATGTTGCAACATATTTAGGAGAAGCCATTTCAAATATATGATCACCAATAGGATGAGCAAATTTTCTTAATGTAATCAAATGGTTATTTGATACTTTACCAAGATCTTTACAATACATAAAGTCAGCATATTTGTATCTTGCCATTCCTAAAGATGAGTTTGCTGTCTTTGATAATGCACATAATGTACGAATAGAACAATCTGTAATCTGAGGATCCAATTCAGCATCTTCAGTATCATTCAATAATGGAGTATTTCTTGTAATACCTTTTACACAAACCCCATACATTGGATTAAACATTGATGGAGCAACTGATGTTTCTGCAATATTTGCTTTCATAGAATTACCTTCTTTTTCAGCAGTAATAATAGATTTTACTTTGTTTTGATATACCCAATCATAATCCTTTGCAAGTGCAATTACATCAGCTGGTAATTGTAACGGATTCTCATAGAATATTGCTTCTTGTCGGTCTTCAACAGATTGTACTCCAGTATTATACTTTCCAGTTTTAACTGTGCTAACTGGTTTTCCATTTTTATCTAATGACCATTCTGTATATTGTCCTTCTCTTTCAACAACTTTCATATCACGGTCAGTAGTACCAAATATCATTGTTGATGGATTAGAAACAGTATGCATATTTGGATATCTTTGATAATTAGAAATATTGATATTTGTTTGTTTCAACATTTCTTGCACTACAGGAACACTTTTATTTAAATTCAAAGCACCATGTTTTATTCTGTCAATATCGAAAGTAGTTTCATAAGATTGTGACCTTGTTGAACCATACATATTCTGAGATTCATTCAAGGTGCTTGGAAATGATTTCATTAATAAAATTAACTACATATATTTCTATTTCACTTTGTTTATAGAAACTAAAGTTATATTTTGTTATATATAAAAATAATTTAAAAAACAAAAAAGCAGCATCACTGCTGCTTTAATATCTTAGTAATAAAATTTTCGTATTCATTTTCAGCTTGAAACACTTGCTTAGAACGAATATGTTCAGTTTTAATAATATCAAGTATTTCAATATTTGTTATTTTACCACAACAGTTATCGTTTTCCTTTAAGAAATTAATTAACTCCCTTTTGATTGCAGCCCTTAACACTTTTCGATTATTGCCTTTTGTTTCAAGTTCAAAAGACATCTTCAAGTTAAATTCATCATGCACTCTACAAATAACTTTGTATTTCATAATATCAATTCAACATTAGTTTATGTTCATCATAACGTCTCTCAATATGTCCTTTAGCAGAAATTCGACTTGTCTTAACTGCAGCAATTGTATAATTCAAATCATTTTGATTTATAAATCCTGGAGTATTCTTATCGTAACGGCATCTTGACCAACGATTCCAAAATTCTGTCAATGTTACACCACGTTCTCCACAATTATAAATTAAACTACCAAGACCATCAATAAATCCCTGTGAATAAATAAATCGTCTATCATGTTGTTTAATAAGTCTATTGATTGCATCGTTTACCCATTCAATATCCTTTTCAAACAATTCATCTGCTTTCTTTTGTGAAATATGTTCAAGACTTTCGCTGGGTTGTATCTGATGACCCCAACCAACAGAACGACGTTTTGGATCTGGATCATTATAAGCATTCAATACACAAGTCTCTTTTGACTTAATAAAATCTTTACCAGTCTTTGAAAGCCTATAAGTATTAGGACGTTTAAAATGTTCAACATTTACAGTATTTTCAGAAATATTGAACATGACTGAAGTATTGAATAATGAATCTGTTTTCACAAAATTTGTATTATTTTCAGCTGACATGAAACTGGTACAAAACAGCTGATAAAATATTGCTAAACAAAAAATTACTGAAAGAAATCTGTTTGGTGTAATTTTACTATTCATCATATTTATTGTTTGTTAATGAAATTTTGAAAATTCATATTTTCAATACAAATATAATATAGTAAAATCTTTATAAAATTCAAATATTATTAATTATTTCATTAATTTTTTATTAAGTTGTATAAGATAACAGCCTCTATTTGATGGTTCGGTTGTTAAACCATGAAAATTGCAAATATAAGATCCATTTACCATTTTTTTATGATCATTAAATAATTTGCAGTTTCCACATATATTTGTATTCATTTTATTGTCATCTATATATTTATAAAGATAACAAATTTACTCGAAAACTATTTTTGACTCTCTTTTAACATTTTCTATTGAGTCAGAACTATGCATAGCATTTTTCATATCGTTCTTTCCCCATTTGTCCCTAACTTTATCTTTAAGTGAATCCATTTCTTCAATTGGATCTTCACATTCTTTATAGCATTTTACGCATAAGCATTCTCCAGATGACATATATTCAACAAGATCATCATAGAAGTCTTTTCCTTTATGCATCATATATAATTGTTCAGCTTGCTCTTTTGTTAATGTTAGTTTCTTTTTATCAAGAATATCCCATTCATCTTCTTCTAACATTTTGAGCCAAGCTTCTTCATGTTCTAAAAATTCAGGTTTTAATATAACGAATGAATTTACATAGTTTTCTTTCGATTCGTTAATAATGTAGTCTTTTAATGATATCATAATATCTTTATTTAATCTATATTTAAAAATAACAAAAAAAGAGTAGCTAAAGCTACTCTCTTATTTGTATTATATAAATTATTGTTCTACTTTTGTCCAATCATAATAACCTAAGTACCAATCATCAGTACCCACCCATACATCATAACCAGTACTACCTGCTGGTACTGTTAATATACCACCTGTCTTTACATTAACAAATGTATTATTTGTTATAGTAGGTGCAGTCATTGCATGAGATGTTATGCTTGTTAAACTAGTACAATCTTCAAAGGCACTACTACCAATACTTGTAACACTATCTGGTATATCTATGCTTGCTAATACACTACAATCTTGGAAAGTATAACCGTCAATACTTGTAATACTATCAGGTAGAGTTACGCTTACTAAACTACTACAACCAGAGAAAGCACTATTATAAATACTTGTAACATTATCTGGTATATCTATGCTTGCTAAACTAGTGCAATCTTTGAAGGCACTATTACCAATACTTGTAACACCGTTACCTATGGTTACACTTGTTAAACTACTACATCTAACGAAAGCAAAATCACCAATAACACCATTATTTATGGTTACACTCGTCAAACCTTTACAATTA
>Ga0256407_10004442_pt1 | contig 23395 bp, 18 predicted proteins | sample RumenRJG_04DNA_FD_193489 | JGI IMG/M metagenome (GOLD analysis project Ga0256407, IMG submission 193489) | Bovine rumen microbial communities from Lethbridge, Alberta, Canada - RJG_04 | ecosystem: Host-associated > Mammals > Digestive system > Stomach > Rumen | place: Canada: Alberta... | reverse complement strand
TGTATGTCAAGAACGGAAGGAAGTTTGTAATCAAATAAAAAGCCTAACCAAGCCTTCCCAAAGGGAAGGATGTTTGATTGTATAATCGCGAAAGGCATGTTAATTATTAATTGTTAATTGTTAATTGAAATTGGGTTCTCCGGCTCCCTCCCTACGGAGGGAAGTTCGATGTTGATAACATCGGAGTATGTGCAAAGCGTGGGGAGAGGCCGACACTTTAAAATAAATAGCTTATGAAAAAGGAAATACTACTTCTTTTATTCTGCCTTTTCTCATTCTCCGCAATTCATGCGGATAATAGTGGCTCGTGTGGTGACAACCTGTCATGGAAATTCACGTCGAGCGACGGTACGCTCACCATTAGTGGAACAGGCAATATGACTAATTTTGTTGATCATAGGTATGTTCCTTGGGGTTCTCTACGTTATGATATCGAGAAAGTAGTAATCGCAGATGGAGTGACTAATATTGGAAATTTTGCTTTCGATATTTGCACAAGTCTCACCTCAGTCACAATTCCTAACTCTGTAACGAGTATTGGAATGGATGCTTTCTATGGTTGCAAAAATCTCACCTCTGTCGAAATTCCCAACTCTGTGACGAGTATTGGAGATTATACTTTCTTTAATTGCACAGCTCTCACCTCTGTCGAAATTCCAAACTCTGTAACGAGTATTGGATATTATGCTTTCGCTTTTTGCAAGAATCTCACCTCTATAACTTTTAAGGGAAGTACACTTCCAACGTTTGGGGAAGATGTTTTTGATTATGTTGATAAATCCATCCCCGTATATGTTCCTGCAAATAGTGGAGAGACATATAAGAATGCATTGGAAGGTTTGGGTATGAAAAATATAAAGGAATTTACATCAATATCTCTGAATGATAACAGTAATGCATATACTCGAAATACGCAGATAGATAATGCTGATGTTTCCTATACCAGAGATTTCTCTAAGTACTGGGAGCCTCTGTATATTCCTTTCTCTTTGAGTTACGAGGACTGGAAGGATGATTTCGAGATAGCTTATATAAATGCTGTTCACCAGTATGACACAAATGATGATGGAGATATAGACAAGACGGTATTGGAGTTTGTGAAGATAAAAAGCGGCTCTACATACCCTAATACTCCTTATATCATCAGGGCTAAGGAAAAAGGTAAGAAGACGTTATCCGCAAAGTATGTAACTTTATATGAGTCAGATGTGAATCAAATTAAATGTTCTACTACTGCCCAAGAGTTCATCTTTACAGGTAATTACAAGAAAGTAAGCATAATGGATCTAATGGCGTATTATACCAATAAATACACGATGCATCTTGGTGATATCAATTATATTAGTCTCATAACTGGCGTAGGGGCATATCGTTGGTATATGGAGATAAAAGACCGTGAATCTGTTTATGGCATAAATAACAATAATACGGCAAAGGAGATCTCTATCAGAGTGGTTGGTGAAGAGACTACTGGCATAGCTGACATCCAACACGCATCTCCTAACACCCAGACCTACGACCTTAACGGCAGAAGGGTGAATGAGAATAACCTCAAGCCGGGAATGTATGTCAAGAACGGAAGGAAATTCGTGGTTAGGTAAAGCGGCCTCTCCCCCCGCTTGGCACATACTCGAAGATACTCAATCTTCGACTTCCCGCCGTAGGGAGGGAGCCGGAAGGCGAAAGGCGATTCAAATTAAAAGCCTAACCAAGCCTTCCCAAAGGGAAGGATGTTTGATTGTATAATCGCGAAAGGCATGTTAATTATTAATTGTTAATTGAAATTGGGTTCTCCGGCTCCCTCCCTACGGGGGAGGGCGGGGGGAGAGGCCGTAAATCTTTAATATAAATATGAAAAAGAATATACTTCTTTTTTTATTCTGCCTTTTCTCATTCTCCGCAATTCATGCGGATGTGGCGGCTGATTTTGATTGGAAATTAAGGGCAGTACGTTGACAATATCAGGAACAGGCAATATGCCTGATTATGAATCAGGCAGCGATGTTCCTTGGTATTCTCGACGTGGAGAAATCAAGAAAGTTGTAATTGAAAATGGTGTGAAGAATATTGGAAATAAAGCTTTCTGTGATTGCGTTAAACTCACCTCCGTTGAAATTCCAAGCTCTGTAACGAGTATTGGAGATGATGCTTTCTCTGGCTGCTATAATCTCACCTCCGTTGAAATTCCGAACTTTGTAACGAGTATTGGAAATTGGGCTTTCGAAGATTGCCCACTTATCACCTCAATCGAAATTCCAAGCTCTGTATCGAGTATTGGAGATATGGCTTTCAATAATTGTTATCGTCTCAACTCTGTAACTTTTAAGGGAAGTACACCTCCAGAGCTTGGGGGAGGTGCTTTTTTAAGTTGGACTATCACCTTGCATGTTCCTGCCAATAGCAGAGCGGTATACGAGAATGCGTTTAAAAGTGTGGAGGTGGTAAATATAAAGGAATTTCTATCTATGACGGATAATGAAGCATATACCAGAGAGTCAGATTTAGAAGGTGTTGATGTTTCATATACCCGTAATTTCAATAATGTGAAGTGGCAGGCTCTGTATCTTCCTTTCTCTCTGAAATACGATGACTGGAAGGATGATTTCGAGATGGCTTATATCAACAGTATTATCCAGAGGGATAATGATGATGATGGCGAGATTGACGAGACAGAAGTGGAGATAATAAAGATGAAGAGCGGTTCTACCCGGCCTAACGCCCCATATCTCATCAGGGCTAAGACAACGGGCGAGAAGACTTTATCCGTTAAGAATACAACCGTATATGCTGCTCCTGAAGAGAGTTATGTGGATTGCTCTACCACTACTGCAACATTCTTCTTTGTAGGTACTTACAACACCATCCCGTATGAGACCTTGGCAGAGTATGGGTATTACGCTATGGGTGGTGGCGAGCTTGTAATGAGCAACGGCTCTGACCTCAAGCCTTTCCGCTGGTTTATGGTGGTGGAAACCCGTAGTTATCGTCCTTCTTCCCATGATCGTGCAAAGGTTATCACCCTCAAGGTGTTGGACGAGGATGAGACTACAGGCGTGGCTAACATCCAGCACCAGTCAGCTAACACCCAGCTCTACGACCTGAACGGCAGAAAGGTTAGCGAGAATAACCTCAAGCCAGGGGTTTATGTGAAGAATGGAAAGAAGTTCGTTGTTAAGTAAAGACCCCACTTGCGTGGGATGGCTTTGAAAGCAAATTACAGGTAAATTAAATCAGTAAATTATACTCAGAAAATTAATGCGATATTAATGTGTTATTGTTGATGAATTAATGTAGGTTCACAAAGTGAAAAACGTGTAATGTCCGTTAATATCACGTAAATATCGCATTAATTTTCTTGATAAATTCGATCAAGATGAAGAAGATATATGTAAGTCCGAGAATATTTGTAGAGAAGATGGGGGGCTCATTACTTATCCAGACAAGCACGATTCCTGTTAATACAAAAGAGCCTAAGGAATTAGATTCCAAGGGGTATTTCGGTGGCATCGACGCGGATGACGCGGATGAGGATTGAGGTCAGGAAAGAAAAAAATTTTAAACGCCAAGACGCGGAGACGCTGAGGTTAATTGAAAAATGAAAATTGATGCGGTATTAATGTGTTATTAATGCGATATTATATGTCTCACTCCGTGAGGAAACATTAATGACCACAACTTGCGTAGCTTGATGAGCCAACGCGAATAATATCACGTTAATGTCGCATTAATTTTTATGAGTTTCGTGTTCAGAAAAGATATTAATGTCAGAATTAACGTTTTAATTTATGTCATAATTAGTGTTTCGCCGTAAGGCTTTTTTCTTGCAACATTAATTGGACGTTAATTGAGACATTAATTGAAACATGAATTTTTTCGACCACAGATATTCGGGATTATCGGGATGTTAATCACGAGCGCAAGCGACAGAATCCCTAAAATCTGTGAGATCTGTGTTCAAGAAAAAACTTTGCGACTTAGCGTCTTCGCGTTATAAAAAAGATTATGGCTTCAAAAGATAGTATTTGGAAATTTGTCAAGAGTGAACGTCTCATCATCGTATGGTGGACGCTTCATTTGGTGGGGTTGCTATTGATATTTGGTGGTCGTTATCCGGGCATACTATTGCTTGACTTGTGGCTTGCCTGTTCAATAGCATGTTTTGCTCTTGGCTCAAGACGAATCAAGAAACTTGGAGCTATATGTCTGGCTTTTTATGCGTTCTTTACGTTGATTGTTGCTGGGGCGATGGTATATTATTTAGTATATGATGGTGGGTGTGATTCTGAAGTCGTGATTGGTTTTATACTTCCATTATTGTTTATAACCCTAGTGAATTTGTTGATTGGTTTCAGAACAATCAAGATATTAAAATGTGGATAGGGTAGGATGTGAGTAAAACAAAAGAGATTTGGCGTTGTGCCTGAAATTGTTTAGATTTATGGTTTCAAAAGATAGTATTTGGAAGTTTGTAAAGAGTGAGCGCTTTGTCGTGATTTGGTGGGCTGCCCAATGGGTTGGTTCATTATTGTGTTTTGGCGTTCCTCATGCAGGTAAATTTCTTGTTGATTCATTCTTGCTTCTTTCTATAGTGTTTTTCGTATGTAATCGAGAAGGATTTAAAAAAATGGCAGCGAGACTTCTTGCCGTTTATGCTGGCCTTACGATGGTATTTGCCATTATCCTGACTCTTTCGTGGGGGCTTCTCGCTTTTGATAAATTCGTTGAGGATGTGGATATAATAAAAAAACTGATAGTTATTGCAGTTCCAATAGTGGCTTGCATTAATGTACTGATAGCTTTTCGTACAATCAAGATATTAGGTCGGTTGGAAGATGGCGTTGAGGTGGAAGGTTGGTAAGATAACTAAAAAAAGTTAAGAAACGGACATTTGTTTCGACACTATTCTTTTTTTTATCGTAAAAGCAGTAACTTTGCATCCGATTTGTTCATACAATCCACTTGCCGCAATGGTGGAATTGGTAGACACGAGGGACTTTAACGGGTTCTCAAAGCGAGGACTAAACAAGAGTGCACATCGGGAAACTGATGGTGTAGAATTGCCCTAACAAACAGAAACCTCGTCTGTGGTGACATAGACTTTGGCGATGGCTCACTAAGTTCAGCTTAGGCTGATAAATGGCGTAGAGACTATACAGGCAACACCTAAATCCGTAAGGACATGGTGAAGAAATAGTCCAGACTACAACATCTCACGGAGATGGTCTGTGTAAAAGCAGAAGTAGTATGAAAATCCCTTGACCCGAAACGGTCGTGCGGGTTCGAGTCCCGCTCGCGGCACATATTTTATAATTACCCCTGATCCTAAACATTTCAGGAAAACAATTTCTTATTTATATAAAGAGAATGAAAAGAAATCTCATCGGTAAAATAACTGTCATTGCACTTGGAGCAGTGGCAATTTCTTCGTGCTCAAAGAAACTTCCTCCTTTGTCAGCCGATAATTTTAACGTAGATCCAGAGCCTCTTGAGCTTCTGGGTACACAGGTGCCTGTAACAATCAACGGTACTTTCCCAGAGAAGTACATGCATAAGAAGGCTACCATCACAGTTACTCCAGAGCTTCGTAATGCTGCTGGTAAGGTGGTACGTGGTGAGGGCGTGACATTCCAGGGTGAGAAGGTGCTGGGTAATGACCAGTCAATCTCTTATCTCCTTGGCGGTCACTACACTATGCGTGATGCCTTCGACTATAGCGATGACATGCATCGTTCAGATCTCTATCTGAGATTCGATGCCCACATTGGTAAGAAGTTCGTTTATGTGCCAGACGTGAAGATCGGTACTGGTGTTATTGCTACTGCAGGTCTCTATAAGAAGGCTCTGATTCAGGGCGGTGGTATCATTGCTCCTGACACATTCCAGCGTATCCGTAAGGAGAAGCAGGAGGCAAGCATCACGTTCCTTATTAATCAGGCTACTCTCCGTCAGAGTGAGTTGAAGAACAACTCTATCCAGGAGTTTGTAAAGCTTCTTGAGAATATCAACGCTGATGCAAAGAGATATAACCTCGGTGATATCGAGGTAAAGGCATACGCTTCACCTGATGGTGCTCAGGATATCAACACAAAGCTCGCTGTTAAGCGTCAGAACGTGTCAGAGGACTATGTTGATTCTCAGTTGAAGAAGACAAACCTCGCAACAAGCGTAACAGGTGAATATACCGCAGAGGACTGGGAAGGTTTCCAGCAGCTCGTTGCAGCCAGCAATATTCAGGATAAGGAGCTTATCCTCCGCGTGCTGAATATGTATAAGGACCCAGAGGAGCGTGAGGAGCAGATCAAGAATCTCAGCATGGGCTTCCAGGATTTGACAAAGCAGATTCTTCCACAGTTGCGTCGTGCCCGTATGATTATCAACTATGAGGCAGTAGGACGTAGCGATGAGGAGATTGCTGCTGACTATGCTTCTAACCCACAGTCACTTAGTGCAGATGAGATCCTCTACTATGCAAGTACCATAGCTGATATGGACAAGAAGGAGGCTATCTACAAGAAGTGCGTAGAGATTTATCCTAACGACTATCGCGCATACAATAATGTAGCTGCTTGTGAGTTCTCAAAGAACAACGACAGCGAGGTTAAGGCATGGGTGAACAAGACCCTTCAGGTAAACCCACGTGCTGGTGAGTGTCAGTCAAACATGGCTCTCCTCGAGCTTAAGAACGGTAACTTGAAAGAGGCTGAGGCTTATATGTCAAAGGCTGGTAGCTCAAACGATATCAACCGCGTTCAGGGTGCTGTGAACTTCGTAAAGGGTAACTACAAGCAGGCTGCTGCTAACTATAAGGGCGTATATAACAATATGGCAGGTCTTGCCCAGATTATGGCAGGCGACTATTCTCAGGGTCGTGCTACATTCAAGGCAATCAAGAATCCTGATGCTATGACAAGTTATCTGCACTCTATATGCTGCTATCGTGAGGGAAGTGTGTTCTCAGGAACAGACCTTCTGAAGGAGGCATTGCAGAAAGACCCAAGTCTGAAGGCTTATGCGGATGAGGATTTGGAGTTCACTGGCGAGTAGTCTGCTGCTTTTGCTCTTAGCTTCATGCGGGACAGACAGTCATCATTTCAGTCTTGAGGGCCGTTTCCTCAAGATGAATCAGGGACAGTTCTATGTATATAGTCCGGATGGGGCGATAAGCGGTATCGACACAATCAAGGTGCAGGGCGGTCGCTTTGCATACGAGATACCTTGTGAAGAAGAGGGCACTATCGTTATCGTGTTGCCTAACTATTCGGAGATACCAGTTTTCGTAAAGCCGGGCGAGAACGTTGACCTTAAGGCAGATGCTTCGCACATCAAGGATATCGAGGTGACAGGTACCAAGGACAACGAGAGGATGACCGAGTGGCGAAAAAACACTTCGTCGCAGTCGCCTGACGGTCTGAAGAAACAGGCAGAGCAGTTCATTAGGGAAAATCCTTCTTCTATAATCAGCCGATGGCTTCTTAGGAAGTATTTCGTCGTTACGGCAAAGCCCGACCTGAAGAAAGCGAAGGAGCTTGTGAAGCTGATAAGCGATAAGACCGATAAGGAACCATCGGTTATGCGACTTGCCGTAGGACTTGAGAATACCCCTTTGCAAGTAGGGGACGTGCTTCCGAACTTTAAGGCAAAAGACCTTATGGACAAGGATGTTCAGGCTTCGCAGTATCGCCTTGGCAAGACCTTGATTCTTGTTTGGGCTACTTGGGATTACGACGGGACGAATCTTTCGCGACGTGTCCTTAGGAAGATAGAAGAGATGAAGTCGCAAGGCAAGCAGGTGCCGAATGTTCTCGGTGTGAGTATCGACGCATCAGCCGTGGACGCAAAGAGAACGGTAGGCAATGACAGCACGGCTTGGTCAACGGTTTGTGACGGGCTTATGTGGAACTCGCCTCTGGTTAAGGCTATAGGAACGACAAAGGTGCCCGACAACTTCGTTTTGGAGAACGGCAAGGTCAAGGCTTGTCATCTTAGTAACGAGGAATTGCTCAAGCAACTTGATATGTAAAATATAGAGCTTTTTTTGCTTACAAATTGCAAACTGCACGTTGCAAACAATGACGAATTGTTAGCGATAACATAAATATTGGAAAAATTATTGAAGAAAAATATTAATTCTTGGCGAAAACTTTTTGCCAAGAATTATTTTTTTTGTACCTTTGTGCCAAATTTCGAAAAAAAGAAAAGACTGTATTTATAAGTTTAATCACTTTATTAAAAAATAGTATAACAAAAAAATGGCAAATTTGGATTTGACACAGTATGGCATCACTGGTTCTACAGTGATTGCACACAATCCTTCTTACGAAGTACTCTTCGCAGAGGAGACAAAGGCAGGCCTCGAGGGTTACGAGGTAGGTAAGAACACTGAGCTTGGCGCTGTAAACGTTATGACAGGTATCTACACCGGCCGTTCTCCTAAGGATAAGTACATCGTAATGGACAAGAACTCTAAGGACACTGTATGGTGGACATCTGAAGAGTACAAGAACGACAACCACCCAATGTCTGAGGAGGTTTGGGGTAAGGTTAAGGATCTCGCTGTTAAGGAGCTCTGCAACAAGAACCTTTATGTAGTTGATGCTTTCTGTGGTGCTAACAAGGCTACACGTCTTGCTGTTCGTTTCATCGTTGAGGTTGCTTGGCAGGCTCACTTTGTAACAAACATGTTCATCCAGCCAACAGAAGAGGAACTCGCTAACTTCGAGCCAAACTTCGTTATCTACAACGCTTCTAAGGCAAAGGTTTCTGACTATAAGGAGCTCGGTCTTAATTCTGAGACTTGTGTTGCATTCAACGTAACAAGCCGTGAGCAGGTTATCATCAACACATGGTACGGCGGTGAGATGAAGAAGGGTATGTTCTCTATGCAGAACTACTTCCTCCCACTTCAGGGTATCGCTTCTATGCACTGTTCTGCTAACTGCGATATGAAGGGTGAGAACACTGCTATCTTCTTCGGTCTTTCTGGTACAGGTAAGACAACTCTCTCTACTGATCCAAAGCGTCTCCTCATTGGTGACGACGAGCACGGATGGGACGACGAGGGTGTATTCAACCTCGAGGGCGGTTGCTACGCTAAGGTTATCAACCTCTCTAAGGAGAATGAGCCAGACATCTACGGTGCTATCAAGCGTAACGCTCTCCTTGAGAACGTAACAGTTGCTGACAATGGCAAGATCGACTTCGCTGACAAGAGCGTAACAGAGAATACTCGTGTGTCATACCCAATTGACCACATCAAGAATATCGTTAAGAAGGTAAACGGCAAGTCTGCAGGTCCTGCTGCTAAGAACGTTATCTTCCTTTCTGCTGATGCATTCGGTGTTCTTCCTCCAGTATCTATCCTTTCACCTGAGCAGACTCAGTACTACTTCCTCTCTGGTTTCACAGCTAAGCTTGCTGGTACAGAGCGCGGTATCACAGAGCCAACTCCAACATTCTCTGCTTGCTTCGGTCAGGCATTCCTTGAGCTCCACCCAACAAAGTACGCTCAGGAGCTCGTTAAGAAGATGCAGAAGTCTGGTGCTAAGGCATACCTCGTAAACACAGGTTGGAACGGTACAGGTAAGCGTATCTCTATTCCTGATACACGTGGTATCATCGACGCTATCCTCGATGGTTCTATCCTCAAGGCTGAGACAAAGAAGATCCCTATGTTCGACTTCGTTGTTCCTACAGCTCTTCCAAACGTTAACCCAGCTATCCTCGATCCACGTGACACATACGCTGATGCTTCACAGTGGGAGGAGAAGGCTAAGGACCTCGCTGCTCGCTTCATCAAGAACTTCAGCAAGTACACAAACAATGAGGCTGGTAAGGCTCTCGTTGCTGCTGGTCCAAAGCTCTAAACTGATTCTCAGTTAATTGATAATTTATAATTAATAATGTATAATTATTAGTTAGGATTATTGATTGTATTATAATTGCCGCTTGAGTGGTTTCTTTCAGAAATGCTCAAGCGGTATTTTTTTGTGCGTGTAAAATTTAATATATAGTGTGTTTTCCATTTTTTTTCATTTTTGATTATCAATTGGTAAAATACTCGCTATTTGCTTAAAATCAATTACTTGACTAAGGTCAAAAGAATGGATAAAATCGGAATAAAGTTGCATAAATATTTGTTGTGTACGATAACAATTAGTACCTTTGCACCAGAAAAGAAGAAATACAGGCTATTAGCTTTGTAAGAAGCGGTAAAGGATTGTATTCATATAAGGATAACAAATCTGGTCTGAAAAGACTGGATATAAAAAGGATAAGAACAATGACAATTGATTATGCAACAGTATTTATGTTGCTCATGGTGGCTGTCTCTACTGCATGTGGAATAGCATCCATCATACACAACAATCTGCGCTAAAAGCGCGATACAATATTAAGAATTATAGAGTTAGGTTTTAGTAGTATAAAAATTAGGTTTTAGTATTGTATTCAGGAGGCTGATGTGAATCGGTCTCCCTTTTTTATGTCATGAATTTATGCTGTTCTAAATCTTTTTAGCAGTAAAGATTTTGTGAATTGGATATTTCTTACTAATTTTGTACGCAAATTAGATGTATCCAGGTTTTAACAGCGGTTCATCGGCATTTAAATAACGAAAAATGTTGCACACGTCACGAATTAGTGTAGGTTTATAAATGAGAAAGATATTATTCTTGGCAATGGTATTCTGCAGTTCAATTGCATTTGCAGAAAATGATTTGACAACGGAAAACGAAACCGATAAAGAGTTGGAAAGCGTGGAAGCAGAAGCTCCTGCAGTAGAGACTGTAAACAATATCGCTCCAGAGGCAGCCCCTCAGTATTACGGAGGCTCAAACTCTTCAAGTTTCGACTATCATAAGTATATTGATGCCATTTACGTAAACTATGGTATCATCGATGGTAATCATCAGTTCCTCGGCTTTGACGTCGGTAAGGATTTCTTCCTCGACTTCAACTACGCATGGGGCAAGAATAGTAAGGACAAGACTGATTTGGACCGCTACTGCATAGGACTTGGTGTACGTCCAACCATGTGGTTTGCAAAGTACTTTATGTTCCAGGCAAAGATTGGTGCTGAGTATTTCTGGGGAACAGGCTATCGTGCAGGCAATATAGCTTGCTTGGTAGAGCCAAGAATCGGCGTTAAGATTGGTAGTGGCGGCATTGGTGCAAGCTATCGTTTTGACGTGAATAAGTTCAAGTTCCGTAATACGATATCAGGTCATATCTGTATCTCGGCGTTCTTCTATATTTAGAAAATTTTTAATGCAGACAATTCCTACGATAACAAAGCAGTTGCTTATAATCAACTGCTTAGTATTCTTAGCCTCACTTATCGTGCCAAGCATAACTGCTTGGTGTGGACTTCACTATTGGCAGGCGAGCCAGTTCCACGTCTATCAGTTTGTGACATATATGTTCATGCATGGTGGCTTTACCCACCTGTTCTTTAATATGTTTGCATTGTGGATGTTTGGACCTGTCATGGAGCGTACATGGGGACCTCAGCGTTTCCTCGTGTATTACCTTGTCTGTGGAATAGGTGCAGGAGTCATGCAGGAGATAGCCCAGTTCGGGTCTATCTTTATCGACCTTTCCTCTCAAGGGGCAACGATAGGGCAGATTCTTAAGATTGATTCTATTATGCCAGGGGCTTCTGAGATGCTTAATGGTTGGACAACCGTTGGAGCCTCTGGAAGTATATATGGCATTCTCCTTGCCTTTGGCATGACATATCCAGAGGAAAGGATGTTTATCATTCCTATTCCGTTCCCTATCAAGGCAAAGTGGTTTGTCATAGGATATGCGGCAATCGAGCTTGGACTTGCCCTTTCTAATTCTGGTGATGGTGTAGCTCATGTGGCTCACCTCGGCGGTATGCTTTTCGGATTCTTCCTCATACGTCATTGGAGGAAGTCTGCAACCCGTCAGACATCCTTCTCTGGCTGGGATTCATATCAAGGCTCACAGAGTCAGGGTAAGTCGGCCACGATCCTTGGCAAGATAAGGAAATGGATGCATCTTGACAGGGAAGATAACGGATATAATAAAGACCCGCATTTCCGCTCTACCTCTACACATCAGGCAGACTGGGACTATAATGCCCAGAAGAAGCGTGATGAGGCTGAGATTGACGCTATTCTCGATAAAATCCGTCGTTCAGGCTATGCAAGCCTTTCTGCGGAGGAAAAGAAGAAACTCTTTGATGCGAGTAAGAGTTAGTCTAATGTCAGAAGTCAAAGGTCAAATGTCAAAGGTGAAGAGCTTAATGTCAAATGTCTTCAACCTTTAATCCACAGACCTTAGTCCTTTGACCTTAGACCTTAGTCTATAGACCAAAAAGAGTATTGATTTGAAGAAATTTATCATACATACGACAATAGCTGTAAACCTCGTCATCATCTCAGCGATGTTGGTGACGGGGTTTGCTGATATGCTTGACCCTCGTTCATGGCCTGTCATGACGACGGCAGGTTATGCCTTTCCTCTGTTTGCGCTAGCAAATCTTGGAATGATTGTGATATGGATGTTCATAAGCAAGAAACACATTCTCGTTCCATTTCTCGGCTTTGTCATCTGCTATGTACCTGTCATGCAGTACTGTCCTGTCCATGCAAGTGGAGAGGTTCCCTTGGGCGCATTGAAAATAATGACCTACAACACGTGGGGGTTCGGCAGTCAGCGTGAGGCAGGCAATGACGAGGAGGCAAAGAAAGAAGCGCGCAGGAATATACTACAGTATATCGCCGATGAGGATTGCCATGTCGTGTGTATTCAGGAGGGTGTCTATCATAAAGCCATGGAGGCTGATATTGATTCTATTATCAAGCCTAAGATGCCGTATATCGACACTTGCAAGGTAGAGGGTGGAACGATGTTGATGGTACTTAGCAAGTATCCTATAAAGAAACATGAAGCTTTGAAATACGAGTCAAAGGGAAACCTGAGTGCAGCTTTCTATCTCGATGTCAACGGCAAGGAGCTGATAATCCTCAACAACCATCTTGAGACAAACAAGTTCTCGGTGGAGGAGAAACAGCAGTTTGGCGAGATGGTAAAGGGTGACATGGGGCGTAGCGGAATAAAGACAGAGTCAAAATTCGTACTCAAGAAACTCGGTGCTGCGGCTGCTGTCAGGGCTCCTCAGGCAGAAGCCGTGGCAAGCTATGTCAGGATGCACAAAGGGCGTTCCATGATAGTCTGCGGAGACTTTAACGACATACCGATAAGCTATGCAAGGAGAACCATAGCCAAGGAGCTTGAAGACTGCTACGTCTCTACAGCCATGGGACCTGGATTCACCTATCACAGGAATGGAATGTATGTCAGAATTGACAATGTGATGTGTACTGACGACCTTGACTCGTATAGTTTCCATGTGGATAAAAAATGCACTATTTCCGACCATTATCCTGTAGTTGGATGGGTAAAATGGCATGGAAGATAGACTTTATTTGCCATTTTATAAGGTTAAAAGTGTAATTTGTGCTCTGAAATTTCGGAAATTGAAGAAAATTATGTATCTTTGCACGTCGTATGCGCACATAGGGGTGTATTGTACCCTGTCCGCATGATGCAAAAGAGTCCCAATTAACTGGAACCTCAAAAGACTATTAGACAAAAATAAAAACAAAAATAATAAAACAATTTAATCAAAATGCAAAACAAAGGAATTGTACTTGTAACCGCCGTACTTCTGACGCTTGCAAGCATCTTCTACCTGTCGTTCTCGGTGGCTACAAGCTACTATGACGGTCAGGCTGCTAAGATTAAGGATCCTATTGCCCAGCAGGATTACAAGGATTCTGTAAAGTATCTTGGCATCTATTCTTATCAGAACTGCCTTGAGACTCAGATCGGTTTGGGTCTTGACCTTAAGGGCGGTATGAACGTAATCCTTGAGATTAGCGTACCTGACGTTGTTGAGGTACTTGCTGACCACAAGACAGATGCAGCCTTCGTTAAGTCAATGGAGGAGGCAAAGAAGGAAGAAGAGACATCACAGAGCGATTTCATCTCTCTCTTCATCAAATCATTCAAGAAGAACGCTCCTGGCCGCCGTCTCGCTGAGATTTTCGCTACTCAGCAGCTCAAGGGCAAGGTAAGCACACAGAGCAACGACGCAGAGGTTGAGAAGGCTCTCCGTACTGAGGTTCAGTCTGCTATCGACAACTCATACAACGTTGTCCGCAACCGTATCGATAAGTTCGGCGTTGTTCAGCCAAACATCCAGAAGCTCGAAGGTCAGGATGGCCGTATCATGGTCGAAATGCCTGGTGTACGCGAGCCTGAGCGTGTTCGTAAGCTCCTTCAGGGTTCTGCAAACCTTGAGTTCTGGGAGACATACAACTCACAGGAAATCGTTCCTTACCTCTCACAGCTCGACCAGCGTATTGCCAATGTAAACTCTGAGACAGCTGATACGACCAAGGCTGAGGCTGTTGATTCTGCAAAGGCAGAGCCTGCAAAGTCTGCTGCACAGCCTAACTTCCAGTTGAAGAACGCTGATGCAAAGACTGCTGCTACCGGCAAGGCTGATGCCAAGACCGAGCAGTTGAAGAAGCAGCATCCTCTCTTCGCTATCTTTCAGCCTATCAATCAGGGCTATAGCCTCGTTGGTTATGCTCATGTTCGTGATACCGCTGATATCAACAAGATTATCTATAGCGATGAGGCTAAGAAGGTTCTCCCTTCTGACTGCAAGCTTCTCTGGAGTGCCAAGTCAATGGACGGTAACAAGAACATCTTCGAGCTCTATGCTCTCAAGGTTACTTCTACCAACGGCCGTGCTCCACTTGAGGGTGACGTTATCGTTGATGCAAAGGATGAATTCGACCACACAACAGGTCGTCCGGTTGTAAGCATGTCAATGAATACAGAGGGTGCTCGTCTCTGGGCAGCTCTTACAAAGGCTAACACAGGCAAGGCTATTGCCATCGTTCTTGATGACGCTGTTTACTCAGCTCCTATGGTACATGGTGAGATTGCTGGTGGTAACTCTCAGATTTCAGGTAACTTCACTATCGAGGATACAAAGGATTTGGCTAACACATTGAAGTCTGGTCGTATGCCTGCACCTGCACGTATCGTACAGGAAGAGGTTGTAGGTCCTACACTCGGTGCTCAGTCTATCCAGCAGGGTATCTGGTCATTCGCTATTGCATTCGTACTCCTCTGCATCTACATGATTGTGATGTACGGTGCAATCCCAGGTCTCATGGCTGACGCTGCACTTATCGTCAACCTGTTCTTCACACTCGGTATTCTCGCTTCGTTCCAGTCGGCTCTCACCATGCCGGGTATAGCGGGTATAGTGCTGACGCTCGGTACGGCGGTGGATGCCAACGTGCTTATCTATGAGCGTATCAAGGAAGAGCTTCGCAGAGGTCTTGGCATGAAGCAGGCTCTTGCTGCCGGTTACAGCAACGCATTCTCTGCTATCTTCGACTCTAACCTCACATCTCTCATCACCGGTGTCATCCTCCTGACTATCGGTACAGGTCCTATCAAGGGCTTCGCTACAACATGGATCATCGGTATCGTATGTTCATTCTTCACAGCCGTATTCCTCACACGTATCGTTTATGAGAACCGTATGGCTAAGGATAAGTGGCTGAACCTCACATTCGGTCGCACATTCCTCCAGAATACCAAGTACAGATTCATGTCTGTTTATAAGAAGAGCTTCGTATTCTATGGTATCGCTGTTGTTGCATTCATCGCTTCTTTCGCTGTTCGCGGTCTTTCTGAGTCTATCGACTTCACAGGTGGTCGTAACTATGTTGTTGCATTCGAGAACGCTGTTGAGCCTGAGCAGGTTCGTCCTATCCTCAGTGAGGAGTTCGCAGGTTCTAACACCAACGCTATCGCAATCGGTACTGACGGTAAGACACTCCGTGTTTCAACCAACTACAAGATCGAGTCTAACAGCCCTACTGTTGACGATGAGTGTGAGACTAAGCTCTACACATGTCTGAAGAAGGGTGGCTTCGTAAAGCAGGCAAGCGTTGAGGCATTCAAGAACCCAGACGTTCGTGAGGGTGGTTCAATCATCTCTTCTCAGAAGGTTGGTCCTTCAGTAGCTAAGGATATCACATACGGCGCTATCATCTCTGTATTGGTTGCACTCGTAGCTATCTTTATCTACATCCTCATCCGTTTCCGCAACGTAGCATTCTCTGTAGGTTCAATCGTTGCCCTCGCTGTTGATACAGTAGTGGTTATCGGTTTCTACTCAGCTCTCTACGACATCGTTCCTTGGAGCCTTGAGATCGACCAGACCTTCATCGGTGCTATCCTTACGGTGATCGGTTACTCTATCAACGATAAGGTGGTAGTATTCGACCGTATCCGTGAGAACCTCGGTATCCATGTAAAGCAGGATCCACAGATCACATTCAACGATTCTGTTAACCAGACTCTCGCCCGTACTATCAATACATCTGTTTCTACATTGATCGTGTTGCTCTGTATCTTCATCCTCGGTGGCGATTCAATCCGCAGCTTCTCATTCGCAATGATTCTCGGTGTATTCTTCGGTACTCTCTCTTCAATCTTCATCGCTGCTCCAACAGCTTATCTCACACTCGGTAAGAAGATTAAGGAGGAAGAGGCTCCAGTAGCTGAAGTAAAGGCGTAAATGGAGTAAAGTGTAAAGAGTAAAGTATAAAGTATATGGAAAGAGCTGTATCCGATTAATCGGGTGCGGCTCTTTTATTGTGAAATATTTGGAAAGGCTTCCGCTTGTGTGGAGATTAGGAAAGTAAATACTCTTTAGAAAGTAAATTATTCGCTAAGGTTCATCAAGCTAAAGCAAGTCTCAGTAAATTAACGTGAGTTCGACCCAATTGCTGATACAACCTGCAAGGCTAACACCCTTCACCCGCCATCCGATATAGGGTGTGTTTATTTTTGGTACACTATATACTGAACCTTTTTGCTTTTGCATATACCCAATGCGCCATACCCTGACAGAACGATTCGTTCCCTCTGCTCATCTCTTTTTTTGCCTAATGCACTGATTTGGTGCATCTGCTTATCATCATCTTCTCTTCTTTTGAGCTGAGGTCGTGAATCGCGCCCCCACTATGATTTTTTTCTCCTCCAAGAGGAGTCTGAATTGGACACCCCTTTTGTGATCCCATATTTGCTATGCTAAATTGTTTTAATTTTCGCAAAGCTCAACAGGCCTCGCAAGTGTTGAAGATGATGTTTGTCGAAGTTTGAATATATATATTCCCGTGATTGCTCAATAGCCTGCAGAACTATCTTGCAAACTCCCTATCGTGGGGCATATATCTTCGATATAGGGAACGGACTTGAAACGGAGGTGGAACGGACCTGTCGTGTTCTTGTTTTACTCGAATCGGAGTATGTGTCAAGCGGGGGGGAGGCCGAGTAGCTTTTATTTCCTGCTGCAAAATTACTCATCTTTTCCCACTCAATCATTCCAACTTTCGGATTTTTTTCTGTTAAAACTTGTTAAACAAGTGTTAATCTGCTGAATATCTGCATTTTAAGCAAAAAGATATTGAAAAGGTCAAATGGTCAAATGGTCAAACATTTTTTACACACACCCTTTTTCTTCCTCGGTTCAAGTCAATAATAATATATATAAATAAATTTATATATATTATTATTGAAGTAGAAGTGCGAAAAAAATGGGGTGTCTTAAAAAAATGTTTGACCATTTGACCATTTGACCATACAACGAAATGCATACAACAAAGAGTACTGATAATCAGATATTTAGATTTACAAGCCAATGTTTTGATTTACCAAAAACATGGTTCACTATTTTCTGTTATCATACCTTTTCTGTCGAGAAATAGGCAAAATCAGACTTTATTCAAACCTGATGACGAAATGCGTGTATAAATATCAAAAGCGTTAAAATTCAAGCCTCGATCCATGTCGGGAAAGCAAGAAGAACAGAAAAAGGTTCAGTATATTGTGAACCTATTTATACAGACACCCAATCCCCTCGAATTCTATCTCTTTCTTTGGCAAATCGATTTCTTTTTGTCTGTTGAGGATGAATATAACACTCTGCGCCTTAGCGCCTTAGCGTTTTAAAATTATATTTTATGGTTGTCAACGCTAATTCTTGTTCCGAAAACTGCATCGCAAGGTGCAATTACAAAATTTGACCAAAGAAGAAGCCTTGCCCCCTATGTAGGAAGCAAGGCTTTATCTTTTACAAATTTCGCGAGTGGGGCTTACATATCGAAGCCGCCACCGTCGCCACCAATAGCGTTATTATTGTTGTTGTTGTCGTCGTCATCATCATCCTCGCCTGGACGGCCCTTCTTCTTGTTGCCACCGTTGCCGAAGTTCCATGTGAGGTTGAAGTTCACCTTACGTCCACCGCGACGGAAGAGCTGGTGAATCTCGTAACCATCGCCTGATCTGTAGTTCTCGCCATGACGGGAGTTGAGCACGTCGCGGCAGTTGATTGAGAGGGTGAAGAGGCGGTTGAAGAAGTTCTTCCTTATACCGAAGTCAACCTGATAGGATGAAGGACGGTAACCCTGAGTGATTACTGCGCGTGAATTGTAGCGACCGGAGGTCTGGATGGAGATGTCGTATGGCAGACGTATTGAAGCCGTCATGCGGGCATTCCATGTGAAGTTATCGTTGGATTTACCTGTCACTACCTGTGTGTGTGTGCCTGTTCCGCTTGCTACAGGCTCGCCATTATCATCAATATCGATTTCGTGTGAGAAAGCATCGAGCTTGTAGTAGTAGGCGTTGATGTTGGTGTTGAGGTCAACAATCTTGAAGAGCTTGTTCTTTGCTGTGAGTTCAAGACCTGATGACTGGCTCTTTGCCACGTTCAGAGAGGTTGAGTACATTGTTTTCTCGTCTTTGCCCTGATAGCTGATGCGCTGCATGACATCGGTTGTAGGACGGTAGTATGCACTTACAAGGAGTGAGTGCTGGTCCCATGTCTTGAGGTAGTTGAGTGAGAAGGAGTTAGAGAACTCCGGTGTCAACTTCGGATTACCGAATGAAACCATAGAGGCATCGCTTGTGTTGCGGAAGGAGTTGAGCTGACCACCCCAAGGACGACGCAGACGGCGCGTATAGTTGAGCTGCAACTGCTGTGTCTCTGTGAGCTGATATGACATGAAGAGTGAAGGGAAGAGCTCGAAGAAATCCTTCTTGAAGGGGTTAGCCTTCTCGCCCTTGAACTCCTGACTCCAGCTATGGCTCTCAGTATCCACTTTCCAGTATTCGCCGCGAAGACCAGCCATGATGCCAAGCTTGCCAAGAGTGAGGTTTCCGGTTATGTAGCCGGCATGAATCTCGTTCTTGTAGATGAAGCGGTTATAGTACGAAGTGTCAGCCTTTGCATGGTCTCCTGCCCATGTGTTGTCCTTGTTCAGCTGGTTAGGGGTGTTCTCCTTGGAGAAAGAGCCGTTGTATCCGGTTTCGAGCTTGAAGTTGTCGGATATCTTGTTCTCATAGTCGAGTTTCACCTCGAAGCGGCGGTTCTTTCCGTTAGAAGGACGGTGCTCATATCTGTATTCTACCGGATGCTGGTCGTCGTTGAAATATGTGATGGAGTCCTGATGGATGTTGGTATTCTTGCTGTCCCATTTGTTTCCGCTTACTGTGAAGTCGATGGAATGGGTGTCGGAGAAGTTATGGCGGTAGTTGAACATTCCGTTGACCATATCCATAGGACCCTTGCCTGTGGATCTGCGGAGCATTTCCTTTGTCGGGGTGTCAACTCCGTTTATTATATCGCCATAGAAATAAGGAGTGTTGCTCCATGACTTGTTCTTTCCGTGCATCATCATTCCTGTGAGGGCGATGTCGTCCTTGTCTGTCAGGTGGAATGTTATTCCGGCACGTGAGAAGAGGTTGTTGCGCATGTTCATGGTGCGCGTGTTGTGTCGGTCGTATCTGACAGGAGTGGTATTTGTAGCGTCGGAGAAGAATGTCTGGTCGTCGTTCTGCTTGCCTACGTTCTCGTTATGACGCAAGCCGAGGTTCACGAAGAAGTCAACAAAACGTGAGTTGTAGTTGAAGTTTATGCCTCCGCGAGCTCCGTTTCGAGTATCGACACCAGCCGATACAGAGCCGTAGTAGCCTGCCTTGCGGTCTTTCTTCAGTATGATGTTGATGATACCGGCACCACCCTCGGCAGAGAACTTGGCAGAAGGGTTGTCCATTACCTCGATGCGGTCGATGCTCTCGGCAGGAATCTGCTGGAGAACCTGTCCCATGTTGTCGGAGGTGAGTCCTGCGCTACGGCCGTTGATCCACACCTCAACCGATGCGTTTCCGCGAAGCGACACGTTACCGTCGTTATCGACCTCAACGCTTGGGATGTTGTCGAGAACCTCGGATGCTGACTCGCCCACGTTGGCAAGGTTGCTTGACACGTCGAATGTCTTTCGGTCAACTTCGAGCTTCATAGTGGATTTCTGACCAACAACCTTGACCTCGTTAAGCATATTGGCATCCTCAGCCATGTGGATACCCGCATAGCTGACGGTCTTGTTGGTGGCAGAAAGCTGGAATTCCTTTGTCACGGTTTTGTAGCCGACGAAGGAGAGGGTGAGTGTGTAGGAGCCATACGGCAGGTCCTTGATGAGGAATTTACCGTCAAGGTCGGTTGTGGCACCGCCAGAGATTTTCTTGCTACCCTTTGGCGATACAGCAATGTTTACAAAGCCAAGAGCCTCGTCGTTGCTCTTGTCTAATACTTTTCCCTTTACCGTGCCTTGCGCCATTATTGTGAGTGCACAAAACATCATAAGGGAAATTGTTAATAGTCTTTTTGTCATTACCTGAATTTATTAATCATTTAAACGATGTGCAAGTGTAAAAAAGTCCCATGACCCCTTTTCTGTCCTTCGGGCAGGGTAGGGAGAAAGTTGCCTTTTTCGCTAAAAGGATTCTCCCATAGTGAGCTGCCCTCCCTTTCCCCTTCATAGGGAAGGGGTGGGGTAAGGAGTCTTTATTTTATTTTTTTGAAATTTTCCAAAATCTTATTAGCTGCAGCCTTGAACTCATCCTCAGAGAGCTTGAGCTTCTCGTTTGCGAAGTTGGCATCCTTCTCGCTCTGCATAGGGATGAGGTGGATGTGAGCGTGTGGAACCTCAAGACCGAGTACGATCTGGGCAACCTTAACGCAAGGGAATGCCTCCTTGATGGCCTTGGCAACCTTCTTTGCGAACACCTGATAACGGGCGATTTCATCATCGTCCATATCAAAGATGTAGTCAACCTCACGACGTGGGATTACGAGAGTATGACCTACGACGAGAGGGTTGATGTCAAGAAATGCGTAGAACTCATCGTTTTCTGCACATTTATAGCTTGGGATTTCGCCAGCGGCGATTTTTGAAAAGATATCCATACTTATTCCTAATTATAAATAGCTATGTTTATTCTTTAGACGATGCAAAGTTCGAAAAGTCAAAACACATCGTGAAAATTTTTAAAAAATAGCCCAATGGTAGATGTTTACTCGATAGTTATAGAATCAATTCTGAGTTTTATCTTACCACGAGGAATAGTTATCTCTACCTCGTCGCCAACCTTATGATTGAGAAGACCCTGCGCAATAGGAGTCTTGACAGAGATTTTGCCAGCACGGAGATCTGCCTCATTCTCTGCAACGATAGTATAGGTCATCTTTGACTTTGTAGTGAGGTTGGTCATCTCTACCTTTGACAAAAGCTGAACCGCATCTGTAGAGAGACGGCTCTTATCTATAATCTTTGCATCAGCAAGAGTGAGTTTCATCTGATTGATTTTCTCCATAAGCTTTGCCTGTGCTTCCTTAGCAGCATCGTACTCAGCATTCTCAGAGAGGTCTCCCTTATCGCGAGCCTCGGCTATTGCAGCTGAAGCCTTTGGACTTTCCACTGCCTCCAGACGGTGGAGTTCTGCTACGAGTGCCTCGTAGCCTTCTTTTGACATGTATGCCATAATATTTTGTTGTTTAAGAAATTACTTTTTAATGTTTAGTTGCAGTCATCATGTTTAGGCCGACTGTCTGCAGACTAAAAAATAAGAACCCCGACATCACTTAATCTTTCAGCGATACCGGAATCCTGTTTCCTCAATATGTGTTTTCCGAAAAGACCTTTTGAATTGTTATTTCTTAGTGTCTTAACGTTTTCGGTGCAAAAGTACACACATTTTCTGAGAAAACCAAATTTTTCTCTGAAAAAATGCAGTTCAGGCTCCGTAAGTTGTCGAATTTGTGCTATTTATTTGAATGCTTCGCGGATGTCGCTTGCTGTGAGTTCCGACAATTGCTTGGTTGTCGGGTTCTTCTCCTTCGACAATCGGTTTGCCTGCCGTTGTATGCTCTTCTCGAATATGTTTCGGGCATAGCGTGCGTTTCCGAAGTTACGGTCCTTGTGCTTTACGGCGCTGTCAAGACGGGTCTTAAGGCATTGCTCGGCATCAGGTGTCAGGGAATACTGGTTTTTCCTGACATACATATTGAAGATCTGGCATAGTTCGCCCGATGTATAGTCGGGGAAGTTGATATAGCGGTTGAAGCGCGATTTCAATCCGGGGTTGGAGTCAATGAACCGGTTCATCTCTTTTGGATATCCGGCTACAATCACCACAAGTTTGTCGCGGTCGTCCTCCATACGTTTGAGTAGGGTAGAGATAGCCTCCTGTCCGTAGTCGTTATTCTTGTTGGCAGTAGGAACGAGAGCGTAGGCCTCGTCGATGAAGAGCACGCCGTTAAGTGCGGAGTCAACGATGGCATTAGTCTTTGTGGCTGTCTGTCCCACATAGTTGGCAACAAGTCCTGAGCGGTCGGTTTCCACCGTGTGGCCTTTCTTCAGAACTCCTAGATCCTTGTATATCCTTGCCACGATACGTGCAACGGTAGTCTTACCTGTACCAGGGCTGCCGGTAAACACGAGGTGGAGCGACATCTTTGGAATCTTCAGGCCTTTCTTCTCGCGTTGTTTCTGTATCTTTACGAAGTTGGCGAGCGAGTGAACCTCTTCCTTCACCTGCTCAAGACCTATCAGTTCGTCAAGTTCCTTGTATGGGTCACCTTCCAACGGGGCATTGACAACCACGCTGTCTTTCTTCTCTACCTGCTCGGTCTTCTGCTCTTCCTTCTTCTCTTCGGTTTCCTCATCGTCATAGCAGATGCCTATAACGATTACGAGGATGAACATCAGTACTATGCCGATAGATATACAGCCACAGCCCTTGAAAATCTTTCCGCCTAAACCTTCTGGTATTTCTATCATATTGTTTACAATTTATTCTTCCAAAAACAACGACTTAGTGAACCATTTCTGAGCTTCGTGACTGAAGGATATATCCGTTAGCTTCAATTCCTTATGGGTCGTAGGATTAGCCCACCCGCCACTCCAATTCTCGTCTTTGTCGCATTTCA
>Ga0256407_10004439_pt1 | contig 23402 bp, 21 predicted proteins | sample RumenRJG_04DNA_FD_193489 | JGI IMG/M metagenome (GOLD analysis project Ga0256407, IMG submission 193489) | Bovine rumen microbial communities from Lethbridge, Alberta, Canada - RJG_04 | ecosystem: Host-associated > Mammals > Digestive system > Stomach > Rumen | place: Canada: Alberta... | reverse complement strand
AAAGGCATATTCAGGTGGCTTTGGCCCCGGTGTTCCACCTCTTCCCATCCCGAACAGAGAAGTTAAGCCCGGGCGCGCCGATGGTACTGCACCGCAATGCGGGAGAGTAGGTCGCCGCCTTCTTGAGGAGAGACGCCTTCAGGAGAAATCCTGAGGGTGTCTCTCTCTTTTTGTTGATGGGATAGAGTGGGTGATTCTTGTTTCCTGTATGATTTACAGCATCAGTTCAAACATGCGCCGATAGGCTTCCACTTTCTTATCGAAAGCGAGAGGGTAGGCGCGTGAAGAGGAGGGAAGGCGATAGAGAACGAGTTGTTTTCCGTCTTGGTTGTAGGTGTCGGGAATGGGGACGTAGGTGTTCACCTTGGGCACTTCTGGAATGTGTAGAGAGGTGCAAATGGTGTCGGTCGCTTTTTCTCCGGTAGTTACAATTGTGTGACAATGAGGTAGTTGCTGGAGTAGTGCTACGATGTCGGTGGGTTCGATAACTTCGAGGAACTTGTCTGAAGCATTGTCTTGTTGTCTGCAAATGGCATTGGCTGTATCGAAGAATGCGATGCCTTTTGTCTGACAAAATGACACGATTTCTTCCAATTTGAAGCGTTTGGCGTCGAGGTCAACGAAATGGTTGCGATCGTTGAAGAAGATTTGTCCCTCCAGACGCCAGTGATCGTTGATGTAATTCGGGTAAAAAAAGTCAATGCACCACCGTTTCCGTTGTGGTGGGAAACTGCCGAGAAAGAGCACTTTGGCATTTTCGGGCAGGAAGGGAATGAGTGGGTGATATTCCACTTCTGCGGTGCTTCGTTCGATGTTGGCTATGTTCAGATATGTCATTTCTATTGTTTTGTGTCTGCAAAGATAGGAAATTTTCATGAAAATGCGTACCTTTGTAGCCATGAAAACATTCAAAGAGTTTTTTTACTTTATGAAGAGCGACCGTCGTGCGATTGTTGCGCTGGGGTGCATTGCGGTGTTTTGTGTGGGTGTGCTGATGCTGATGGATGCTTGGAAAGGGAAGGAAAAGGAGGTGAAGGCAGAAGAGAAAGTAATTTTGAATGTAGAGAGGAAAGAAGAACGTGGGGAGGTGGTGATGAGGGCGTTTGATCCTAATACCGTTGATTCTCTCACGTTGATTGGCTTTGGTTTGAGACCTTGGAAAGTGAAAAACTTTCTGCATTATCGGGAAGCGGGAAAGGTGTTTCGTTCGACAGAAGATTTGGGTGATACGTATGGTTGGACAGAGGAAGATGTGGAGAGGGTGGCTTCGTATGTGCGAGTGGGGAAGAAGTATGGGAAGAGTGGGAGGAATGAGAAACATGAGAAATATGGGAAGAATGAGAATCATTGGAATGATGGGAAAAGATGGGAAAAGAAAGAAAAGCCTGAGCGTCCTTCCAATAAGTTTCAAACGCTTACTAAAGTAGATGTGAACACAGCTGATACGGCGATGCTGAGACGCATTCCTGGTGTGGGTGCGAAAATCAGCGATGCCATTGTGCGTTACCGCAAGCGTTTGGGTGGGTTCCATTCGGTGGAGCAGTTGAGGGAAATCTCCATTGTTTCGCCCGAACTGTTGGATTGGATGGAGGTTTCTTCTTCTAACATCCAGAAAATCAACATGAACAAAGCCTCTTTTCAGGCTCTCAATAGTCATCCCTACATTTCTTACGAACAGACTAAGGCTTTGTTGCAATATATCCGATTGTATGGGGACGTAAAGGATGAAAAGGCTTTGGTTGAGACGGGAATCTTTACGAAGGAAGAGGTGGAGAAGTTAAGACCTTACATTACTTATGAATAAAAAAGCGGACAAACTCGTGTAGGTCTGTCCGCTTATTCTATACATATATATTATTAATACACCTTGAAGCCAATGATCTTGCGCACCTCTTTCAGGGTGGCAGATGCACTTTCGCGGGCTTTTTCGGCACCCATCTTGGCAACCTTGTCGAGAAGATCCTGGTTGCTCTTGTATTCCTCGATACGCTCGCGGATAGGGGTGAGAGTCTTCACGATGTCCTCGGCGAGTTGCTTCTTCATGTCGCCGTAGCGGATGGACATGTCGTTCCACTTCTCGTTGAAGTAGTCGTAAGTTTCCTTGGAAGAAGCAATCTCCATGAGGGTGAAGAGGTTCTGAATGACCTCGGGCTTCTCCTGATTAGGTTCCGTTGGACCAGAATCGGTTACAGCCTTCTTCACTTTCTTCTCGATGGACTTCGCATCCTCATAGAGGTAGATGCAGTTGCCTTCCGACTTACCCATCTTGCCAGAGCCGTCAAGTCCTGGAATCTTGATGGCGTGGTCGCCAAAGTAGAAGTTCTGGGGCTCGGGGAAGAATTCGACGCCATAGATGTTGTTGAATCGGCGGGCGCATTTGCGAGCCATCTCCATGTTCTGTTCCTGGTCTTTACCCACAGGCACCTTGGCAGCACGATGCTGCAGGATGTCGGCAGCCATGAGGGTGGGGTAAGTCAGCAGACCTGCATTCACGTTGTCAGGCTGCTTGCGAGCTTTTTCCTTGAAGGTTGTTACGCGCTCCAGTTCGCCGAGGTAGCAGTTCATGTTGAAATAGAGATAAAGCTCGATGGTCTCGGGCACGTCGCTCTGTATGTAGATGGTTGATTTCTCTGGGTCGATGCCACAAGCCAAGTATTCAGCCAGAATGGTGCGAGCAGACTGCTGGATGTCTTCGGGTTTGGGGTGAGTGGTGAGAGAGTGCCAGTCGGCAATGAAGTAGTAGCAGTTGTAGTCTTCCTGCATCTTCACGAAGTTCTGCACGGCTCCGTAATAGTTGCCGAGATGGAGGTTTCCCGTTGGGCGAATGCCGCTAAGTACGATTTCTTTCATGTTTATGTCTTTGAAATTTTATGCAAAGGTAGTAAAAAAACTAAAAACTAAAAACTAAAAACTAAAAGTAATGGTTTCTTGTCCTCAATAAAAGCAGGTAACATTAACTTTTAGTTTTTTGTTTTTAGTTTTTCACTTAAATTTCGTACTTTTGCAAAAAGAATGGATTTTATGAGAATCGGCATTTACGGAGGGAGTTTCAATCCCATTCACAGGGGTCACACGGAGTTGGCGGCATCCATCGTGGCGCAGGGTCTGGTGGATGAACTGTGGCTAATGGTCTCGCCATTGAATCCGCTGAAGAGTGGTGAAGTGAGCGACATTGCTGAATATGGGCATCGTCTGAGGATGGCGGAACTGGCGACGGAAGACGTTGTTGGGGTGAGGGTGTCGGACTTCGAACGGAGTCTTCCGTTGCCTTCTTATACCATCACGACATTGGACGAACTTGGCAAAGCATTTCCTGAGCATGAGTTCACGCTGGTGATTGGTGCAGACAACTGGGAACGCTTCCCTCGTTGGTATCATGCAGACGAGATTATTGCCAATTATCGTATTCTCATATATCGGCGACCAGGGTCCGAATTTGACGAAACGGCATTACCATCCTCCGTTCAGGTGGTGGACACACCGTTGTATGATGTCAGTTCCACGCAAATCAGGGAATTTGTGAAGAAAGGACGGATGATGCGTCGATGGCTTGATCCGCGAGTGGCTCGGTATATCAAGAAAAATGGATTGTACCTCTAAAACTTGTACCTTATTTGTACTTGCAGGTCTTCTCGATGGTCTGCATGAATCATCTCCAACCCACTACCGATGGTGTCGCGGTTGAAGTATTTTGTCATGCCCAATTTTGCATTGATGAAGAGTGATTGCTTGACGATGGGAAGTGATGCTAACAGGGTGCCTCGAATGCCTTCATCATAAAATGATGTGGAACCAAAGGAGTAAAGTAATGAAGGTTCATAAATATATACACGGGCGTCGTAACTATTTGTGTTGAAATAGGTGATGCCTAAATCGAAACGAATCTTCTTGTTATTTTGCCATCGGAAGTTTTCGCAAATGGCAAGGCCAGTCTCTGTGGGGTTGTAGTTGTTGCTGATACAGGAACCTATCGCACTTGTCCGTAGGGTGACGAATGGTGAAAGCGTATAGTTCAGTTGCAGTTTCAAACTCTGATGCGTGTCATAATCCAGAATCTTCTTCTCCATAGATGTCATGTCCTTCTGCTTTGACTTGATACGGTAACGTGCCAGAAGACTCCATTTCCTGTTTGCAGAATAGAGGGCTTGCACCATCCCCTCCAACCCATGCGAACTGGCAGAAACACCCTGCTTCAGCCAGGGGAAATACATCATGTCTGCATACGCCTCCAGTTCCATGTTCCTGATTGACTTTGATGTCCATCCCACAAAGATTCCCTCTTCGTTTTGTACCGACGAGTTCTCACCGAAAGACCGACCGTTCATGCTGATGAATTTCGCCCCATAGTATCGTCCAATGAGCATAAAACTATTGGTACGATTGGCTCGCCAGCGGAGGGTGTTCAGACTTGCTACACCATGCTGTCTCTCCGTATTGCTGAATGCCGTTTCACCGCTGAACGAGAGTGACTTGTATCTATACGCATAAGCCAAACTCCCAACAAAGAAATCCTTTCCGCTGGCATTGTATATACGATATTTGCTTGCCTTCGTGTCATGCTTCGGCATGAGTGGAACATCCAGATGTGTCCATACAGCCGTAGCCGATAGACGCAGTTCTTTGTGCTCCCAATGTATATTGCCTCCAAAGTTGGTTACGCCCAGATTTCCCTTCTTGCTATGTTCCAATTTTGTGCGATGCAGACCATCCGTTTTCAGCGAACTCATGCCCGTCGAATCATTGTTGTAAGTGCCATCCTCTTTTCTGTAGGAACCAAACGCGGAGAGCTGCCAATTCTTCAGTTGGATGGTGAAAGCCCCTCCTGTGAAATAGCCTGTCTCTGAGGTCGAAGAGTGTTTTGTGATGCCCATATCCATTCTGTCCATCGTGTTCATCATCATGCTTTTGCCGAACTTGATTCCGCTGTTCACAGTCAGTCCCTTTCCGAAACTCACCCTGTAATTTCCCAAGATGGCGCTCTTCACGATACCGACGTTTTTTAGCATCACATAGCCCGACACATGATCAATGCCTTTTTCCCCTGCGTCCTTCTCCATTTGTACACCTGCCAACAAATGATTCATCCCCGAAAATGCATACCGAAAAGCATGATGAAACCGGTCGCCTCTATACACTTTGTTGGGCGATTTCTTCAGCACCTCCGCAGCCACATCCTGATACCCGTCTTTTTTGTAAAAGGGAACATCTGTCCGCAACACCATTTCATGCTTGCTCCATTTCAGTATATCCTCCAATGTCGGGTTCCGTTTGTCACGCTTGTAAAGAGAACGATCCTCCTCCACCTTCACAAACAACCGCATCATCTCTCGCTCCTTCATCCCCAATCCTTTCACCATCATCAACTCACCCAAACTCATCATGGGTCCATCCTTCTCCCTATATCTTAGAACCTCCTCTACTTGTTCCTCATTCAGAAACGGCAACATCTCCAAATCTTCCTTCTTTGCCGTGTTGATGTCCATCGGGTTGCCATACAGCTCAAACAACTGCTCCATCGTCTCCTCATCTACTGACTCATCCTCATTTTCCTCCATCATCACAGCTACAAAATCCTCCCACGACATTTTCTGCTCTCCCTGCTCCGTTTGGCAGAAAGCACAGCAAATGCCACCTATATATATCAATATGGTAAAAAGGAGATACCTCATTCTTGGTATTTTATTGACAAAGGTAGCGATTTTTTGTGAGAAGAACAAACATTGCCACTCGATTGCCAAACAAATTTCGTACCTTTGCATCAGAATTAAAAGAAAAACTCAGTATGGAAAGTGTTTTGAATATATTGCAGGCTGTGTTGGGCATCGTCAATGAGATGTCCCCTTATTTGCTGTTAGGTTTCCTCTTGGCTGGCATTATGCATGCTTTCATCCCTGATGGTTGGTACACAAAATATCTGAGTGGCGACACCTTTCGTTCTGTGGTCAATGCCGCTATCTTCGGAGTGCCATTGCCTTTGTGCTCATGTGGTGTAATCCCTACAGCTATGTCTCTCCGACGCGAAGGAGCCAGCAAAGGAGCGGTGGTGTCATTTCTGATAGCTACACCTCAGACAGGTGTCGATAGCATCTTTGCCACTTATTCCTTGATGGGACTTCCCTTTGCTGTGGTGCGTCCTATTGCGGCATTGTTTACGGCGATTATCGGAGGAACGTTCGTGAATTGGAATGGCAAAGAAACAGAAGCAATTATGCCGACTGACACATCTCGTGCCTACTCGGAACAGCCGCACCTGTCTTTTGCTGAACGATGTGTGGAAGCACTCAAATTTGGGTTTGTCGAGATGATGGAAGATATTGGTAAATGGCTTGTGGTTGGACTTATCGTAGCAGGACTCATTACGGTGCTGGTTCCCGATTCCTTTTTCGAAGTTTTTAAGGACAACACCCTCCTGAGCATGCTTTTGGTGCTTTGTGTGAGTGTACCTATGTATATTTGCGCCACAGGTAGCATTCCTATTGCAGTGGCACTCATGATGAAAGGGCTTACACCAGGTGCTGCCCTCGTTATGCTGATGGCTGGACCTGCTTGCAACGTGGCATCCATTCTTGTGGTCAACAAAGTGTTGGGTAAGAAGACTCTCTTGCTCTATCTTGTCGCCATCATCGGAGGTTCCATCCTTTTTGGCTTTGGTATCGATTATCTCTTGCCCCGTGAATGGTTTACTGACCATTTAAGCAATACCCATGCTTGCTGTCACGATGTCGCAAGCTGGTTTGAGTGGCTCTGCACGGGTGTCCTCGTTTTGCTCCTTCTTAATGTTCTTCGTATGCGACTGATGCATAAGTCGGCATGTAGTTGTGGACATGAACATGGTCACGAACACGGACATCACTGCTATTGTCATTTGGCTACGAAGACTTACACCGTCAAAGGCATGACCTGCAACCATTGTCGCGCTAACACAGAAAAAGTCATTCGCACCGTCAAAGGGGTCGAATCTGTTTCTGTCGATCTCTCAACAGGTATTGCCACTGTTACGGGTGATGACATTGATGATACTGCCATACGTGAGGCGGTCGAAAGCATCGGTTTTACACTCGAATCCTAATGTATTTTTGGGAGGCATTTTTACTGGTATTTTGACCTAAGGACAAAAAAAAGGGTTGCCGCTGCAACCCGAACCTTTGTTAACCTTAAATCTAATACTATGAAAAACACGTTGCAAAGATAGAGGGTTTTTTCGTAACTGTCAAGAAAAAAATAAAAAAACATAGAAAAAAATGATTTTTCTTGATTTATATCAAGAGAAATAGCTAAAAAAGCATGAAAAACGCAAAACTTTGGCGAAAAATTGTGTGTATGTCATTTTTTATTCTTAATTTTACATCGTAAATTGGATGAGAAGGTGCTGATGCGAAGATTTTGGTGCTGAAAAGTGGGGATTTTGAGGTGTGGCGAGAAGGGTTGAGAGGTGTTGAAAAGTGTAGAAAGGTGTTGAAAAGTGCTGTTGATACGGGATATGCTTATAAAAAATGACAACATATAATGAATTACAGATGGAATTACGAACCACCTACAACCGAGAATGTGGCATGTGCCGAGGCGCTGGCTGAAGAAGTCAGGGTCAGTCCTGCCATTGCGCAGATGCTTGTTGAGCGTGGCATTCGCACGGCTGAACAAGCGCGGAAGTATTTCCATCCGCAGTTGCTGGAACTTCATGACCCCTATCTGATGAAGGACATGGATAGGGCGGTGGAGCGTCTGAACGAGGCGATGGGGCAGCGTGAGCGCATCATGATTTATGGTGACTACGATGTGGATGGATGTACGGCAGTGGCCTTGGTTTATAGGTTTATTACGCAGTTCTACTCCAATGTAGAGTGCTACATCCCCGACAGGAGTGAGGAGGGATATGGTGTTTCTATACAGGGAGTGGATTATGCGGAGAGCCAGGGTGTGAAACTGGTGATTGTGTTGGATTGTGGCATCAAGGCGATTGATGAGATTCAGTATGCCAAGGACAAGGGCATAGACTTTATCATCTGCGACCATCACGTGCCCGACGAGGTGTTGCCTCCGGCTGTGGCGATTCTGAATGCCAAGCGGGTGGACAATACGTATCCGTATCTTGATTTGTCTGGTTGTGGTGTGGGCTTCAAGTTCATGCAGGCCTTCGCTATCAGTAATGGTTTTCCGTTCAGTCGGTTGATTCCGTTGCTGGATCTTTGTGCGATTAGTATTGCGAGTGATATTGTGCCGATTATGGGAGAGAACCGCATCTTGGCTTATCATGGGTTGAAGCAGTTGAACAACAATGCGAGTGTGGGTGTGAAAGCGGTGGTGGAAGTATGCGGACTGGCGGGCAAGGACTTGACGATGAGCGACATCATCTTCAAGATTGGTCCGCGCATCAATGCGAGCGGTCGTATTCAGAATGGTAAGGAGTCGGTAGACCTGTTGGTGGAGCGTGACTACGAGAAGGCGTTGAAGATGGCGAAGACGATCAATCATTATAATGAGGAACGCAAGGAGCTGGACAAGCGCATGACCGAGGAGGCGAGTCAGGTGGTGTCGAAGTTGCCGCAGATAGAGGACAAAAGTGCTATTGTGATATATAATGCCGACTGGCACAAGGGCGTGATTGGCATCGTGGCATCGCGATTGACGGAGGAGTTCTTCCGTCCGGCAGTGGTGCTGACGTTGGATGGCGACATCGTGACGGGAAGTGCGCGGAGTGTGAGTGGCTTTGACGTGTACAGGGCGATACAGAGCTGCGAGGATTTGCTCGATAACTTTGGCGGTCATACCTATGCGGCTGGACTGTCGATGAAGGTCGAGCATGTGGAAGAGTTCAGTCGTCGGTTCGAGGAGTATGTGCATGAGAACATTGATCCGGAGAAGACACGGCCGAATCTCGACATTGACGCGCTCATCAACTTCAAGGATATCACGCCGAAGTTCTTCAGCGACCTCAAGCGGATGCGTCCGTATGGTCCAGACAATCCTAAGCCCCTCTTCTGCACGAAGAATGTGTACGACTACGGCACCAGCAAGGTGGTGGGGCGCCAGCAGGAGCACATCAAGCTGGAGTTGGTCGATACGATGTCGAGCCACGTGATGAACGGCATCGCTTTCGGTCAGAGTTCGGAGGCGCGATACATCAAGACCAAGCAGGCGTTTGACATCGTATATTCGGTCGAGGAGAATTCCCGTAAGCGCAACGAGGTGCAGCTACAGATCGAAGACATCAGAACCCATTCAGAAGAACCTGACCTTTAGCAGGTTCTTCTCTTTTCCATATATGAAACCACTTGACATTCTACGCCAATACTGGGGCTACGACTCGTTTCGAGGCATCCAGCAGGACATCATCGAGAGCATCCTCAGCGGTCGTGACACGCTGGGGCTCATGCCGACGGGTGGCGGAAAGAGTATCTGCTTCCAGGTGCCGGCACTGATGCTCGATGGGCTTTGCCTTGTGGTCACGCCGCTGATTTCACTGATGAAGGATCAGGTTCAGCAGCTGAAGAATCGCGGTATTAGGGCAGAGGCGGTCTATTCTGGTATGATGCGGGAAGACATTGTGCGTGTGCTCGACAACGCCGTGCTGGGGGGCTACAAACTTCTGTACATATCGCCCGAGCGGCTTTCATCCGAGCTCTTCCTGGCGAAGGTGGAGCGAATGCGTAGCGTGAGTATGATTGTGGTGGACGAAGCCCACTGCATTTCGCAATGGGGATACGACTTCCGACCTTCGTATTTACATATCGCGGAGGTGCGCCGAAGACTACCTTCACAGGATGTGCCGGTACTGGCGCTCACAGCCACAGCTACACCTCGGGTGGTGGCCGACATACAGGCGCGACTCGGTTTTCGTACGGAAAATGTCTTCTCGATGAGCTTCGAACGCAAGAACCTCGTCTATGTGGTGCGCGAGGCCGAAGACCGACTCGGCGAGATGCTTCACGTGCTGCAGCGAGTGCCGGGCAGTGCCATCGTCTATACCCGTACACGTCAGCAGACGGTCGAGCTCGCACGATTCCTCATCGACAACGGTATCACGGCCAGCAACTACCATGCAGGTCTGACGAATGCCGAGAAGGACTTTCGCCAGATTAACTGGACGAAGGGACGAGTGCGCGTGATGGTGGCGACGAACGCCTTCGGCATGGGAATCGACAAGCCCGACGTGCGGTTGGTCATCCATTACAACATGCCCGACTCGCTCGAGGCATACTTCCAGGAGGCCGGACGTGCGGGGCGTGACGGACGGACATCCTACGCCGTGCTGCTCTACAACCACCAAGACATCACTTCCCTCAATAGGCGCGTCGAAGAGACCTACCCGCCGCTCGATTACATCAGGCAGACCTACGAAAACGTCGCCTACTTCCTTCAGGTCGGCGTTGGCGAGGCACAAGGACGGACTTTCTACTTCCCCATGGAGACGTTCTGCCGCAGATTCCATCAGTTTCCAGTGCCGGCAAACTCCGCGCTCCACTTGCTCAGCAATGCCGGATATATATGGTATGAAGAGGAACGTGAATACCATTCCGCTCTCCACTTCATACTCCAAAGAGATGCCCTCTACCGACTCCATGAGACGGACGAACAGACCGAGCAGGTCATCCAAACAATCTTGCGAAACTATCCTGGTGTCTTCGCGGGATTCGTCTATATAGAAGAAACTTACCTTTCCCACGAGACGGGACTCACCCCGGGACAGGTTTACCAAATCCTGAAAGTACTCTCGCAGAACCGCATCATAGACTTCATCCCTCGCCGCAATACACCAACGGTAGGCTATCCCATAGCACGTCTCGACACCGAACTCATATCTCTGCCGCCGATGGTCTATAAGGACCGCAAGGCCGACTTCCAGCAACGCATCGACGCGATAGTGCACTACGCCATGTCAACCAACACCTGCCGCAGCCGCCTCCTACTGCGATACTTCGGCGAGAGCACTTCGCGCGACTGCGGACACTGCGACGTCTGCCGAGCCAAGCATCGCAATCCCGAAACCGAGCACACACGGCTGCAAGACGCCATCAATACCATCACCAACTTCCTGCAGGACGGCGAGTTTCATCCTCTCACTGACCTCAAGACTCTCTCCCTACAGCCTGCCCTGCTCCAAGATGCACTTCGGGAGATGACCGAGCAAGAGCTTCTCCAGATCGATGGAATGAAAATAAAATTGAAATAGTATATACTCAACAAAAAGAATCAATATGACCCCATTCGAAATCATAGCCCAAACGACACAGGCCATCAGTAGCAACCCCAACGACGCGGAAGCCTACAAGCAGCGCGCCCTCACTCTCTGCCAAATGCAGCAGTACGACGACGCGATGGCCGACCTCAACACTCTCATCGACGCTCTCCATACCGACGATCCCGAGATCTTCCAACTTCGCGGCACCCTCCACATGCAACGGGGAGACAAAACCAGTGCACTCAACGACCTCCGACACGCACTCGACCTCGATCCTTCCCTTATGCAGAAGCTCACGGGTGAGTACAAGACCAATGACAAATGCACGCCCTCGAAATGACGGTCCCTACTTGATGTTCTTCCTGATCTTAGTCAGATATTGTTGCATGTGCTCTTCATCGCGCGTGTCGATGATTTCGATGATTTCCTTCATCTCGCGGCGAATCTGTTCCACCTGCCCTTTCGTGTAAGGGTTGAAGAGTATCTCGCGCAGCAGGGTGTCGTCCTCCGAGAGCACTCCCTTCGCTATCTTCATGTGGCGCTTGAACGTGGTGCCCGGCGCGTCCTGGTGCTTCATCACCGCGGCGAAGGCGAAAGTTGAGATGAACGGTATGGAGAGCGAGTAGGCGACGGTTTGGTCGTGCTCCTCGAACGTGTACTCGAAGATGTTCAGTCCAAGGCGCTGGTAAAGATCTTTGAAGAAGCAGCGGCCCATGTAGTCGCCTTCGTTGATGATGATTGCGTTCTCATCGCTCAGTTTTCCTAAGTTGGCGAACGTCGGTCCGAACATGGGGTGGGTCGAAACGTAATGGAATCCGCTCGCCTCGTAGTACTCCTTGAAGCCCGTCTTCACCGACGAGATGTCGGAGAGGATGCACGACTTGGGGAGGTGTGGAATCACCTGGTCGAACACTTGCAGTGTGTACTTGAGGCTGACGGCGTTGATGACCAACTCGGGCTCAAATGCGTCAATCTCGTCCAGCGACGTGAAGCGCTGGGTGTTGTACATGAATCGGAGTCGTTTGGGGTCTATGTCGTACACGGCCACCTCGTGGTCGAACGACAGCAGGTCAGTGAAGAACGACCCCATTTTGCCTGCACCTAATATCAGAATTTTCATAAAAACTAAAAGTTAAAAACTAAAAACTAAAAGTAGAAATTACTTACTCGCAGATATGGATGGATACTTTCACTTTTAGTTTTTAGTTTTTAGTTTTTAACTTACTTGTTAATTATCTCAATCTGTTGCCTTACACTCTCTTCGTGGATGCTCTCGAACACTTTCGCTACAAACTCCGGTCCCATTCCGCAGAGTGAGCCCTGAACACCACGCTTGGACAGGATCTCGTTGTAGCGCGAAGCCTGCAGCACCGTCATGTTATGCTCTTTCTTGTAGTGACCAATCTCGCGACAAACTCGCATGCGCTTGGCCAGGATATCCATGATCTGATTGTCCAGTTCGTCAATCTGCTTACGGAGACTCGTCAGTCCCTCGGTGGTTGTATGCTCGTCACGTATCACGAGCAGCGAGAGGATATAATCGAGCACTTCTGGCGTCACTTGCTGCTTCGCGTCGCTCCACGCCTTGTCGGGATCGCAGTGAGCTTCCACAATGAGTCCGTCGAAGCCCAAGTCCATCGACTGCTGGCACAATGGCGCAATCAGTTCACGTCGTCCGCCGATGTGCGATGGGTCGCAGATGATCGGCAAATTAGGGATTCGACGATGCAACTCAATAGGAATCTGCCACATCGGCGCGTTCCTGTAAATCTTCTGCTCGTACGAAGAGAAACCTCTGTGAATGGCTCCCATACGCTTCACGCCTGCCTGGTTGATACGCTCCAACGCACCAATCCACAGCTCGATGTCTGGATTCACTGGGTTCTTTACGAACACTGGCACATCCACACCCTTCAACGCATCAGCCAAAGCCTGTACAGCGAACGGATTGGCAGTGGTGCGAGCGCCCACCCAGAGTATATCCATGTCATATTTCAGCGCCAGCTCCACGTGCTCTGGCGTAGCCACTTCCGTAGAAATCAGCATGTGGGTCTCCTCCTTCACCTGCTTCATCCAAGGCAGCGCCACCTCGCCATGACCCTCGAAACCTCCTGGCTTCGTACGCGGTTTCCATACACCAGCACGGAAGTTGTGACAGCCCTTCATGGCCAGTTCACGTGCCGTTTTCATCACTTGCTCCTCAGTCTCGGCGGAGCATGGGCCTGCAATCACGAACGGACGCTCGTTATCGCTTGGCAAACCTAATTTCTCTAAATCTAATTCCATATTGTGTATCGTTTTATTTCTTTCTTGATACGACTCGAATCTTGTCGTTCTATATGATTATTTCTTGAATACTTCTTTAATTCTCTTCAGCGCTTCTTGCATCTTCTCATCCTTCGCACAAAGACTGATGCGGATATATCGCTTGCCGTTGCTTCCGAAGATAAATCCTGGTGTGATGAACACACGGGCTTCGTGCAGCACCTTCTCTGTCAAGTCCTCCACATCGGCAATGCTCTCAGGAATGCGTCCCCACAAGAACATGCCCTGCTGATTGGGGTCGAACGTGCAGCCGAGCGTGGTCATGATTTCTTCCGCAATCTTGCGACGGGTGGCGTAGGTCTCGATGTTCGCATGGGTATGCCAAGCCTCCGTATTCTCGTATGCCTGTGCTGCTGCCAGCTGCAAAGGACGGAACGTGCCCGAGTCGATATTGCTCTTGATCTTCAGAATCCACTGAACGAACGTGCTGTTTGTGGCCAACATTCCCACGCGCCAACCTGGCATATTGTGGCTCTTCGACATCGAGTTGAATTCGATGCAGCACTCTTTCGCGCCCTCCACCTGCAGAATGCTCAGGTGCTCGTCCTTGTTCAGAATGAACGAATAAGGATTGTCGTTTACCACCACGATATTGTGCTTCTGTGCGAATGCCACGATCTTCTGATACAGTTCGCGAGTGGCACGACCGCCAGTCGGCATATTCGGATAGTTCGTCCACATCAGTTTCACGCCAGTCAAATCCATCGCCTCCAACTGCTCGAAGTCAGGTTGCCAGCCGTTGCTCTCCAAGAGGTCGTAGTTCACAATCTGCTGACCCAGAATCTTGCTCAACGACGTGTAAGTGGGATAGCCAGGATTGGGCACCAGCACCTTGTCGCCAGGGTTGCACAACGCCAATGTCACGTGCAGAATACCCTCCTTACTGCCAATGAGTGGCTGAATCTCTGTGGATGGGTCGAGCGTCACACCATACCAACGCTGGTAGAAGTTCGCCATCGCCTTTCTCAGTTCTGGAATGCCGACCGTAGGCTGATAACCGTGTGCATCAGGACGGTGTGCATGCTCGCAGAGCACGTCGATGGTTTCTGCACTTGGAGGCATATCTGGCGATCCGATGGCGAGCGAGATGATGTCCTTGCCCTCGGCATTCAACTTTGCCACTTCCTTTAGTTTTCTCGAAAAGTAGTACTCGCTCACAAGCGCGAGTCTGTCTGCTGGCTGTATCATATCTTGATTGTACTTTTTCCTTCTTTATATTCTCCTAACACTTTCAGTTGCTTGGTCAATGGGCGCACAGCGTCGATGCTCTGACGATAACGCGTATAGTCATCATACATCACATCGATGTAGAACATGTACTCCCATTCCCTTCCGATGATGGGCAGCGACTGAATCTTCGTGAGGTTGATTTTGTAGAACGAGAAGATGCTCAATACCTGAGAGAGTGAACCCTCGCTGTGAGGCAAGCTGAACACGATGCTTGCCTTGTTCGACTGGCTGGGCTTGCTCAGGTCTTCTGCCAACCAAGGGTCGGCAAGTACGAGGAAACGGGTGAAGTTGTGCTTGTTCGTCTCAATGCCCTCTTCCAGAATCTTCATCCCGTAGAGTGGGGCAGCGAACTTCGAACAGATGGCTGCGTGACCTCTCAAACCATTCTCGCTGATGTTCTTGGCAGAACCTGCTGTGTCGTCCGTTTCCACAATCTTCAACTGCGGATGCTTTTTCAGGAAGTCGCGACATTGCATCAGCGCCACAGGGTGCGAATTCACCTCTGTGATGTCCTCCCACGAATCCTCTGGCAGACACATGATGCTATGTGAAATTCTCAGTTTGTGTTCACCCACAATCTGCATGCCACTCTCGCGCATCAGTTCGTAGTTGTGCAGCAGAGAGCCTGCGATGGTGTTCTCAATCGCCATCATGCCGATGATGTTCGAGTCCTGCTTCATCTCTTCGAACATCTGCTCGAACGTGTCACAACACACCAGCTCGATGTCCTCGTTCTCGAAGTAACAGTGGCTCGCCACATCGTGGTAACTTCCCACCTCTCCTTGTATCGCTATTCTTCTCATATATTATATATAATGTATAAGCCCCACTCGTTTGAGCGGGGCTATATTGTTGTTCTCTTGTATCTTTTGCATGATTGTAACACACATAACTACCCGCTCTTACTTGTTGTCAAAGTAAAAGTAAAAATAGTAATATGCGTTAAACAATGATTTCATGTCGTTCGATGACTTTAATTTTTCAATACTTCAACCCTTCCATTCTTCAAAACCGGTGCAAAAGTACACACTTTTCCCGAAACTGCCAACACTTTTTCACAAAAAAATGCACTTTTAGATGAAAAAAGTTATGTTTCCCCTCAAAAATGTGTCTATTTATTGATGAGTTTCAGTACTGCCCATGTGCCAAACACCTGCAGCAATAGACCTGGCCAACCGATGGTGAAGTCTGCAATGGTGGCTTCGATGCCACCCGTCAGTGCCCATTCAGCGATGCCACCCAAAAGTTCTTCCACCAGCACCACGCCACTGAGCAATGGAATGGTGACCTTCTTGAAATACTGAGCTGTCATACCAGCTGCCAGCGCAAGGAAGGCAAGCTTCAATGCCATCACGGGAATCACTCCCCAGACAGGAACGCCCCAAATCAGGTTGTTCACCACAGGCGATGCCAATGCAGCCAGAAGTCCAGTCTTCCAACCGAATTTGTAAGCGCCAGCGAGGATGACGAACGAGAGGGGAGCGAAGATGATGCCTCCCTGTGGAATGAGATGGAACAACTGAGGCAGCAGCGTGTTGGCTGCAATGAATGCGGCAGCCCACAGATAGGTCTGCGCCTCGCTGTAGTTCAGTGTGTAGAGTTTTGTGTTGGTTGTCATGCTTGTAATCGTTTAGTGTTAGTTGGTTGTTATTTGGGTGCAAAGATACACAAAAATCCGTAATCACACTCCTGATGACTACGGATTTTTTGTGAATATTACATTCCTACCACAATTTTCTTTCCTGATTTGATGTAGATGCCTGACGCAGGGCAGAGCGTACGCCATAGTAGGCAGGTTTCTTGCCCACTCCTGCATCGTAGAGCAACGGATTGGATGCCTCACGCCAGCTGTTGTTGTCCTTCAGTCCCCAGACGACGAGGTTGGGGCAGTTGTCATTGTTCAGCACGATGTCAGTGATGACACCTTTCATGCCCCCAACGGGAATCCCTTCTTTTTTCATCATTATGTTTGTGGAATCAGAAAAAGTGTGTACCTTTGCACAAATAAAGAAAAACTCTTCTGAAAAAACACATATGATGAATAAAAGACAAATTCTTTCGCTTGTCCTCTTTGGTGCGATGGCACAGGGGACATGGGCACAGCTGGAACGCACGGACGACTTCCGGGCAAAGTATGAACTGAAGGAGGTGGTGGTGATGAGTCGCCACAACATCCGTTCACCGTTGTCATCGGGTGGGGCAGACTACATGAGGGTTACGTCTCACGAATGGTTCAAGTGGACATCGCCATCGAGCCAGTTGTCGTTGCGTGGTGGTGTGGCAGAAACAGAGATGGGACAGTTCTTCCGCAAATGGATAGTCAGCGAAGGACTGCTGCCCGACAACTACCGTCCTGAGGGAGAAGAGGTCTTGTTCTATGCCAACTCGCGACAGCGCACGTTTGCCACAGCCAAATACTTCTCTGCAGGTTTTCTTCCTTTCGCCAACGTGGAGATTACGCACAAATTGGCTGAGGACAAGATGGATCCAGTGTTCACTGCACAGTTCACTAAGATGAACGACACCTATCGCCAGCAAGTGATGGCTGAAATCAACGCCATGCATGGGGGACCGCAGGCATGGATGCAGAGCGTGCAGCCCACGTTGACGTTGATGGAAGAGGTGATTGACATGGCTCATTCGGCAGCCGCACAGAACGACACCACCCACTTCTGGTATGATGACACGCAAATCGTGCTGGAGAAAGGAGACGAGCCACGCTTGAAAGGTGGTTATAAATTGGCCAACAGCGTGGCTGATGCCCTGGTGCTGCAATGCTACGAGACGGAAAGTATGAGTGCCTTTGGACACGAATTGACAGAAAAGCAATGGCGTGACATCTGTGGTGTGAAGGAGGTTTACGACGCCCTGCTCTTCACCACCCACTCAGCAGCCGTCAATCTTGCCTATCCGCTGGTGAGCCGTATCCGTGAAGAATTGAACAGAACTGACCGCAAGTTCATGTTCCTTTGTGGCCATGACAGCAATCTCGCCAGCATTGGTGCAGCCTTGCGCTTTGTCTATCCAGAAACACAGAATGCTTTGGAACTTCATACACCCATTGGCTCAAAGCTCGTCTTTGAGAAGTGGAGTGATGGAACCGACGACTACGTAGCCGTCAATCTGGTCTATGCCCAATATCACCAACTCCAGAATCGCACCTTGCTCTCATTAGAAGAGACACCTATGGTGATGCCCGTCACTGTCGAAGGACTGAAAGCCAATGCCGATGGTCTCTACCGTTTGGAAGACCTTGACAGTCGCATGGCAGAGGCAATGTCAGAGTATGATGCCATCGAAGACACTCCGACCACCATCCCTTCTGCACCAGCCCGTGCCGTTACCTTCAGTGAAGACAGCGCCTACACGTTGGGTGGCATTCCTGCTACCGATGCCTCCACAGGTGTCGTCATAAAAAACAAACAGAAAATCATCAAAAGTAAATAAAGAAGAAATACTGCTGACAATATGTGCTGGTAGAGACAACAAGATAGCCCACGCAACGTTACGATGTTGTGTGGGCTATTTGCTTTTCACCAATCATTTTGTTTATGTCGAAAAACAAAAAATTAACCAATTAACCAATTAACCTTTTAACCTGGCTGATGGTTCGATTCTTTTGGAAATAAAATAGCCCACGCAACGAAAGTGTTGTGTGGGCTATCTGCTTTTTATCAATCATCATCCTCATTCCATAGCTCAAGCAGCTTTTCTGCTATTTCGTTTGGAAGCAAGGCACCAGAATGTCCTTTAGGCCAACTGTTTTTGGTTAATTATTGTTAAATAACCCATACTGTACACATATATCAAAGGTCACAAGTTATCGTTTTTTTTTGTACTTTTGCACCCGCAAACGTAATATGTCTGTAGGTTGTAGTTGAAATGACAAAGGCCAGCGCAGACACTGGCAAAGTTATTTCAACATGTATTAGTAACATCAAAATTCCAATGAAAAAGAGAAGTAGATGGCTCGTGGCAGTATGTGCCACAGCCAATGTTTTGTGCGCTACAGCACAGGAGCCTTTGCGGATGACGCTCCAACAGATTTTCACCACCGCCGAGACACATAATGCCTCTATCAGTTCGTTTAAAACCGCAATTAAAGAGGCGGAAGATGGTGTGGCGGCAGCACATTCTGCACGACTGCCCGACTTGGAGGCTACGGCTTCGGTGAGTTATTTAGGCAACGTGAACATCTGGGACCGCCCGTTTAAGAACCGATTTACGGCAGAGACTCCGCATTTCGGTAATAACTTTGCTGTAATGGCTCGCCAGACCGTTTATAGTGGCGGTGCTATCTCCAGTGGCATACGGCAAGCCAAATTAGGACACGAAATGGCAAGAGTGGAGGCAGAAGAGAACCGTCAGCGTGTGCGTTTCCTCCTCACTGGGCATTACCTTCAGCTTCACAACTTGCACAACCAAGAAGAGGTTTTCAACCAGAATATTGCCCTCACCGAAACACTCATCAGCCAGACACGCAGTCGCATGGAGCAGGGCGTAGCTTTACAGAACGACATTACACGCCACGAACTTCAGCTGGAACAGTTGCGGCTGGGTAGAGCACGCGTGCAGGACGCCCAGCGTATCATCAGTCATCAATTGACAACGGCCATAGGAATTGACACCACCGTTGTGATTGTTCCCCAAGAGGAATTCCACACAGAACTCTGCCCGACTGATGGTGAGGCCGAATGGCAACTGTTGGCAACCTCTAACAATACCACTCTACAGAAAGCTTTAATTGGCACAAAGATTGCAGAAGAGAAGGTGAAGACAGAGCGTTCAGAGCGTTTACCCAAAGTGGCTCTCGTGGCGGAAGACCATTTCGACGGTCCTGTCACCTTCGAGATTCCGACTTTGGACAAGAACATTAATTATTGGTACGTAGGTGTAGGTGTGAGTTACAATATTTCCTCGCTTTGGAAGCGAAACAAACATTTGAAACAGGCACGTACCGCTGCCTTGCACAGTCAAGACCAGCAGCGTGAGGCATGTGAGGGCATAGAAAACGCCATTCAAGCTGCATACACTAACTATCTCACCTCGTTTACTGAACTGAAAACGCAGCAGAAGAGTGTGGAGCTGGCAGTACAGAACTACCGTATCATTCAGAATCGCTACGAGAACGGCTTGGCGCTTATTACGGATATGACTGATGCCGCCAACGTGAAGCTGGATGCTGAGCTGGCATTGGTCAGCGCACGCATCAATGTGATTTATAACTATTATCAACTCAAATATATCAGCAATACATTATAATGGAAAAGAAATTGGTTTATCGATGGACATACAATGTCATTGTCCTCATCTTGCTTATCGTGGGAGCTACCGTCGTCATCCTGAACTTTGCGCATTTTGGCAATGCTGAATGGACGGATAACGCTCATGTGCGACAGCACATCACACCCGTCAACACCCGTGTGTCTGGTTTTATCAAGGAGATTCGATTTGAGGAATTCCAGCCAGTACACAAGGGAGACACTCTTGTAATCCTTGAAGATGCCGAGTTCCGTTTGGCTTTAGCTCAGGCTGAGGCAGCTTTGTCACAAACTCAGGCAGGAAGTCGTGCCACCAACACGGGGATTGCTACCACGCAGAGTAATATCGGTGTTACGGATGCAAACATTGAAGAACTGCGGGCCACGATGGAAAATGCTCGTCGCGAAGATGTACGCTTTAAAAAACTGCTTGAACAACAGAGCGTAACGCCGCAACAGGCCGACAATGTTCATACAGCCTATCTTGCTGCCCTTGCACGTTACGAGGCTGCCAATCGCCAGCGTCACTCCATGACATTGATCAAAAGCGAACAAGGTCATCACTTGCAGCAGAGCGAAGCTGCCATCGAAGTGGCACGCGCGCAGTTGGAACTTGCACGTCTGAACCTTTCATATACGGTCATCATCGCCACGGCTGATGGTGTGTTGGGGCGCAAGGAAATTCATGAGGGTCAACTTGTGCAGCCTGGGCAGACGATGGTGGACATTGTGGATAGCCGTGACCTCTGGGTTGTGGCCAACTATCGCGAGACACAACTGCCTCGCATCGCCGTTGGTGCCAAAGTGCGTATCAAAGCCGATGCTGTGCCCAATGTTGAATACACAGGTACCGTTGAGCGTATCTCCGACGCTACGGGTAGTGCCTATAGCCTTATTCCGCAGGACAACGCCACAGGCAATTTCGTGAAGGTAGAACAGCGTGTACCTGTCCGTATCAACCTCGATGGTAACAAACCCGAAGACTTGGCGAAACTCCGTGCCGGATTGAATGTGGAATGTGAAGTGCAATACTGATATGAGCCAACATCCTACACCTCCTCCTTTCGCCATGCCCATGTTCCGTAACTGCGTTCCTACGTGGCTACGGCCATGGATATATGTGGTACAGGCTTTCTGCTTTCAACTGGCGGGATGCGTGTATCTGGGCGCATTGAACGAGATGATTGGCGGACGGGCTATCATGCGCGAAGACGTGACAATGTGCCTCTATAGTAATCTGGCAGGCATGGCCATCTGGTTTCCCATGCTCTTCCGCATGAAGTTCCGCTTCACCAACCGTTCGTTGCTCATCACCTCAGCATTAGTATTGGCAGCATGCAATTGGCTTTTTACGCAGACTACGTTTCTGCCCCTGATGTGGTTTTTATGTTTCATTGCAGGAATAGCCAAGATTCAGGGAACGTTTGAGAATATGTCGAACATCCAACAGTGGATGACTCCTACGCGCGATATGGGGGTATTCTTCCCCTGCCTGCACATCATCTTACTTACAAGTATTGAAATGCAGGCGTGGTACAGTGCCTTCTTCGGTCACACACTCCACTGGTATGCTTCCTATTGGTTTGTCATGGGATTGATGATGGTGGTTGTTGCCATTCAACTGTTCCTGACTCGCCCTTGGTGTCCCATGCCGCAGCGTGTGCCCCTCAAAGGCATTGACTGGTTAGGGGCTGCCTTTTGGAGCCTGCTTGGACTTCAAGTCGCCTACATCTTCAATTATGGCGACTGGCTCGACTGGTGGCACTCGCCTACCATCCGAACCCTTACAGGCACGTCACTCATCACTCTTGGTGGCTGTCTTCACCGCATGTGGACCAAGCAGCAATCTTACTTCGAACCTCGTATGTGGACTTACCGTCACCTCGTTCCCATCATCCTGCTCATTGCAGTGGTGGAAGGGTTGTTGGCTTCCGAGCACGTGCTGGAAGAGGTGTTCTACGAAGAGGTGATGGATTATGAGATGCTAACCTCGCGCACTCTCACGCTGTGGGCATTGCCAGGGATGTGGATGGGCTGCCTCGTTTCGTGGCTCTGGCTGAAAGTATGGCGTTTCAATGTCTATAAACTCATTGCCATAGGACTTCTTTCCGTGACACTCTATGCTTCAGGCTTCTACTTCCTCGTGGCAGACCATATCAACATTGAGGTGTTACGTCTGCCGCTCATGTTCCGAGGCTTTGGATATGCTACGCTGAGCATCGCCTTCATGTGGAGTTTGCATGAAATAATGACCTTCGAACATTTCTTTCAGTCACTTTCGGTGTTCAACTTCATGCACATGTACATAGGCGGTGTCATCGGTTGTGCTCTTTATGCTTGGGGCTTGCGCTACTACATGGCTGACAACATCCTCCGCTACACAGCTTACCTTGATATGCCAGCTTTCACATCCGCACCCTTTGATGTCGGTGAGTGGATGGAAGATTTCATTCCCTCCATGATGGCTGTCACCATTAAACAACTCTATGGCTGGGTGCTTTACATCGCAGGTGCTCTTGCCATCGCTTTTCTCCTTTGGGACATCCCGACTGTGCGCCATACTGTTCGCCGATTCCCTACATGGCCTGTCGTGGGAGCTAGGTTATTGACACACCGTATCAGAAGAAAAAGATAGATAAGGGTAGGCTACGCCCCAATAGTAGCTTTGTTAAATCTCAAAAAATCAAAATTATGACTAAGACAGTTGAAATGCAAATTGAGAAGAGCCGTGGTCTGATTAAAGGCTTGCGCAAACATCTCAATGAAACTGGTAGAGGAGCTACATCGCAAGAATTAGACTCCATGGAACAGACCATTGATGCCTTGGTGACTGCTTGCGAGGAATGTGATCGCCTCCGCGCAGAACTTGTTCCCAAAGTGAAACGCATGAACGAGATTCTCGGCAATGTGAAAGCAGATTACGCGAATCACAAACTCTTCATCAAGAACAACTACCCCCAGGAGCGCTGGACGGACTACGGCGTTCCCGACAAGCGGTAAAAGTTTGGTTGTTATAGATAATCAGGGAGGATGTGGAATTTTTTCCTAACACATCCTCCCAGATTTTGTTTTGTTGTCAGTTCGTGTGTTGTTGCTGGAAATATCAATAATACTGCACACTTATGTGACTTTTGAGGTGCAAAAAAGTTCGTTCATCGGCTATGTTCATTCTTTTTTTCCCTTCTAACCAAACTTTTCAGCAACTTTTTTCAATAAGGCATGAAAAAATCCACTCTTCAAAAACAAAAAATTAACCAATTAACCTTTTAACCAATTAACTTTTTAACCATCGAAAACGAAAAAATAACAAAATAACAAATAACAAAATAACCTTTTAACCATGAAAAAAGGTTGCCCTATCTTCACCGACTGGACAACGTTCTTTCCACATACGTCTCGTATGCTGC
>Ga0256407_10004438_pt1 | contig 23410 bp, 18 predicted proteins | sample RumenRJG_04DNA_FD_193489 | JGI IMG/M metagenome (GOLD analysis project Ga0256407, IMG submission 193489) | Bovine rumen microbial communities from Lethbridge, Alberta, Canada - RJG_04 | ecosystem: Host-associated > Mammals > Digestive system > Stomach > Rumen | place: Canada: Alberta... | reverse complement strand
GTCGTTTCGCATGTGTCCTAGGTGAAGGGGCTTGTTTGTGTTTGGGGAAGAGAACTCAATCATGATGCGGCTTCCGGCAAGGTGCGGCTTTCCGTCATTGCCCAAAGTTCCAAAGTTCTCGCCCTCTGTTTCGATTTTTGTGAGGATTGACTTTACGGCACCTTTCTTGTCCATTTTGAGGTTTACATAAGGACCGACTGCCAGAACCTCGCCCAAGCCTGCAGCCTTGCCTGCGATTTTTGCAACTACTTCCTGTGCAATCTGCGGCGGGGCAATTCGGAGGGATTTTGCGAACATGAACATTGGAGAACCCAAGTCGCCCATTTCCGGGTTTGGTGAAGGCTGAACGACGATTTTCTCTGCTTCGACTTTCTCAGCCTCAAGATTCTTTTCTTTTATGATTTCATTAACTGCGTCTGCGATAAGTGATTTGAATTGTGATTTTGTGTCTGCCATGAGATCTATTTTATAGAAAAAAGTGATATGTGAAAAGGGAGAAATTAGAAATTAGGGCGTTTCCCTCCCTTCGGTCGGGTCGCGTGTTCCGCCGTTCCGCTTTCGCTACATTCTTCCGTTCGCTTCGCTCGCTCCAGAACGCCTCACGGCGCAGCTACACCCGCTAACGCATGGGATAATAGCTGCCTTGATTAACGACTGATTCGGGATTATTGTCTTTTTTTAATTGCCTTCACATTCCATTCCAAAAGCGGTTCCTTGGATATTCTGTAATAGACCCGTACTTTTTCGCTGCCCTTCAAACCGCTTCTACCGCTTATTTTCATAATTTTGTGAATTGCGTTGTCATCGGTTCGAAACTCAATATATTTTCCGTTTTGGCCAGTGCATATCACATCGGAAAAATATAGTTTTGTCGAGACTCCGAACCAGTCTAGTTCATTAGGATTTTTCCATGGCATTTTATCAGCGATGCTTACGGCATCAAACAAATCCTTTTCATCATAAGCCGCTGGTCTGAAATTTTCGGTAAGGAAGTAAAAGTCTTTTGCATCATAACGATTCGCCTCTTCATCTGCTTTCTCTTTTTCGAGCCATTTTTTTCTTGACTCTTCTTCTTTTGCTTGTTTTTCTGCTTTGATTTCTTCAATTGTACGCAAGCAATCAATCTTTATAAGTTTTAATTCATACAAGCGAGGGTCATTAGGACTGTTCAGAAGATAAAGAACAGCATTATTCTTGACAGTTGCAAAATAAACATCGTACTCGCGGTTTTCTTCAATTCTTTCATAAAAATCCAGGCAAGAAGATAGAAAATCATCCGCCGAAAAATTTTTGAAAGTTGAAGCTGTATTATTGTCATATAGGTAAAATTTGTTGCCAAAATCTTTTTGAATCATTGCAGAAACTTCATATCCACTTGATTTGAGATAGTCTAGCTCGTAGTTTTGTATGAGGTCTTGTAAACTGATTCTTTCATATTCTGGCTCCGTTGGAATTTTTCCCGAAGATGCGCATCCTTCAAAAATAAATCCCGTGAAGAGACTTGTTGTGATAACTAATGAAGATAGAATTTTTTTCATGTTCATAATTTTTCTCCTGAAATTTGATTTTTCTGATATTTTACTTGCCCACACTCTCACTGAACGCAAGTGTGATTTTTTTTTGTTGGGAACGAAATTTTTCTGAATCAAGCCGAAAGTTTGAACTCCAACAATGGTATCGAGTTTTTGCTTGATACAAAGTGGATTGTCAGCGACTTGTACGCCGATAATTCCTTCAATCCCGATTTTTAGCGCAACATTCTCGATTCTTCCGGCATAAGCATTTTCTACCATATCTTCAAGATTTTTTCGGACATTTTCAGTGTAAGTTCCTTGAAGAAGCATACAAAATCCTTCGTAAAAGATACGACTCTCAAGTTTGCTGAAAAGTCGTTTTCCATTTCTGCCGATTATGCAACGCCGTTTTTTGGAAACACAGTCTTCGAGGGCTAAAATACATTCGTTTCTTGTTTTACACGAAAGATCTAAAAAATATTTTGCCACTCTTGTCCAATGTTTCCTGGCATAAAGATTTCTTGCTGTTTTCATAATCATCATGTTTGCCCCCTTATTTTTCATTCCTGTCCGCATAAGTCAGTCTTGGAATCTCTATCTCGCCTGATTTTCCTAAATCTTGTATTGCTTCAAGGATTTTTCGTTGCGAGTTATAAGAATCTTGTGATTTTACTTCCCCAATATATTCCATGTCTTCCCTCACCATTTGCGCCGCTCGCTTTGACATATTGAATAAAAATTTATTCTGAACATTGGTATTTGCTGATTTCAGTGCATTCAGAAGATCAACGGTGTAAATTTTAGTTAGAAGTTTTTGAATCGCACGGTCGTTAAGGCGAATAATGTCGTCAAAAGTGAATTCCCTGTATGACGAGGGGTGAAGCGAAACAAAAACGAGCGAGATTTCAAGCCGCACAGAATCTTTATCCAAATTTGGAACTGTGTTTGCTTTACTCCAGGTCCAATCGCTCAGAAAATTTTTCGTTGCAGCACAAAATTCTACCGTTTCCTCATATTCGCTGTCTGTCAAGCTGTCCAGCACTTTTGCTGTGACCAAGTGTTTTTCCGAAAACAGCTCGGATTTAATATCAGGAAAAACAATGAGTGGTTCATTTTGATATCCGACAAAGATTTTCCCGATTGCCCGTGCCACGAAAGATTCAGGAGCATTCGAATAGATTCTTTCAGTCTGCCACATTGCCGCACGAAGTTCATTTTGCTTTTGAAAGAAGAAATTGTCGATGATGTCGATTTTCTCAACCTGATTGTCCTTCAAAAAGATGATTTTTTCCATAACAGCCTCCTTGCGGGGCTTGTTGTCCCGCTTGCATAAAATGATAGCAGACGAGACTTGCATGGAATGAGGGTGTGAAATAATTCTTTCAAATTTTCCAGCTTAAATTTCTTTTTTTTGCACTTGCATTATCTGACAGTGAGAACCTCTAAAATAACTATAGTTTGGAGGCCTATAATGAAAAAAGCTAGAAAAGTAAGATGGAATGTTTTGGCAGCTATTGATTATGTTTGTCAGCATACGAAAGGAAAACAGTTGAAATATGATAATACTGTAAAAATGCAAAACACATTGAATCGGCTCAAAGCATATTTCGGTGGAATTAATGAGAATCAGGTAATAATTTTGTGTGCAGTCTTAGACATTACTCTCTCTCATATTAAAAATATAAGAATTAGCGAATATCTAGGTATGTCTACACTTGCATATCTCCAGCATAATGACGAGATTGAAGACTTGGATGAAAGATGTCTGCTGAATGTGCAGATTAATGATACAGGACATAACTACTCAATAGAAGAAAAAATGCTTGAATCTGTTTTACGAAATACAGAGATAAATATAGAAGAAGAAAAATATGATTCAATATCCTTCACAAGGGAAATTAAAAAAACTTTGGATACTTATACGACAAATTATACGGAAAAAATTTATAAAGTTGCAAAATTTGAAGAAAAATGCAAGGAACTGCCTTTTGTGAAGGATTCGATTTCTCGTATTTGCGGTGACTTCGACAGATTTTGCTTTTATACTCTTTGCTATTATTATTCACAGGGATGGGAATCAAATTTACAGAAAATATTCCGTGAAATATATGATGATCGCGCAATTCAAAACATGGAATTGGTAATTTCTGAGAAACATTTTTTGCTTAAAAAGGAATTCATCAAAATAGAAAAAAAAGGAAGCGTAACGGATACGACTTTATCTATTACTGATAAATCTAAACACCTATTTCTTGGTGAATATGAATATCTTTACGAACGGCAAATAGATGAAAAATCACTTATACAGCCGGATTCAATTGTTTCAAAGCCCTTGTTTTACAGCAAAGCCAATCAAGAGCAGATTGATATGCTTTACTCGTCTTTGCAACATGAAAATCTAAGTTCTATTCAAAACGGATTGCGGGCAAAAGGCTTCCCGACAGGTATATGTGTTCTTCTTTATGGTGCTCCGGGAACTGGAAAAACGGAATCTGTTTATCAGATTGCAAAAGCAACTCACAGACAAATTGTTCATGTCGATATAAGTCAGACAAAATCCTGCTGGTTTGGAGAAAGCGAAAAAATGATAGATAAAATATTTGAAAACTATAAAAGAATATGCAAGAGATTGAGAGACAGCGGCAAAAATGATATTCCGATTTTATTATTCAACGAGGCCGATGCCATTTTGCAAAAGCGAACTGAATTCCGAGGCGGAGGAACAGAAAAAACTGAAAATGCGATGCAGAATATTCTTCTTGAAAAGATGGAAAACTTTGACGGAATATTAATAGCGACCACAAATCTTGCTGTTAACATGGATGCGGCTTTTGAAAGGCGTTTTCTTTATAAGATTAAATTTGACAATCCGACGCTAGAAGCCAAAACTTCAATCTGGCGGTCAAAATTGAACTGGCTCCCGGAATCACAGGCAAAGCAACTCGCTAATGAATATGATTTTTCAGGCGGAGAAATTGAGAATGTCGTAAGAAAAGCAACCATGGAAGAGATTATAAAAGGCTCACGAGTTTCTATCACCCGACTGGAAGAAATCTGTAATACAGAAAAGCTGAATAATTGCGAATCCGAAAAGAAAATCGGCTTTTGTTTGTGAAAAACTAATTGTATGGTTCGCTATCTACATAACAAACATCGCCAGATACATCGACCTTGTTGTTCCAGTCATTTTCACTGTTGATGTTTGGATTTTTGTCCCAGCAGACACAATTTGAGTCATCGATATAAACTCGTTTAAAATCTGCATAATTCAAGAATTGTTCAAAAACAGTGTTTTTCTTGAGATACGGCTTCATATCAAAAAGTCGTTTTTCCGAGTTGTCAAAAGTGAGCAGCAATGTAAAATCTTCATTCGGTTTTACGGCAATAATTTTCTTCCGACCAGAAGCAAAATATTTGGCCATTTTTGAGTCAAAACCTTTTGAAAGATAAAAATCAATGGAATTAGGCATATTTTTTAACGCAGCGGGTCAATTGAGAATAAATCCTGTTTTTTTACAGCAAGTTTCTTTAGTGGAGAAATTTTAGCATAAATTTCTCGAATTATATAGGTTAAATCTGTTAGTTTTGTTGTTTTTCGGGCAGAAAAAAATCCGTGCGGTATCTTTTGGAATTGCCACACGGATTGGATTTTGCTATGCAAAATGTTTTGAGGAACTACTTGGTTAATTCTTTATAATTTTCTTTCAAAACTTCTACAAGTTTAATTGAACGCTTGTTGATTAATTCTGTGGCTTTTGCGATGTAACCAAATGCAAATTTTTTGTATTCGGTTACATCGATACGTTTTGAGCATGTGAAATGGGAGAAAAAAAAGTTTTTATCTGCTTCTGGATGATTGTAATCAATCTCGGAATAATCTTCTAGATAAAAATCACTTATAAAATTATCAAAGTTTTTATTATCAAAGAAGAATTTATTTTTATCATTTTTTAATAATACTTGAAGGTGTTGTAAATTATTATCTTTTTTTTCATATGAATTTGTTGGTGGTAAACTTTGTTTTAAGTTTTTTAGAAAAATATCAAAATAATCTCTCCATGCATTTTTTCCTCTAAAAGAATTTATAGAATTCTGTTTGTCTCCAGCTGGAAGTAAGTAAAAGTTTCCAATTTTTTGATAAGTACGATAAAAGTCATCCCGTAAATGTCTTTCTGAAGTGGTAAAATTAAATGCATTTTCAACGCTTTCTCGATATTTTCGGCTTCCAAAAAGAGTGTTAAATGTGTTTATCGTGTCACCGCTAAAATTTTCAGTTTCTCCATATCCCCTAAGTGTTAGATTTGGAATCTTTTCGTTGTAGAGCAGATAGTCTATTGCATATACAATGTTTGTTCTGTCTCCATCATATTTTGAATCATGCTCGCCAAATGATATGCCATCATATTCTGGATTTCCTGCAATATCCCAAAAAGAGAAATTTGCTAATTCTTCAATATTTCCATGCAAATAGTCATTTTTAAAGGATTCTAAAAGTTTTAGAGCCTTGTCTTTTTTTTCATCTTCTGTCATCTCATTTTCCTCCATATCTCCAATTATACCACACCCACCTTGCTTATCAATGTAATCCCATCCTTCACTTTTCCGACAAATGCCCGCGCGGGATAGTAGCGGCGCGGAGCGTTCCGAACATAGTGAGGAATGGAGCGGTAGCGGAACCGCGGATAGTCCGGATGTAGTTGATTCGCGCCAAACTCTAGCTTTCCGCTTTCATTTTTCCACTTTCAACTTTCCTGCCATTGCCTGCACGTGGTTTCGCCAGTCGTTTACAAGCCGTTCTGGGGCGAGCGGTGTCATCCATTGCCCCTGGCTCATCACCCAGTTCAGGACCGGGTAATACTGGTTGCTTGTGAATGTCATAATCGTGTTTCCGTCGGCTTGAGGTGTGAAGGTCTGGTCTTCTGCCCATTTGTAGGTGCGTACCCAGTTCAGCGTGATGTGGCTTTCGATTCGGATTTTGAACTCGTAGGTTTCGTCGCCGATGTATCTTCCGAAATTGCCCTTTGCCCGCTTCGTGTAGTCAAAGTCTTTCGGCAGGGTGAAGGTTTCTTCGTGCGAGCGGACATTGCTTATCAGCCAGACATTATAAAACTTTATTTTCTTTGTCGCCGTTTCTTTTGCGTAGAGTGTCCACATTCCGCCAGAAAACAAGAGCTGCCACGGCTCTACTGTGATTTGGCTTGGCTGGCCTCCGTCGTAATATGCGTAGTCGAATGTGATGTAGTGATTTTTTGCTAGGGCGTCTTCGAGGGAAGCCCATACTTCGTCGGAAATCGGAACCGGACTGATTCCCAAAAATACGATTCGGTTTGAGAGTCGTTTGGCGAGACCTGTTTCGCTGTCGTCGTCGATGTCGGTTGCGAGCGTGGTGAAGACTTCTATTGCCTGAGAATAAATCGGTGTTCCGTGGAGCGTTTCAAGAAGGTTCGCCATTAGTCGGGCTGCGACAATTTGCTTTTCGGTGGAGAGGTTCGCTGGTATTCGGAAAGCCGGATGCGTGTAAAAATAGCCTTTTTTGAAGCGGTCGTATTCAATCGGTGCATTGAAGTCACTTTTCAGGCGTTCGATGTCACGCAAAATCGTTGCTTCGGAAACTTCAAATCTCTTCATCAAGAAGGGAACATTCGGATATGCTCCTGAAGCTATCAATCGGTCTATCTCAAATCCACGCCATAGCTCGACCTGTGCTTCTCGCTTTTTTCTGTCAGTTTTCTTTTCGTTTTCTTCCATAAAAACATTCCCCAAATCTGATATCGCCTTTTAATATAATACATCAGACTTGCATGGAATGACAGTGTGAAAAAATATAAAAAAAATCTATAAAAAAAATCGGATATTAAAACTCTTCCTACATATCGTATTTTGCAGAAAATTTGTCGGAAATGTATACTTACTAAGGTCGTTTTTTGTATTATTATATCTTCATTGAAAATGAAGCACAGGTTTACAAAAGTTTATATTTTGTCCGCGTTAATTTGTGTGCATCTCTGTGTGAATTTTACAAGTTGTAGGAGCTATGTCGTGGATACAAAAGTAATCGACCAATATATCGAAGAATTGATGACAAAATCAACTGCCGAAATTCCTGTCTGGAACATCGAAAAGGCCAGGGCTGGCAAAAAGTCCGGCTGGGATTACATCGACGGTTGCATGATTATGGCTCTTCTGGAGCTTTACGACACCAGCAAAGACGAAAAATTCCTGAAATTCGCTGACTACTACGAGGATTTCCGCATCAGCGGCGACGGCACTATAGACGGCTTTAATAAAGAAGAATGGAACATCGACTCAATCAACGGCGGAAAGAATCTTTTCCCTCTCTACGCGCTCACCAAAAAAGAAAAATATCGTCTTGCTCTCGATAAACTTTACGAACAGGTAAAAGAGCAGCCTCGCACAAAAGAAGGCAATTTCTGGCACAAAGAGATTTACCCGAATCAGGTTTGGCTCGACGGTCTTTACATGGGCTTGCCTTTCTACATGGAATACACTGCAAAATTTGAAGACGGCAAAAACAAGGATGACATTTACAATCAGTTCTTCAATGTTGAGAAATTGATGAAGAATCCGGCTGACGGTCTTTACTATCACTGTTTTGACAGCTCGAAATCGGCTTTCTGGTGCGACAAAAACACAGGCTTGTGCCAGAACTACTGGCTCCGCGCGCTCGGCTGGTTCAGCATGGCAATGCTCGACACTCTGAACCACGCCCCGGACAAGGGCAGCGATAACTGGAATCACTTAAAGGCGATGTTCATCGACTTACAGGACGCGATGCTTCGTGTTCAGGATGAAAGCGGAATGTGGTATCAGCTCCCGGCTTTGCCAGAAGCCCCTGGCAATTATCTTGAAACTTCCGGAACTTCAATCTTCGCTTACTCACTTTTAAAAGGCTTGCGCACGGGCATTTTGACCGGCACCAAAAACGAAGAAAATTACAGAAAAGCCGGAATCATGGCATTTGAGGGAATCTGCAGCAAATATCTCAAAACCGAGGGCGGAATTCTTTCGCTCGGCGGAATCTGTCTGGTTGCAGGGCTTGGCCCGGAAAACAACAAACGCCGCGACGGAACAGTAGACTACTACCTGAGCGAGCCGATAGTAAAAGACGATGCCAAAGGAGTCGGCCCGTTCATTCTGGCTTACAACGAGTACAAGTTGGTTAATTACTAATTACAAACGCTGCTTGTACTGTCATGCTCCTGCTTCTTGTGTCTGCATCAACTTGGGGCGGCAAGAACGCGGCCTGTCTTCTGAATGAGCCGAAAATGTTCTCGCCGTTCTCAAACTTTGTGCAGCAGGTGCAGTCTTCGGCGACTACGATATTTTCTTCACGGATGCCTGTATTTTTCAGCACATAAAGATTTGCTTCTGTGAGTGAGAGTCGGTAGGGAAAGCGTTTTGCAAGTTCTTCATCTTTCTTATTTTTGAAAGTTGTTGCCTTTTCTACGCAACTTTCGCCGAAAGTCTTTGTGAAATATTCTGCCCGGTCTTCATCAACAAAGTAACAGCAGCTCCCAATGTGAGGCCCGATTGCGGCACAGATGTTTGCTCGGTTTGAGCCGTACAATTTAATCATTTTTTCTATGCCGACTCCGACGATACCAGTTCCCTTCCAGCCAGAGTGAAATGCTCCGATTGCCTTTGTTTCTTTGTCGTATAAAAAAATCGGAACGCAGTCAGCGACTGTTACCGTGGGAACTAAAAGCGGATTTTGTGTGAGGATTCCGTCGCCTTGTAAGCCGTTTGTGTCTCCGGCTTCCTTTGCCTCAACGACGATTTTTGAATGAATCAGCTCGATAGGAACTGGCTTTTTCCGTTCTCCGAACATTTCTTTGAGAATGGCCGCGCGGTTTTCATTCGTTTCGTTCCAGCGGAATCTCATGCTTTTTGCTGTGAGAAGTGTCATTCCCCAGCGGGCATGTTCAGGGTGGGAAAGAGGTTCACCATTATAATAGAAAGAAAACTCAATGAATTTCTGATTCTGAGACTCTGCTTCTTCTAGCTCTGATTTTACTGATAATTTGTTAATCATTTAAGCTTTTGGGTGTTTATCGGTGTTTTCGCTTTTGCTTGTCCAGCCGTTCAAGTTCAGAGACGAAATTCATGGCATTTTCGAAAACAGTTTTAGAGCTTTCGATTTTTTTGATAAAAGGCTCGTTGTTTTTGTCCTTAAGCTTGTTGAGGTTTGAAATTGTGTCGAATTTCGTGTCCTTGGTAAGCCCCAATATTCCATAAAGAACCATAATGATACTGCGGGCATTGTCACCGAATCTGTGAATCAATGATAGTACGTCACTTTCGATTTCTCGCATCATCTGTTCGACTTTGTTCTGTGCCTGCAATGTGCGTGAGCGGTCTTCACGGATTTTGTTGAAGATGGAGCCTAATTCTCCATGATAAGAAAGCTTTCGCTCAAGTTCCTGGAAGGAGATTGAGAGTTGAATCATAGAGTTGAATGCCTCTGACAGCATGGTGTAGTTTTCTTTTTTGTTGAAAGATCCCTGCACAAGAAGTGTTTTTAAATCAAGTTCGCAAACTGAGAACTTTTCGCGCATAAACCAATTTAAAAATCCTAAAGTTGTATCGTAAGTGAAGTTTACGCCTTTGTCCCAAATATCTTCCCACGGACGCTCCGGGAATTTGGGGAATGTGTCCAGGTCAAAATTTATTTTAAGGGATGACAGCATGGCTTTCTTTTTGCAGTCACTTTCCCATGCCGCCCATTTCTGGTCAAAAAGCTTTTTCCATGTGGCTTTATATTTAACGAACCAGTCTTCGCCGCCTGAGAAAAAGTGTACCCGCCATTGTGAGTCTGAATGAATCAGACAGCCGAGCGAACGGACTGGAATTGTTGTCATGAACATTTGAAGGAGTCCGAGGCTTGAATGAGCCTTTCCTAAGAACTCTCCGGCATCTCGTCCTGTGTTTTCTTCGTTGAAGCGTTTTGAATTTCGGACGGCAAATAAATGAAGGGCTTCAAGGAATTCTTCAGGAATGTCTATTGAACCGCAAAGAACGCTTGCAAATGTGTCTGTTTCGGCCTCAATCTGACCAAAAGAACATGAGTAACCGTTGCCTTCTTCTGCAGAAAACTGTGTTATGACTCTTGCAAAAGGCAGTTTTACAAATTGACGCATCCATTCCATTGCTTTTGCGGCCTGATACATGATGGCTTTGCGGTCCATGGGAATTGTATCAAAAATATCTTCAAGCTTTCGAAGAAGATTTGTTCTTGTGTCTGGCTTGATATTTGATGTGATTGGGAGTGAATAAGGATCTGCGTTTGTTTTGATAGATTCGTTTACCTCTGGCATAATAAAGGAGCTTAAAAAAACATAGAATGAGCCGTCGGCATCATCAATAGAATGTATATAAGGTTTGAAAAAATCAGCACAAGCCTTTAGCTCTGATAAGCGGTCATAAAATGGTGCAAGAAGAAGGCTCTGTTTTTTATTGATTACGCCGGGGAAATTTTTATGGACATATCTAGCGATTTCAGACAATCTGTATTCGTTGTAGATTGCATTTTGAGTGGTGTTTGAAAAAATGGCTTTTAGCCATACATAGAACTTGAGAAGAAGAGACTCTTTTTTTAGCTGTATTTCAAGCGGCTCTGTGGAAGTTTCAATATTCTCATCAACAGGATGAAATAGAGCATTGCTAATTGGTTCGGATGTGTGCATTTGATCAAGAATACTTAATCTCTCTTCGTCAGAGATTTCCGTTGCCATTACTTCGAAAGAATCCATATTTCTCATATATTTATATTCTATAGAAAAAACGCTCTTATAACAAGAAAAAAGGGGTGTCCAGAAAGTTCAAAAACTGTCATTTTCGGGCTTGACCCGAAAATCTATTTGCTTATAATGCAATAGATTGCCGTGTCGAGCACGGCAATGACATATACTTATTAGACATCCCCTGGAAAATTATTTGTTCAAGTATTCAACTACAAGCTCACCCATCTTTTTTGTGCCGACGAGTTTGCCTGCTGCTTTTACTTCTTCGAGGTGGCTTCCTGCAATGTCGCCTGTGCGGTAGCCTGCATCCAAAACTGCATTTACTGCGTTTTCGATTGCTTTTGCCTCTGTTTCAAGCTTGAAGCTGTAGCGCAGGAGCATTGCTGCAGAAAGAATTGTTGCCAATGGGTTTGCCAAGTCCTTGCCAGCGATGTCCGGTGCTGAACCGTGGATTGGCTCGTAAAGTCCAGGACCTGTTCCGTCACCCAGAGATGCAGAAGCGAGCATACCGATTGAACCTGTGATTTGGCTTGCTTCGTCAGAAAGAATGTCACCGAACATGTTTGATGTTGCGATTACGTCGAACTGGCGTGGGTTTCGAACCATCTGCATTGAAGCATTGTCGATATAAAGGTAAGAAAGCTGAACTTCCGGGTAGTCTTTTTTAACATCTTCTGCAACTCGTCTCCAGAGCTGTGAAGAATTGAGGATGTTTGCCTTGTCTACAACACAAAGGCGTTTCTGGCGGTTCATTGCATACTCAAAGCCCATGCGGACGATTCTTTCAATCTCCGGGCGAGTGTATTTCTCTGTGTCCCATGCTGTGTTTCCGTCTGCACTTGTTCCGCGCTCACCAAAGTAGATGCCGCCTGTAAGCTCACGGACGATGAGGATGTCCAAGCCTTCGCCTACGATTTCGTCTTTGAGAGGACATGCATCTTTAAGCTGCTTCCACATTACGGCTGGGCGCAAGTTTGCGAAAACCTTCATGCCGCCACGCATTCCGAGCAAAGCCTTTTCTGGGCGGAGTTCAGAAGCGAGATTGTCCCATTTTGGACCACCGACAGCACCGAGCAAAGCTGCGTCTGATTTAAGACAGATATCAAGCTGGTCCTGTGGGAGCGGATGACCGAATTTATCGATTGCGGCTCCTCCTGCAAGAACATTTGTATAATTCCACTTGTGACCATATTTTTTTGCTACTGCATCAAGAACTTTTACAGCCTCGGCAACAACATCAGGACCGATTCCGTCTCCAGGAATCAAGGCGATTGTCTTTTCCATTGTTTTCTCCATTAAATTGAATTGAAAATTACACAGATATTATAATGGGTTTGGCAATATTGCGTAAAGTGAAATGTATTTAATACAATCGTGATAATTTTGCAATGTTGATAAAAACCAAAAAGAGTTTTGTTTGTGGAATATATATGTAAAAAACAGAAATGATTTTTTAAATAACAGTTTTTTCTAATTTTTTTTTCCTTGACTTTTTTTTCAATCGGGATTAACCTTATGAAATAGGTAAGCGGTTGCCTATGTTTCCTAAAAATTATGTCAGCCGTTTGCTATAAAAACTTTTTTTTCAATCATACTTAGGAGGAAATATGAAAAAAAGTAATTTAATTATCGGGGCAATGCTCTGTGCTGCAGCATTGGTTTCTACAGGCTGTGAAAAGAAAGGTGGCGAAGCATCTGGAAAGAAAGACGCTAGCAAAAACTTGGTAGTATGGTCTTTCACAGACGAGTTGGAAGGAATGATTAACAATTATTACAAACCAGCTCATCCAGATATGACAGTTGAGTACTCAATGACACCAACTGATCAGTTCCCAAACAAGCTTGATCCAGTTCTTCAGAGTGGTTCTGGTACACCAGACGTATTCGCATTGGAGAACGCTTTCGTTCGTAAATATATCGAGTCAGATCTTCTTCTCCCACTTGATGATGTTTATGCAGAAGTTAAAGGTAAAATGGCTGATTATCCTATGAAAATAGGTACATATAATGGTCACGTTTATGGTATGGCATGGCAGGTTTGTCCAGGTGCATTGTTCTATCGCCGAAGCCTTGCAAAAGCTTACCTCGGAACAGACGATCCAGCAGAAGTTCAGAAATATGTTGCTAACCTCGACAAATTCGTAGAGACAGCAAAACTTCTTAAAGAGAAATCAAACGGAAAATGTGATATCGTTTCTTCTTCAGGCGATATGTTCATGCCATACAAAGGCGCTCGCAAACAGCCATGGGTAGTAAACGACAAGCTCGTTATCGATCCAGCAATGGAGCAGTTCATGGATATGTGTAAGACACTCCATGACGAGAACCTTGACGGTCGCGTTGGTCAGTGGTCAGAAGGTTGGTTCGCTGGTATGAAGGGAACTCTTAAAGACGAAAAGGGAAATCCAGTAGAAGTATTCTGCTACCTCCTCCCAACATGGGGTCTCCACTATGTTCTTAAACAGAACTCACCAGATACAGCAGGTGACTGGGCTATGTGTGCTGGACCAGCTAACTACTACTGGGGTGGTACTTGGATCGCTGCTTACAAGAATACAAAGAATCCAAACGCAGCTAAAGAGATGATCAAATACCTCGCTACAGATGATACATTCCTTACAAACTATGCTAAATCATCTGGAGATACAGTTGGTAACTTGAATGTTCAGAACGCTCTCAAAGATACATTCTCTGATCCATACCTCGCTGGACAGAACCACTACAAAGAGTTCTGTGAAATGGCTAAAGGTATCGACGGTAGCTTGATTCAGGGTTCTGACCAGCAGATTGAGGCTTTGTTCAACGAGGCTACAGCTGCTTATGCAAACGGCGAAAAAACAAAGGAACAGGCTTTGAAAGACTTCAAAGATCAGGTTTCTTCAACAATGGGATATTAGTCTGACTGTACACTAATGCCGTAAAAGGGGAGTGTATTTCTGTAATCGTGTGAGTTTAGGGCGTTTTCAGAAACACTCCCCTTTTTATTGCCTATTTGCTTGTACTTGGGGGAAAAAATGGTTAAATCTGATGTACAAAAAAGACTGAATAAATATGGATATTTCTTCACGCTTCCTTTTGTCATTATTTTCTTGATTTTTAATTTGTGGCCGACAATTTATACGTTCCTTTTGTCTTTCGGTGATCTTCGTGGCCTTAAGACTAGTTATAATATTATCGGTGGTGCAAATTTTGCAAAATTAATTTCGGACCCTTATTTCTGGGGTGCGGTTTTAAACACTTTTATTATCTGGGGATTGAACTTTGCTCCTCAGCTTGGACTTGCCTTACTTTTTGCTGTATGGCTCACAAATACGAAATTTAATCTTCGCGGAAAGAATTTGTTCAGAGCTTTGTTTTATATGCCAAATCTTTTGACAGCAACTTCTGTAGCAATTTTGTTCCGTAGTTTGTTTGCATATCCTGTTGGTCCTGTTAATCAGATGTTGTTGAAGATTGGCATTATTTCTGAAGCTTTCCAGTTCTTCAGATGTGTTCCTGCTTCGCGAATTATTGTTGCGTTCATTCAGTGGTGGATGTGGTGTGGTCAGACTTTGATTTTGCTCATGGCTGCTATCACGGCTATTTCTCCGTCATTGTATGAATCTGCTGTTATCGACGGTGCAAACGAATGGCAGTGTACATGGAAAATCACTGTTCCACTCCTTCGCCCAATGATGTTCTATTTGCTTATTACGTCTATGGTCGGTGGTATGCAGATGTTCGATATTCCGTTCCTTCTTACTGATATGCATGGTGGTCCTGACTATAAAATCCGAACTACAGCTATCTATATGTATAACATAGCTTTCCAGGGACGTAACGATTATTCTTATGCAGCCGCAATTTCTATCGGTATGTTCGTTATTACGATTATTCTTGCACTTGGAATTAACTATATGATAAAAGAGCGTGCTCCAAAAAGCTACAAAAAAGGAGTAAGAAAATGAAAAATTATCAGCAGGAAAAATTTACTCAGCAGCTTGTCATCTATGCTTTTATGATTGTTTTCGCACTTATTGCTGTAGTTCCTATTTGGCTCATGCTTATTAATGCTACACGTTCTACTGCGGAAATTAACGAGGGAATTTCTTTGTTCCCAAGTGTATATGCAATGGCAAACTGGAAAGTTCTTACTGGTCGAGGATTTAAACTCGCGGTTGGTTTTAGAAACAGTCTTACCATTTCTGTATTGGTAACGATGTTGAGCGTTTACTTTTCATCTTTGGTTGCTTATGGTATCCATGTTTATCGTTTCAAAGGAAGAAAAGTTCTTTGGAATCTTATCATGATGCTTATCATGCTTCCTGCTTCGCTTTCTTTCATCGGTTTCGTTCAGTTCATGTCTAAGACTCACATGATGAACAGTTACATTCCGTTGATTATTCCAAGCATTGCATCTGCTGGTACAGTTCTTTTCATGAAGCAATACATGGATTCTGTTCTTTCATTCGAGCTTATCGAAGCTGCCCGAATTGACGGTGCGAGCGAATTCGGTATCTTCAACGGAATCATTCTTCCAGTTCTTAAACCGGCTCTTGCAACTCAGGCAATTTTCGCATTCGTCGGTTCATGGAACAACTTCATGACACCGTTCGTTTTGCTCTCTAGTACCGAAAAATACACACTCCCAATGCTTGTTCAGATGCTTCGTGGTGATATTTACCGAACTGAGTACGGCGGAATCTATTTGGGTATCGCGGTTTCGTTGATTCCAATCATTATTTTCTACGCATTCATGTCACGATATATCATCAGTGGTTTGACAATGGGTTCTGTTAAGGAATAAAAATTATGGAAAATCAGAAAACGGTTCGTGTTACAAATCCGATTCTTACAGGCTTTCATGCAGATCCTTCAATCTGTATGGCCAACGGAGAGTATTTCATCGCGAATTCAACATTTGAATGGTATCCAGGAGTTGAAATCAGCCGTTCAAAAGATTTGGTTCACTGGACAAGTGTTCCATCTCCTTTGAGTGAAAAACGGCTCCTCGATATGAACGGCGAGAAGTTTTCTTGCGGAATTTGGGCACCGTGCCTTTCTTATTCAGACGGTCTTTTCTGGCTGATTTACACAAATGTCCGAAACTGGAATGCAGGTCCTCATAAGGATTGCCCGAACTTTTTGACCACAGCTCCTTCAATCGAAGGTCCTTGGTCAGATCCTGTTTTCCTTAACGCTAGCGGTTTTGATGCTTCTATGTTCCATGATGATGATGGCCGTCATTGGTATATCAACATGGAATGGGATTTCCGTGAGAATGGTTATCGACAGTTCTCTGGAATTGTAATGCGTGAATATGATCCAAAAACAAAAACTTTGGGCAAAGAGCGTTACAAGATTTTCAAGGGGACTGATATCGGTGGCGTTGAAGGTCCGCATTTGTACAAACGCAACGGATGGTATTACATTGCTGCTGCAGAAGGCGGCACTGATTACAAACATGCCCTCACTGTAGGCCGTTCAAAGTCTGTTACAGGCCCTTATGAAGTTCATCCTCAGAATCCTCTGATTTCTGGATGGGGACATGATGATGAGATTACGATTCATAAGGCTGGTCATGGTAGCTGGTGTCCTTCTATTGATGGAAAACGCACTTACTTGGTTTACCTTTGTGGTCGCCCGCTTCCTGGCACCGAAGATTGTGTTCTTGGCCGAGAGACTGCTCTTGCAGAAATCGAATGGAAGGATGACTGGCCATACGTAAAAGAGCCAGATGGCACTCTTGATAATGTTCCGCCGGATTATGTTGACGTTCCTGTCAGCGCAGACAATGACGGAATCCAGAGTGCTCCAGGCTGGGGCAAAAATCATTATACCTTCGAAAAAGGTATTCCTGTTGATTTCAAAACTTTGCGCACTCCTGCAGAGGGCCGCTATTCTGTTACAGAGCGTCCGGGCTGGCTCAGAATGTTTGGTGGTCAGTCACCATGGTCATTCTATGAGCAGAGCATTTTCTGCCGCCGCCAGACTGACTTCAAATTTGTAGCAGAAACAAAAATCGACTTTGAGCCTGACTATTTCCAGCAGTATGCAGGTATGGTTTACCGCTACGATGAGGAAACTCAGTATCTTTTGCAGGTAGCCTACAACGAAACTCGCGGAAAGGTCCTTCAGGTCAATACGATTATGCCGCCTCAGATTGGAGCAGATTCTTTCCAGCGCGGAATGGAAATTGAGCTCAAGAAAGGTCCTGTTTGGATGCGTCTTGAAGTTGATCACAATAAAGGATGGTTCTCTTGGTCTCAGGATGGAAAAACATTCCGAAAAATCCGGCCAATCTGTGAGCCTGCAAGACTTTCTGATGAATTCTGTGGAATGGGATTCACCGGAGCCTTTGTTGGAATGTTCTGTGTAGACACAGAATTCTATAAAAAGCCTGCTGATTTTGAGTATTTTGATTATACGGGATTCGACAGGGATTCAAAATGATAACGATTTATGATATCGCGACTGCAACTGGAGTCTCTGCACCAACAGTATCAAAAGCATTGAATGGAACCGGGCATCTTTCTGATAAGACTCGTGAATTCATTCTTAAAAAGGCTGAAGAAATGGGGTATGAGCCGAATAGTGCCGCAAGAAGTCTTGCTACAAAGCGAACTTACCTCATTGGGGTTATCTATGATGATCCTGGTATGCAGAGAGGTTTCAGTCATCCAGTGTTTTCCGTTGTGTTGAATAAATTCAAGGAAAATGTTGAGGCTGCAGGATACGATATCATATTTTTGTCATGTCATACAAAAATGTCCTATCGGGCGCATGCTTCGTTTCGTTCGGTAGAGGGCATTGCAATTATAAATGCAGAGTCCCGCTTTAGCGAGGAACTAGAGGATTTAGGAAAGGTCGGCATTCCTTGTATTTCTACCAATGCAGTTATACCTGGAATTTGCACGATAATTTCGGATAATAAGAGGGCTGGATACAAAGCCGCTGAATATCTTGTGTCCATGGGGCATAAAAAGATTGGTTTTTTGGGTGCTCCCAACGACAGCTTCTTTTATGCTTCAAAGGAGAGGCAGGAAGGATTTTACCAATATATGCGGGAGCATAACATTCCAATCGATAAGGATTTTTGCGAGGATTGCGAAGATTGGAATGTAAAAGCGGGGCAAAAAGGTTTTGAAAAGCTGTACAATCGGCATCCTGATATGACGGCTGTGTTTGCGGTTTCAGATCTCCTTGCAATGGGGGTTCTGAATTTTGTTCATGAGCATAAAATTAAAATCCCGGAAGAGCTTTCTATCATGGGATTTGATGATGATTATATATCGGAATATACGAATCCAAGACTGACAACGTTTCGTCAGGATTCAGAAGGAATTGCAAATCTTGCGGCGGAACTTCTTCTTCAACATGTTGTTGGGGTGCCTGTTCCGAATGAATTGATTCATATGCCTTGTGAATTTATGGAACGTGATTCAGTTAAAAAAATTAAGGACCAATTATAGGAGAATATATTATGGAATACGTTATCGGCGTTGATTTGGGGACAAGCGGAACAAAGACTGTTTTATTTTCGACAGCAGGGAAACCGATTGCCTCAAAAACAATTGAGTATCCGTTGTATCAGCCACAGAACGGCTGGGCAGAACAGGCTCCAGAAGACTGGTGGCATGCAGCTTGTGGCAGCATGAAGGCTGTCATTGCTCAGAGCGGAATCAATCCGAAGGACATCAAAGGAATCGGTATTTCAGGACAGATGCACGGTCTTGTAATGCTTGACAAATCAGGCAATGTTCTTCGCCGCTCAATCATTTGGTGTGACCAGAGAACAGCCGCCGAGTGCGAAGAAATTACAAATAAAGTTGGGGCTGCCCGTCTTATTGAGCTTACTGCAAACCCAGCTCTTACAGGTTTTACTGCAAGTAAAATCCTTTGGGTTCGCAACAACGAGCCAGAAATTTACGAAAAATGCGCGCATATTCTTCTTCCGAAAGACTACGTTCGCTACATGCTCACCGGTGAATTTGCTACTGAGGTAAGTGATGCGAGCGGTATGCAGCTTTTGGACGTTCCAAACCGATGCTGGTCAGATGAAGTTCTTTCTAAGCTCGGAATCGATAAGTCACTTTTGGCAAAGGTTTATGAGTCTCCTGAGGTTACGGGCAAGGTCTCTGCTCAGGCTGCGGAGCTTTGTGGCGTTCCTGCTGGCACTCCTGTTGTCGGCGGTGCTGGAGACAATGCTGCGGCTGCCGTTGGTACAGGCACTGTTCAGGACGGAATTGCATTCACTACTTTGGGAACAAGTGGCGTTGTTTTTGCTCATACAGACAAGCTTTCAATTGACCCGAAAGGCCGCGTTCATACATTCTGCTGTGCCGTTCCTGGCGCATGGCATGTTATGGGCGTTACACAGGCTGCAGGTCTTTCTCTCAAATGGTTCCGCGACAACTTTTGTGATGCCGAAATGGTAACCGCAAAAGGAATGGGAAAGGATCCTTATTATCTCATGGACAAACAGGCCGAAAATATCCCAATCGGTGCAGAGCGTCTTTTGTATCTACCATATTTGATGGGCGAGCGCACTCCTCATCTTGACCCGAACTGCCGAGGTGCTTTCATCGGGTTAAGTGCAATGCACACACGCCAGCACATGCTTCGTGCTGTAATGGAAGGCGTTGTTTACAGCCAGCGTGATTCTGTTGAAGTTCTCCGCGGAATGGGTGTCAAAATCAATGATATGCTCGCTTGCGGTGGCGGCGGAACAAGCCCTCTTTGGCGACAGATGCTTGCTGACGTTTACGGATGCCCTGTCAAAACAGTCGTAAGCAAGGAAGGTCCTGCCCTCGGTGTGGCAATTTTGGCTAGTGTCGGAACTGGAGTCTATAAATCGGTTCAAGAAGCTTGCAAAGAAGTCATTCAGACAAATCCTGCTCAGAATCCGATTGCAGAAAACTCAAAGGAATATGAGAAATATTACAAGATGTATACTGCTTTGTATCCGGCACTCAAAGAATGTTACGGAAATCTGGCAAATATATAGAAGGAAATGTGAAAGACAGAGTATTTCTGTCTTTCCAAAAAGGAGGTCCTAAAGATGAAAATCAAGTCTGTTTTTTCAAAGTCATTCGCAAAGTACGGAAAGGTTCTTACCGGCTACGATGTTTCTGACCTTTTGAAAAAACTTGAGGCAACAAATTGTCCAAAAGACGCTGTTGTTTATGAGCCAGGTGAGCCTTCGTTGGAAGCTCTCCCAATTTTGAAGGAATTTACTGATGGTGCTTATGGCGGTATGCCGATTCAGATTGGTTACTGCAATGGATTCAACACAAAGCTCAATTGTCTTGAATATCACCGTGGTTCAGAGCTGAATATTCCTACAACAGACATTATCTTGCTTGTTGCAACTATGTCTGATATCGAAAACGGTAAGTTGAACACAAAGAAAGTTCAGGCTTTCCGCGCTCCAGCAGGAACAATCGTTCAGGTATATGAGACAACTCTTCACTACGCTCCATGCTGCAATGTCACAGCAGACGGAAAGGTCAGCGAGAGTTTCCATGTTGCAATCGTTCTTCCAAAAGACACGAACACTGCAAAACCTGAGCTTAAAGTCCGCGATTTTGAGGACAAGCTCTTGTGGGCAAAAAATAAATGGCTTCTTGCGCATCCGACTTCTTCCGAAGCAGGGCAGGGAGCTTATGTCGGCTTGACTGGCAAAAACATTGATTTAGCAAACTAAAACTATATAAAAGAGGTGCAAAGATGATTAACAACAAACCAAAAATCAAAATCGGTATCGTAGCTGTTAGCCGCGACTGTTTCCCAGAGTCACTTTCTGTAAACCGCAGAAAGGCTCTCATTGACGCTTACACAAAAAAGTATGGCGCAGATGAAATCTACGAATGCCCAGTTTGTATCGTAGAAAGTGAAATTCACATGGTTCAGGCTTTGGAAGACATCAAAAAGGCCGGATGTAACGCTCTCTGTGTTTATCTCGGCAACTTTGGTCCTGAGATTTCTGAGACTTTGCTTGCTAAGCACTTCGAAGGTCCAAAGATGTTCTGTGCCGCTGCAGAAGAGACATCTAAGAACGGCGGACTTATCCAAGGTCGTGGCGACGCTTACTGTGGTATGCTCAACGCTTCTTACAACCTCAAACTCCGCAACATTAAGGCTTATATTCCAGAGTATCCGGTTGGAACAGCTGAGCAGTGCGCAGACATGATTCATGAGTTCGCACCAATCGCAAAGGCTGTTTATGCTTTGAACCACCTCAAGATTATTTCTTTCGGACCACGTCCTCTCAACTTCCTTGCTTGTAACGCACCAATCAAACAGCTTTACAACATCGGTGTTGAAATCGAAGAAAACTCAGAGCTTGACTTGTTCGAGTCATTCAACAAACATGCTGGCGACAAACGTATTCCAGAAGTTGTTGCTGACATGGAAAAAGAGCTTGGAGCCGGAAACAAAAAGCCAGAAGTTCTTGCTAAGCTCGCACAGTATGAACTTACTCTTCTTGACTGGGTTGAGGCTCACAAAGGATACCGCGAGTTCGTTGCAATTGCAGGCAAATGTTGGCCAGCATTCCAGACACAGTTCGGATTCGTTCCTTGCTATGTAAACAGCCGCCTTACAAAGATGGGTATTCCTGTTTCTTGCGAAGTTGATATTTACGGATGTCTCTCAGAGTTCATCGGTACAGTTGTTTCTGACGACACAGTTACATTGCTCGACATCAACAACACTGTTCCTCAGGACATCTACGACGAAGACATTAAAGGCAAGCACGGAACATACACAATCAAAGATACATTCATGGGCTTCCACTGCGGAAACACAGCTTCTACAAAGCTTTCATTCTGCGAAATGAAGTATCAGCTGATTATGGCTCGTGCTCTTCCAGTTGAAGTTACAAACGGAACTTTGGAAGGAGACATCGCACCGGGACCAATCACTTTCTACCGCCTGCAGTCAACATCTGACAACATTCTTCGTGCATACATTGCACAGGGTGAAGTCCTCCCGGTTGCTACACGTTCATTTGGTGGCATCGGTATTTTCGCTATCCCAGAAATGGGCCGCTTCTATCGTCACGTACTCATCGAAAAGAACTTCCCTCACCATGGTGCAGTTGCATTCGGTCACTTCGGCAAGGCACTCTACGAAGTATTCAAGTACATCGGTGTTGAAGCAGATGAAATCGGATACAATCAGCCTAAAGGCGTTTTGTATAAAGGCGAGAATCCGTTCGCATAATCTTTGTGTGAATAGGATTTCATCCTGAACTTTTCCTCCTTGTTTGCAATCTGTATGAGCAGCTAATGCCATTGCTGCTCGTGCAGGTTGCTTTTTTATTGAAAAAATCTTCATTTTTTTGAAAAAAAACTTGCGTTATTGGAAATCTGTGGTATTATTAAATTGTAGTGAGGAGCGAGATGAGGACGCACACCGGCTGCACGAAAGGAGGCGTAATGCAATTTCCGACAAAAAGATCTGACTCCTCAGGGGTCTTGTAATTACATTTCACTCCACCTGCGGATATGCAGGGCTTAATTAATTGCCACCCATAAATGATGGGGAGGGGCAAACTATAAACCGCCAAAAGCTGGCGGTTTTCTTTTTTTATAATGGAATATATTCAGCGAGTTTGTTATAATTCTTGCTATGGAACAGTATAAAAAAGAATTTATCGACTTTATGGTCGAATGTCAGGTTTTGAAATTTGGTAGCTTCACCCTCAAAAGTGGCCGTCAGTCTCCATTCTTCATGAATGCGGGGGCTTATGTCACAGGAAGCCAGCTCAAACGGCTCGGAGAATATTACGCAAAGGCAATTCACGACAATTTTGGTGATGACATCGATGTTTTCTTCGGCCCTGCTTACAAAGGAATTCCTCTTGCCGTCGTAACAGCAGTTGCTTATTCAGAACTTTACGGTAAGGAAATCAAATATTGCTGTGACCGAAAAGAAGAGAAAGACCACGGTGCAGACAAAGGCGCGCTTCTTGGCTACAAAATCAAGGACGGTGACAGAGTTGTAATCATCGAGGATGTCACAACAAGCGGCAAATCAATCGAAGAAACTTATCCAAAAATCAAGGCTCAGGAAACAACCGAGGGCGGAATCAAAATCGTGGGCGAAATCGTAAGCCTCAACCGCATGGAAAAGGCCCCGGATTCAGACAAA
>Ga0256407_10004434_pt1 | contig 23426 bp, 20 predicted proteins | sample RumenRJG_04DNA_FD_193489 | JGI IMG/M metagenome (GOLD analysis project Ga0256407, IMG submission 193489) | Bovine rumen microbial communities from Lethbridge, Alberta, Canada - RJG_04 | ecosystem: Host-associated > Mammals > Digestive system > Stomach > Rumen | place: Canada: Alberta... | reverse complement strand
GATTTAATGGTGTTGCAGAGCACGCGGAATCATTGAATAAAGATAATGCCGCCCTTCAATATCATGTTGCGTGGAGTAATGAATGTATAGAGTTTTGGTTTCTGCTTCACTTTGCGTATTATACTTCGAATAACCATAGATCTGAGTATATCGAGTTTTTGAGTAAGAAATTTAAGGAACTGGGTTTGGGTGCTTACGAAAAGAACAGGAAAGATACCTTTACCATCCTACAGGAATATGGAAATGAGGATCTAGCTATACGATATGCAAAGAGGATCATTGCAGATAATGAAGGAAAAACACCGACGGAAATAGCTCCGGGGACAAAGGTGTATAAGTTGGTGGAGGAACTAAGAAGGTATTGCTCAAAAGATAATGTAAAATTAATTAAATAGCATGCTTTCATAGCAACTGAAAGATGAAAACTTCGTAACTAATATGAAGTAATCCAGTTTGGTATGGGTGTCATAAGAACGATTGTTGATGAGCGTACATCCCATAATCCGGCCAGAGCAGAAAGTGATTGTAGATACATATTTTGCTTATACTTTCCAATGTAGCATAAATGGGCTCTTGAAAGCTCGGATAAAAGACCATTGCCCTGTTCTTGTTAAGCGGGGAAGGAAGAGAGAAAACATGAGTGATTATGAAAAGTTAAAAAAGATTATTGATGATACTGATGAATTAATAAAAAAGGATATTACCAATTCGGATCCAGAATTTGATGCTTGGGAAATGAAGGTTAAACGTTTTATTTCTAACAAATATGGAGTTAATAGTTTAGAAATGAATAAATTCAATGATACTCCGTTTTTCATGGGGGTATGGTCTTTAGATACTCCGGAAGAAGAAATACATCAAGATTCTGTTAATTCATGTCGAGATGGGTTAAAAACAACAAAAGCTATTTTAGAAGCATATCTTGAAGAACTCAGTGAGGAAAATGAGCTTTCTATACAATTTCAACCGCAGCCATCGATGGACGCATCAAAAGTATTCATTGTTCACGGACATGATGGCGAACTTAAAGAAGCTGTTGCAAACTATAGATGATGGAATAATCTTTCAAGTGAAGATTACGAAAAATACTTAGAGTATCCCGTTCATCTAGTATATATAGTGATAAATGATTGCAGGTAATCCGCGTGATTGCCTGCAGTTTTATTTTGGGAAAATATTGTTGTACCCAACGAGAGAAATATATACGTTGACAACGTATATAAGTTGGTTTATATTTTATTAAAATATAAAGATGTTTTTGGAGACGATAGTATGGATATATCAGAAAAAATTAAGGAGTTACGAAAGAAAACGGGATTATCACAAAGTAAGTTTTCTGCAAAATTCGGGATCCCTGTAAGAACCCTTCAGCAGTGGGAACAGGGAATAAGCGCCCCTCCGGAATATTTGGTCAGAATGATGGCGTATATTATGCTGCTTGAAGAAAAAAGCCATATACAAGACGAAGAACCGATAAGGGGGAAAAATGCAGATGGCAAATGATAAAGTTCAATTATTTGAAGACCAGCCGATAAGGACGGCATGGATTGAGGATGAGGAAGAATGGTATTTTTCGGTTGTGGATGTTGTTGGGGTTCTGACTGAACAACCTGATATTGATGGTGCAAGGAATTATTGGAAAGTATTGAAAAATAGGCTTAAAGAGGAGGGAAGTCAGTTGGTTACAAATTGTAACCAACTGAAAATGAGATCGCCGAAGGATGGAAAAAGATATAATACCGACGTAGCAAACACCGAGCAATTACTTCGCATAATCCAGTCGATTCCATCTAAGAAAGCGGAGCCATTCAAATTGTGGCTGGCACAGGTTGGCAGGGAGCGCATTGAAGAAGTAATCGACCCAGAGCTGACAATTGAGAGGGCTCTTGAAACCTACGCTAAGAAAGGTTATTCCAGAGAATGGATCAATCAGCGACTGCAGGCAATTCAGGTAAGAAAAGAACTTACAGATGAATGGGAAAAGCGTGGTGTAAGGAAAGGCGTAGAATATGCAATCCTGACAGATGAGATAACGAAAGCCTGGTCCGGGATTACAACACGACAGTATAAGAATCATAAAGGTCTGAAAAAGGAAAACCTCCGGGATAATATGTCTACATTGGAACTGGTGCTTAATATGTTGGCTGAGGCTACTACCACAGAGATTTCAAAGCAAAAGAAGCCAGAGACTTTCGAAGAAAATCGAATGGTTGCTATTGAAGGTGGAGAAGCCGCGGGAGAAGCACGATTGGCTGTGGAAAAGAGAACCGGAAAACCTGTAATAACGAATAAAAATGCAGCCCAATTGCAAGATTTGGTTACAGGACTCATTGAAACTATAAATGACAAAAGCGATGGACAAGAAGGGGAATGAATAAACTGAGAAGGTGTTATATTGCATAGGGAGGATTGTTTTGATTATGGGTGCAAGAGATAAAGAAGTACTAAATATGCAATTGACTCTTATTCCGATTTTGGCCAAGGTATGGAATAAATCCTATTCAGACTTATCAGATATGTTTACGAAATATGATTTGCCGGGATATATTGATATCTGTTATGAAAAATATAATTCTACCGGGAATCAGGGAATTATCGATGATTTGAAAGAATATATCGAAATGCAAGGCGGCAGTATAGAATAATCTTATAGTTGGAAAGTATTTGGCAGGACGTGTTAAAGGAATAGCGGTTGCGGAATACGATTGAGAATCGAGATATTCTTTTGGGTACACTTTGGGTACAATAGCATTTGAACGGTATGAATATATCGAAAAAACGTATCAAATGATACGCTTAAGAAGCACGAAAAGAATAGACTAAACCGGTTTGAATTTTTCGAGTAAATGAACTTGAGTGATATAATTGTCCAAGGGCAAAGCAGATTATCCTCCAGGAGGTAAACTGTCTTATTAAATCACCTTTCCAAGGTCTGTTCTTTTGTTTATTAATCCTTGCAGTATAAGGAGTTGACGAGTGGGATAAGCGTGGGGTAAAGAAAGGCGTAGAATATGCAATCCTGACTGATGAGATAAAGAAAGCCTGGTCCGGAATGACAACAAGCAGGGACTTTCCATTTTGGAAGGTCTCTTTTTTTGCGACATACTGTTGACGCTTTTATGATGTGGTCTGTGCTACACTGTGAATACGAAGCAGTGGAGGAAGCAGATATGGTGTATCGTATAAAAGTTGATGGGAAAAGGAAATATGCTGAGTCTCATATCAGGGAGTATAGCCTTGAAGCAGATAATCTGGCAAGGGAAGAAATAGTAAGGCATTTCCTTGATGATGCAGGAGCGAAGGATGTTGTGATTGAGTCTACACCGGAAGAAGTGCGAAGACATTGCAGGGAGGACATATGATGGATTATCACTTAATGCATAACGACCTTATGGATAAGACAGAACTTCACTGTCACACGAAGATGTCAGCGGGTAAAGGCCTTATAGCACCGGATGAACTGGTTCGATATGCATATGAAAAGGGATATAAGGCAATAGCGATCACCGATTGCGGTAATGTGCAGGCATTCCCTGAGGTCTACAGAACATGGCTTAAGCTGTGGAACGAATATGAGGATGGATGCCGTCAAATAGGAGCGGAACCTGACAAGAATGATTTTCTGAAAGTGATATATGGCATGGAAGGAAATCTTCTTACAGAAGAAGGAAAAGTGTATCCGGTATTGCTCTACGCAAAAAATGATGCCGGCATCAAAAATCTGTATAAGATCGTTACTGCGTCAAATCTGGAATACTATGATAAGATTCCCTTAATTCCGAGGAAATATCTGGATGATCATAGGGACGGTTTGATCATAGGGTCGGTATGTGATGGGGGAGAAGTGTTCTCTGCTGTAAATCCACCTGCGTGGGATGGTAGAATGTACAGCTATGATGATGTCAGAAAGATTGCTTCTTACTATGATTTTCTGGAGATTGTTCCGTTTGACAGTTATGAACCCGACAGGGGCTCTGAATTTGAACGGTATATGTGTTATTGTGCAGTGAATATCGGATTAAGAACCATGGTTGCTGCATCAGACGCATATTATCTGTGCGAGACCGATAAGGATTGCCGGGATATTTTAACAGATAAGGGAAATGGATACAGCAACCGGCCGGGATATCTGATGAGTTATGATGAAAAATGTAAAAGATCGTTCAACAGATGGCATTCAGGAATGCCGGAAGAATTGCTTAAGCTGCCGGATAGACTGTTTGATAACAGATCCTGGATAGCCGATCAGATCGAATATGTATCTCCGCTTCGCGAAGGGAGATTTATACCTGAATATCCCGAAGCTGATGAAAAACTGGCTGATATATGTACAGAAAAAGTGAAAGAGCTTTTCGGTGATAAACCCGATTTGGAAGTAAGAAAACGGCTGGAACGGGAACTTAATGCCATTAGGGAAAATGGATACGCCGGAATATTCATGATGTGGCGTCAGCTTGTCAGAAAATCCCTGGATGAGTGTTATCCAACGGGAATCAGGGGATCGGTCGGTTCATCTTTTGTGGCTTACCTTTGCGAAATAACGGATATAAATCCCCTTTCAAAAGAAAACGGCGGCTATCAGATCCCGGTGGAAGTGTTTATGGGATTAAAACTTGACAAAGAGCCGGATATCGATATCAATTTTGGATCCGGTATCAGAGATGTAATACAGGAATATGTCAGAGAACTGCCGGGTGTCGGAGAGACGTGTCATGGGGGTACAATATCTTCGATGCATGCTAAGACCGCGCAAAGAAAAATTGAGAGATATTGGGAAGAGAATGATTTACCAATACCTGAAAAACACGAGATGAAAAGGCTTATAGATAAGCTGATGGGAGTGAAGACGGGAAACGGTGTTCATCCGGGTGGTATTATCGTATGCCCCAAGGGAGAAGAGCTGTTATCCTTTACCCCGCTTACGCATCCGTTTCCCGGAAGGTGTGTAACCACTGAATTCGATTATCATAGCATTGATGGAAATTTGCTGAAACTGGATATTCTTGGTCATATTAAGTACGATATGTTTCATGTTCTACAGGAAACAACCGGTATTAAGGTGCAGGATATTCCCCTTGATGATGAAAAAGTGCTGAAGCTGTTATGCGATGCGGAATGTGAAAGAATAGACAACTTCCCTGAATTTGGCGATGAATATTTAAGAGCTATGATAAGGGACGCGAAACCAGGGACATTTGATGATCTGGTCAAAATATCAGCCTTGAGCCATGGGACGGAAGTGTGGCATGGGAATCAAAAGGAACTTGTTGGGAGAGGTCAGATAAAACTGTCGGACTGCATAGCCTCAAGGGATGATATCATGCTCTATCTGATGGATATGACCATGCCCAAAGTTGAGGCATACAGGATCATGGAGTCAGTCAGAAAAGGGAAAGGGCTTACGGATGAACAAAAGCTGATCATGAAAGATGTGGGGGTACCTGAGTGGTATATACGGGTTTGTGAAAAAATCCGTTACCTGTTCCCGAAGTCTCATGCTGTTTCATATACGATGATGGCGGTACGGCTGGCGTATTACATGGTCTATTTCCCGGATGAGTATTATGAAGCATTATCTGAGGCCGGATAATCAAATATCCTTTAATTCGCCGGTATATTTATCATACTCAAAAATGAAGGCTTTGTATTTTCGGATGACCTTTCTAATCCCTTCTAATCTTAAAAAGGTGTTGACAAAAGAGAAAAAAGAGTCTATAGTTACGAAACATAAAGAGCAAAGGCGCTTTGGACGGAAGTCCGAAGCGCTTTTTTTCTTTGCATCCGGGATTTTCAGGTGGCGCGGATCTGAAGGTTAGGATGCAGCAAAAGGGGCTGAGGAGAAAAACATAACAAAAGGTTACTTATCACGCAATGGCGCGTTTCCTGACGGGGAAAGCGCTATTTTTTTCGAGGGACTGCGTAAGGAAGTCCCGGCTTTGAGGAGGGATATTATGACTAAAGAAATCTTGGAAGCCATCAACAGTGAAGTATACGGAGTATGGTTTTTGATAGGGGCGGCTCTGGTGTTCTGGATGCAGGCCGGATTTGCAATGTGCGAGGCCGGATTTACCAGGGCGAAGAACTCAGGAAACATCATCATGAAGAACCTCATGGATTTCTGCATAGGCACCGTGATGTGGTTCATCTGCGGAGCATCCCTGATGCTTGGGGAAAACATGCTCGGAGGTTTTGCGGGAAAGTTCTCCTTTGATGTGTTTGGAAACTACGGAAATTTTGATTATTCGGGCTTTGTTTTTAACCTGGTGTTCTGCGCAACGACGGCAACGATAGTTTCGGGCTCCATGGCTGAAAGAACAAAGTTCTCATCCTACTGCATCTATTCGGCAGTGATCTCAGCCATCATCTATCCGATAGAAGCTCACTGGACCTGGGGCGGAGGCTTTCTCGCACAATGGGGATTCCATGATTATGCAGGATCAAACTGCATCCATATGGTGGGCGGCATCTGCGCACTCATCGGCGCATGGATGCTCGGTCCCCGTATCGGAAAATTTGTTAAGGACAAGAATGGAAAAGTGACAAAGGTCAACGCTTTTCCGGGACATAACCTGGTAGTTGCAGCCCTTGGGGTATTCATCCTCTGGCTTGGCTGGTACGGCTTTAACGGTGCAGCTGCAACCGATGTGGCGACCCTTGGCTCCATCTTTCTGACAACAACTGTGGCACCGGCTGTTGCAACGGTGGTGTGCATGATCTTTACCTGGATCAAATACGGAAAGCCTGATGTTTCAATGTGTCTTAACGCCTCACTTGCAGGACTTGTAGCCATTACCGCTCCCTGTGATGTGACCGACTGCGCCGGAGCAGCCATCATCGGAGCGGTTGCGGGTCTTCTGGTGGTATTCGGAGTATGGTTCTGTGACAATGTGATCCACGTTGACGATCCCGTCGGAGCAGTTGCAGTACATATGCTGAACGGTATCTGGGGAACCATTGCTGTAGGTTTTTTTGCCACGGCTTCAGCTCCCGGCTTTGAAGGAGCAGGCATCACCGCGGGACTTTTCTACGGAGGCGGTGTGAGCCAGCTCGCAAAACAGTTCGGAGGTCTTGCAGTAACCATCGGATGGACAGTAGTAACCATAATAATAACCTATACTCTGATCAAAAAATTCAACGGACTTCGGGTGTCGGAAGAAGAGGAGATTACAGGTCTTGACCGCACGGAGCACGGACTGACAAGCGCATATGCAGGCTTTTCCATAATGGATATATCAAACACCATGACCATGGAGGTAAATGAGAACACAAGCCTCGGGTCGGACGAATATGAGGAGGCAAGTCAGCTTAAAAGGGATGCAGCCGTGCAGGTTGTAAATGCCTTCCCGGAAACAGGCATCAGCAAGGTCGTGATCATAGCAAGACTTTCAAGATACGACACCCTGAGGAAGGCAATGAACGATCTGGGTGTGACCGGCATGACTGTGACCCAGGTCATGGGCTGCGGCATCCAGAAGGGAGCCGGGGACAGATACCGCGGAGTCGAGGTCGATGCCACATTGCTGCCCAAGGTCAAGGTTGAGGTGGTAGTGAGCAAGATACCTGTGCAGTCAGTCATAGCCGCCGCCAAGAAGGCCCTGTACACGGGACATATCGGAGACGGAAAGATATTTGTATATCCTGTTGAAAAGGTAGTCAAGATCAGAACCGGTGAGGAGGATTTTGACGCCCTGCAGGATGTTGAATAAGGCTTCATTTTAATAGTGTTTTACAGTTTGCGCAGTTAGTTCGGCTGCGCAAACTGTAGTCTGAGGATCGTACCCGTTGTCAGTAACAGATTGGAGATGATGCGGAAATGGAAGGGATACATGAAGAATGTGGTGTGTTCGGAATTTATTCAAACAGGGATATAAATGCGGCTCAGTACATATACTACGGTCTGACAGCTCTTCAGCACAGGGGTCAGGAGTCGGCAGGCATTGTGGTCTGTGACACCTGCGGTCCCATCGGCAACATCAGCGGACACAAGGACATGGGGCTTGTAAATGAGGTCTTTTCCGGGGAAATCCTTGAAAGGCTGAAGGGAAACATCGGGATCGGTCATGTGAGATATTCCACCGCAGGTGGCAGCACAAGGGAGAACGCCCAGCCTGTTTTCATCAGTTATGCAAAGGGCACCATAGCCCTTGCGCACAACGGATATATAATAAACGCGGAAAATATCCGCCGGGAGCTTTTGAAAGAGGGCGCAGTATTCAGGGGAAATGCAGACTCTGAGGTCATTGCATACAGGATAGCCCAGGAGAGGATGCAGGCCGGATCCATAGAGGAGGCATCTGAAAATGTGGCAAAAACCCTGAAGGGAGGCTTTGCCCTGCTGATCTTAAGCCCCAGGAAACTGATATGCATCAGGGATCCCTGGGGGCTTAAGCCCCTGTGCTTGGGTACTCTGGACGATATGTATGTCTGTGCATCGGAAAGCAGCGCCCTTCGTGCGATAGGTGCTGATTATGTAAGGGATGTTACTCCCGGCGAGATGGTCATGATCACTGAGGAGGGGATCACCTCAAAACAGATCATGAATACCTCCCATAAAGCTCATTGTGTTTTTGAATATATTTACTTTGCCAGACTGGATTCCAGGATAGACGGCATAAGCGTATATAATGCAAGGATCGAGGGCGGCAGGGCTCTTGCCAGACGCTTTCCGGTGGATGCGGACGTGGTCACGGGAGTTCCCGATTCGGGTCTTACAGCAGCGGCCGGTCTTGCCGAGGAGTCGGGAATTCCCTTCAGGATAGCCTTTGCAAAAAACAGTTATGTGGGCAGAACCTTCATCAAGCCGACGAAGGAAGAGCGCACCAGCGCTGTCGCCATCAAGCTTCGCGTGATAGAGGATGTCGTGAAGGGAAAGAGAGTCATTCTGACAGACGATTCCATAGTCAGGGGTACGACTCTTAAAAATCTCATAAAGGAGATGAGGAGGTTCGGTGCCCTAAAGGTGCACGTGAGGATATCCTCACCTCCCTTTCTTTATCCTTGCTTTTATGGAACGGATGTGCCGGACAACTCCGAGCTCATTGCAAGCGGTCACACCAGGGAACAGATCAGGAAAAAGATCGGAGCGGACTCACTGGAGTATCTTGCCATTGAAGATCTTGATGTCATGACCTCCGGACTCCCACTCTGCAAAGCCTGTTTCGACGGTCATTATCCCGTTGAAAAATAATTTAATAAAACCTATTGACATAGTAGGTTAAAAGGAATATAATCTCGACTATACTTAAGAGCGGACGACATATGACCGTCGAAAAACGTGACGTTACGTCAGAGGCTCCTAAGTGATGAGGAGTTGAGAAGATCGTCTGATGAAAGAAAGAGGGGACATTATGAAGGCTATGGCAGCAACAATGCGAATGTGTCGAATGCTTAACTCCCGGGCATGTTTCATGAACGGGGCGTTCGGAGTGTTGATTGAATGTCCCTGTATGTGATCTGTGGTTTGTTAAAAGCCGTTTGCCCGGGAGCTAAAACAGCACCGGGTTTTTTTGTAAGATGAACCCGGAGGGAAAGGATCCTGAAATCAAAGATCAGTAAACCTTCACAGTTAAGGGGAGGGATCCGGGGAAAGTAACAGTAAACAGAGGTGACTGTTCAGAAGGTGAAGGCCGCTGAACAGCTGCAAACAGATAAAAAAGGAGATAAGATCATGAGTGAATATAAGTTTGAAACCTTACAGTTACACGTTGGACAGGAACAGGCAGATCCGGCAACGGATTCACGTGCGGTTCCCATTTACGCCACCACTTCCTACGTTTTCCACAACAGCCAGCACGCAGCAGACAGATTCGGTCTGGCAGATGCCGGAAATATCTACGGCAGGCTCACAAACACCACACAGGATGTCCTTGAAAAAAGGCTTGCAGCTCTTGAAGGGGGAAGCGCAGCTCTTGCTCTGGCATCCGGAGCCGCAGCCATAACCTATACCATCGAGGCTCTTGCCGCCAACGGAGGACATATCGTTGCCCAGAAGACCATATATGGCGGAACCTTCAACCTCTTTGAGCATACCCTTCCCCAGTACGGAATAGAGACAACCTTTGTGGATGCCCACGACCTGAGCGAGGTTGAGGGTGCAATAAAGGACAATACCAGGGCGATCTATCTTGAGACTCTGGGAAATCCCAACAGCGATATCCCCGATATCGATGCCATTGCTGAGATAGCACATAAGCACGGACTGCCGTTAGTCATAGATAATACCTTCGGAACTCCTTATCTTTTCAGACCCTTTGAGCATGGTGCGGATATAGTAGTTCATTCCGCAACCAAGTTTATAGGCGGACACGGAACAACGCTTGGCGGTATCATCGTTGAGTCAGGTAAATTCGACTGGAAGGCAAGTGGGAAATATCCCAACATTGCTGCTCCAAATCCCAGTTATCACGGAGTATCATTCTATGACGCGGTAGGTCCTGCTGCTTTTGTGACCTTTATCAGGGCAATCCTTTTAAGAGACACGGGAGCCACCATATCACCCTTCGCCGCTTTCCTGCTTTTACAGGGTGTTGAGACACTTTCACTCCGTCTTGAAAGACATGCGGAAAACACAAAGAAGGTTGTTGAATTCTTAAGCAGTCACCCTCAGGTTGAGAAGGTTAACCATCCTTCACTTCCGGATCATCCGGACAATGCCCTCTATAAGAAATATTTCCCCAATGGAGGCGGATCCATCTTTACCTTTGAGATCAAAGGCGGAAAGGAAGAGGCATGGAAATTTATAGATAATCTGGAGATTTTTTCACTGCTGGCAAATGTAGCGGATGTTAAGAGCCTTGTGATCCATCCTGCTTCTACCACACATTCCCAGCTTTCCGAGGATGAGCTGCTTGACCAGGGCATCAAGCCCAACACCATCAGGCTGTCCATCGGAACGGAGCATATCGATGACATAATCGCCGATCTTGAAAAGGGCTTTGCAGCTGCAAAATAAGATATTTCCGGATTCTTTCATTTTACGAACAGAGCCGGTATGTGATAGAATGATAACTGTTCGGAACCCCTGTCAGGGGGTCCGGACAGTTATTTGCGTCTGACCGGGTTTTCCCGACCGGACGATATGAACGCAGTTGGTTTTAAAACACGGACGGAATGAGGTTTAATGATGGAAAAAAAGACAAAGAACATTATGATAGTTGGAGTCGGCGGACAGGGAACGCTTCTTACCAGCAGGATCCTTGGAGGGATCATGGAGAGTGCGGGATATGACGTTAAGATCTCAGAGGTTCACGGTATGGCACAGCGGGGAGGATCGGTAGTCACCTTTGTCAGATATGGGGAGAATGTTGCAGAACCCATAGTTGAGGAGGGGCAGGCTGATATCCTCATTGCCTTTGAAAGGCTTGAAGCGCTCAGATATGCGCACTTTGTCAAGCCCGACGGAGTTTTTATAATAAATGATCAAAGGATAGATCCCATGCCCGTTGTTACGGGAAACGCCAAATATCCCGAAAACATCATAGAGGAGCTTAAAAAGGATCACACGGTCTATTCGACAGACGCTATGGGTGAAGCGAAAAAACTTGGAAATCAGAGGGTTTTCAACAACATCATCCTGGGACTTGCCGCAAGACATATGGACTTTTCGAAGGAGGACTGGCTAAAGGTCATAGAAGAAAAGGTTCCTCCGAAAACAGTGGAGATCAACAAAAAGGCCTTTCTGGCAGGTTATGCCATCTGAGAGATCTTTTCGTATAATGAAAAGGATGGTAACTGTTCAGAAACCGACGGATCCTGAACAGTTGCAAAACGGTTCTAATTTTTACGGAAATTTCGAAAGGAGTGTAATTATGAAAAAGAGAAAGATCGCAGCGATCCTCATGACGCTTACCATGACCTGCGGAATGATCTTTGGCTGTTCGGCTAAGATCGATGTTCCGGAAGTTTCGCAGGAGGAAACAGAAGAACCTGCTGAAGAAGCAAAGGAAATGACCGAGGCGGAAACTGAGGAAACGGAAGAAAAGACAGAGGCTGAAGAGGAGGCTTCCGCAGATGAAAAAGAAGCCGAAGCAGAAGCTGATGAGGAGGAAAACAGCGGTGAGATAGCCGTAAAGATCAGCTCCCTCACCTATGAGACAAAGATCGAGAACTTTGACGGAAGGACAGACCTGCTTGAGATCACAGACGACGGACATGAAAAGCTTAAGGAGGGCGTTGACGGGTGGTTTAAGAAATACAGATCAGACTTCGAGGAAAAATGTGCCGAGTTTGAAAAGGATGCAGATGAAGAAAGAAAGATGATCGAAGAGGAATCTTCCGGCCAGGATGAAGAGGTTTATATGCCAAATTACAGCCTGGACTACAGCATCAGCGTTGCAAGATCCGATGAAAGCATGTTCTCCGTAGTCATTTCGGAATACAGCTTCACGGGCGGTGCTCACGGCGGAACCTATCTGTATGGTGTGAACTTTGACACAAAAACCGGTCAGGTTATCGAAAACTCAACCTTTGATGCTTCTGCGGATTCCATTAAAGAATACATAATAAAGTGCATCAAGGCTTCGGATAAGAAGGTGGATGATATTCTTTTCCCCGAATGGGAGGAGACTGTTGATACAATGTTTTCCAAAGGCATGAAGGATGGGGCATTCTGGTTTAACGGAAACGGCATGACCTATGTCTTCCAGCAGTATGACATAGCTCCCTATGCAGCAGGGATCCAGACCTTCGACATCCCCTACGTGGATATGAAGGACTTCCCCGATGAATACAAGGTGGCCGGGACATTCTATGCGGCAGATATCTCATCGGAGGGCTTTGCAAGCTTCCTGGACATCGACGGTGACGGAAAAGAGGAAAAGCTGTTCCTTGAAAGCGAAACTGACGAGAATACCTACTATTCGAACTTTACGCTCCATATAGGAGACAAAAAGCTGGAGGTTGAGAGCGATTACTACTATTATTGTGAGCCCCGCTTTGTTCATTCCTCCGAAGGAGACTATTTCTTCTTTACTGTGACAAGTGATAACGATTTTAACAGGATCCTCATGTATTCTGCAGAGGGAGACTTTGAAAAGATCGATGAGCTGGACGGAAGCTTTAAGACCATTGAGGACGGGAAGGCAGTTGTAGCCTCCAGACATGATGCCTTCGGAACCTGGTCAGTCAACAAGGACTACACCTATGACAAAAAGGGCCTTCACACCAATGAAAAGATCGACAGGATCGACAACGACCCCAGAACAAAGGACGGTGCAACAGGCATAACCCTTCTTAAGGACCTCGAGTATTCCGAAAAAGCAGGTGACTATAAGGATGTAAAGACACTTAAGAAGGGCTCGGTCATTTATCCTGTTTCCGATTCCGGAACAGAACTTGGCTTTGTGACAGAGGACAAAAAAGAGGGCTTCTTTGAATACACCCATGAGCCCGGAGAGGGCGGACGTAAGGTTGACGGTGTGCCAGAGGATGAAATGTTTGAGGGAATGCCCTACGCAGGTTGACAGAGATTAATAAAAACGGACCCCGGATATGTTCCGGGGTCTGTTTTTTTACTGTCTGTTAACAAGATCGATCTTAACCTCACATTTTCTGTGGTCAGGGCCACAAAAATGCCTGAGTATGTCACGAAGGGTTACGGCTTTCGAACTGATTATGTCAGATCCCGTATTTCTCAAGTGCTCCGAAATTACAGAGCTGGACACAGAGTCCGCAGCCGTTGCAGAGGGTATCGTCGATCCTGATGGTTCCGTCGCTTTGCTTAATAACTGCCGGACAGCCGGGCTTTAAGCACATTCCGCATTTTTTGCATTTTTCAGGAAGAGCCCGAACCTTATTCGGGAAAACCTGACCCTTAAGGAGAGCACAGGGGGCACACACGATTATGACAGAGAGAGCCTCTCTGGAGGTTTCCTCCTTTATGACTCTTTCAAGCTCTTTGGTGTCAAAGGCGCTGACCTCAACCACATTTTCGATGTTCATGGATCTGCAGATCTTATAGATCGAAAGAGCGGGAACCTCTTTTCCCATGAGGGTCTTTCCTGTTGCGGCGTGGTCCTGATGCCCCGTCATTCCCGTGGTGGAATTGTCAAGGATCAGAACTGTTCCCGTTGAGCCGTTATAGGCCATGTTCTCCAAAGAGTTTATACCTGTGTGCATGAAGGTTGAGTCACCGATAACCGCAACCCAGTTTTTAATAAAGTCCCTTCCTTTGGCCTTTTCCATTCCGTGGAGGGTGGAGATGGATGCCCCCATGCAGACCGTCGTGTCGATGACATTAAGGGGATGGACCGCACCGAGAGTGTAGCAGCCGATGTCCCCGGCCGCGTGAAGTCCAAGCTTTTTAAGAACATAGAAGGTCGAGCGGTGAGGGCAGCCCGGGCAAAGGATGGGAGGCCGGGCAGGAACATCCGAAGCTGCAGAGGAAGAAGGTTCTTCATTAAGCAGCTTTTTTCTCAGCATATTTGCGGAGTATTCTCCCTGAAGGGTAAACAGATCCTTTCCTTCGCATTTGATCCCCCAGGACTTTACATAGGTTTCAATGAAGGGCTCCAGCTCCTCAAAGATGATCAGCCTGTCGACGTACTCGGAAAATTTCCTTATGAGGTTTTCGGAAAGGGGATAAACAAGTCCCAGCTTAAGAACCGAAGCCTCGGGGAAGACCTCCTTTACATATTCATATGCGATGCCGGAGGTTATGAAGCCAATGCTCCTGTCATTGAGTTCCATTCGGTTTACGAAAAGATTTGCGGCATCGACGGAAAGATCTTTTTCACGTTTTTCAACGACCAGATGCCTTCCCTTTGCCGGACCCGGCATCATGACATTTTTTGCCATATTTCTTTCATAGGGCTTATCCTCGATCTCTGCCCTTTCGTTGAGCTCCACCCTGCACTGGGAGTGGGCAAGGCGCGTGGTGGTCCTTAAGATCACGGGAGTGTCGTATTTTTCGGAAAGCTCAAAAGCAAATTTTGTGAAATCCTTTGCCTCCTGTGAGTCGGAGGGCTCAAGAACGGGAATGTGGGCGCTCCGGCCGATGAGCCGGGTGTCCTGCTCGTTCTGGGAGGAATAAAGACCCGGATCGTCTGCAACAACGAAGAGCAGACCGCCGTTGACTCCGATGTAGGATGCGGTATAAAGCGGATCGGAGGCCACATTGAGGCCAACGTGTTTCATGGAACACATGGATCTGCAGCCTGCCATGGATGCCCCTATGGCAACCTCAGCGGCAACCTTTTCGTTGGGTGACCATTCCGCATATATTTCCGGATATTTAATGATGTTTTCACTGATCTCCGTGCTGGGCGTTCCCGGGTATGCGGCGGAAACCTTAACACCGGCTTCATATGCTCCCCTTGCAATGGCTGCGTTTCCCAGCATCATTTCTGTGTTATTTGAATCTGACAATGTAAAACCCTCCTGAATCGTAAGAATAAAGTGCTAATCCAAACTGACGTCAAACATTCTGAATTATATGTAACTATTCAGAACATACCCGAGCATTTTTATGGGCTTGCCCACAGAAAATGCGAGTTTAACAGCGGTTTTGCGCTTTCTCTAATCGCAAAATCGCCGTAACAGCTCAGAAACCGAAGGGTTCTGAACTGTTACGATTATACACCAAACAGGCGGACAATGTCATCCCGGACAAAGTCTGTTTGGTGTGTGAGTTACTGTTCAGTCCCGAGCCACGAGCGACATCAGCATGCTGATGGAGTCGAGTAGCTACGGGCAAATATGTAAATTTAGCAGGTTCGGCACCATTGCCGAAGGCAATTCTCATGTGCCGAACCCGTTACTGTTCAGTGGTCTGGTTGACCACTGAACAGTAACGGGTGTGATAAGGAAAAAAAGATTGTAAAATAGGGGACGAGGATATAAAATTTTGCTTAGTTGTTTTGATTTATTTCATTTTATGGAAAGGATTTGTTTTATGATCTGGAATGAAGCCAAGGAGTGCATGGATCGTGAAGAGATCAGAAATCTTCAGACCAAGCGCCTTATCAAGCAGGTGGACAGGGTCTACCACAACGTGGAATATTACAGAAAAAAGATGCAGAACATAGGCATCGAACCGGGTGACATCAGAGAGCTTGAGGACATTCAAAAGCTTCCCTTCACTACCTATGAGGATCTGAATGCGGCCTATCCCTTCGGTCTCAGCGCGGTTCCCAGACAGCAGCTTGTGAGAGTGCAGGCCTCCAGCGGGACCACTGGTAAGCCCAAGGTTCTGGCATATACCCGAAGGGACATCGAGATCTGGTCCGAATGTGTCACAAGAGCATTGACCATGGCCGGGATCACCAGGGATGACATCATCCAGGTGGGATACGGCTACGGCCTTTTTACGGGAGGTCTGGGAGCCCACTACGGAGCAGAAAATCTCGGGGCTCTGGTCATACCCATGTCAACGGGAAACACCAAAAAGCTCATAACCATGATGATCGACTGCGAGGTGACGGCAATAGCCTGTACTCCTTCATATCTTCTTCATGTGGCGGAAGCCATTGAGGCGGAAAACCTTAAGGACAGGATAAAGCTTAAGTATGCAGTGTGCGGAGCCGAGCCCTGGACGGATAACATGAGGAACCAGATCGAGCAGAGGCTTAATATCAAAGCCTTTGATATCTACGGACTGACTGAGATCATGGGACCCGGTGTTGCCTGTGACTGTGAATATCACAGGGGACTTCATATATATGAGGATCATTTCCTTCCTGAGATCATAAATCCCGAAACCCTTGACCGGGCGCCGGAGGGAGAAACCGGAGAGCTTGTCATAACCACTCTTACCAAGGAGGGGATGCCCCTATTAAGATACAGGACCAGGGATCTGACTTATCTTGAAACGGAAAAATGCGAATGCGGAAGGACTCTGGCAAGGATACAGCGCTTCAAGGGCAGATCCGATGATATGCTGGTCATCCGTGGAGTGAATGTGTTCCCTTCGCAGGTTGAGCATGCTCTGCTGACTGTTGCCGGAACTACCCCCAACTATTTCATAACCGTTGACAGGGTTAACAACAACGACACCTTCGAGGTAGCCATAGAGGTTGAGGAGAGGTTCTTCTCCGATGAGATCAGGGTTTTGGAACAGCTCAGGGATAACGTGGCCGGCGCGATCCACCAGACGGTAGGAATAAAGGCGAAGGTCAAGCTTGTTGAACCGAATACCCTCGAACATTCCCAGGGCAAGACAAAGCATGTTCTGGATAAGAGAAAGTTAACCTGACTGAATAGTAACGACTGAACAGTCAGAGAAAAGATCTTTGATACGGAGGTGAGATATGTATTTAAAACAACTTTCGGTTTTTCTGGAAAATAAGCCCGGAACCCTTGAACAGGCCTTAAAGACCTTAAAGGACAACAACATAAACATAGTCGCTTTAAGTCTTGCCGACACAAGTGAGTTCGGCCTCTTAAGACTGATCGTGGACAAGCCTGAGGAGGGAAAGAAGGCTCTTAAGGAAAAGGGCTGCACATCCACAATAAATGATGTGCTCATGATCAGGCTGAAGCAGAGGGTCGGCTTCCTGCAGGAACTTATGGAGGTCATATGTAAGGAAGGCATTAACGTGGAATATATGTATGCCGCATCCTCGGAAAGCGACAGCGCGGAAATGATCATCAAGACCTCTGACCTTTCCGCCACTGTTGAGGCTCTTTCAAAGACGGATGCCAGTGTTCTGGACGGAAGGAAGATTCAGGTCTGAGGGGGTTTGGGGAAGATCCCTCGGCTGCGCTCGGGATGACAGATGAGTGTTATCTCACTGTTTGTGGTGGGGAAGTCTTGCAAAGCCATACCAGGCAACGGCAACACCTGCGGCGCAGACTATGGTTCCGGTCATCAGCATGGCTTTGATGCCGATGTTATCCAGGATCACGCCGCTGATCAGGTTTGAAAAGACTCCGCCTATGGTTATGGCGCTGGTGACATAGGCCTGTCCCTTAACCTGATCCAGATCCTCCATTGTGGTGTTCACATACCAGGCGGAGGCGGGGATGAACACGGCATATGCAAAGAGCTGGAAGGACTGACTGAGGTAGAGATGAGCCAGGCTGACGGCAAAGAGCAATATGAGGATCTTCACAAAAAAGGCTGCTCCGGAGAACACCAGAAGCTTTGAGGATGAGATCTTTTTCAGGATCACACCGCTTAAAGCCATGACCGGGAGTTCCAGGATGGCCTGAAGGAAGTTGGCATAGCCCAGATCTGTTTCCGTTCCCCCAAGGCTTCTGATTATAACGATCATGAAATCATTGATCATGTTGTGTGAGAAAAAGAAACATATGGTTCCTATGAGAAAAAGTGTGAATGCCGGATAGGTCTTTATAAAGGAAGCAAAGCTGTTATGAGCAGTGGAGCTTCCTTCTTTTTTCTCAGCCGGGTCTTTGGATGTCACGGATGCGTCCTGACCGGCAGGAAGCTTAAATCCAAAGATCAGAAGGGCGGACAGGAGCATGGATGCCATGTTCACGATAAGAAGGATCCCGGCACCGTTTTCTTCTACAGTCCTTCCTATGATGGCAGCCGTGAAAGCAAAGCTTGCGGAGCCCAGACCCCTTGCCAGTCCGTAAAAGATATGGCAGCCCTTTTTCTGGTATTCAAAGCAAAGGGCAGTCATGACCGGCTGATATGCAAACTGTATCATATATATGAGGGCATATATGACAAAGATCAGAGGCTTGTTTCCGGGAAGAAGCATGAGGATCAGGGAGCCGAAGAAGATCGTTACGACGGAGATCAGAATGAAGAGTCTGTTGGTCAGGGGACCGGGCTTATCTATGATCCCCGCTATCATGGGCTGAAAAAGGGCGGATATAATATTTGCCACTGCAAGAAGTATCCCCACCTCGGTATTGGAAAAACCGTTTGCAAGCAGATATACCGCCGCGTATGCATGAAGTGTGCAGAATGCCACAAAATAGGCGGCATTCAGCAAAGTATACCTTAATGTCCAGAAACCTTTTTTCATATATAACTCCTCCGGAAACCGCTGAACTGTCCGGCATAGCGGATCACAATGCAAAACTGTTATTACGGGTTACTGTTCAGTGGTCTGGTTGACCACGTAAGCAGTAACTATTACGGCTATTCGATTATAAAGAAATAGGATGGTATTTGACAAGACACCGTAAAAGATATAAGATAATCAGGCGATTTTCATTTTTTGTGCGCATAGCTCAGCTGGATAGAGCGTCTGGCTACGGACCAGAAGGTCGGGGGTTCGAATCCTCTTGCGCACGCTGCAGAGGCTTTCGGGAGACCGGAAGCCTCTTGTTTTTGTTTACAGAGGAGGACATATGGCATACGTAACACACTACAACAATCTTTCCGAAGAGATGCAAAGCAGGATAAAAAAGGACAGGAGCGAACATTGGGTAAATCCATATGCATTTAAGGATGAGAACGTCATAAGGCGGGATATGAGCCACGACAGGGCAAACCTGTGGAGACCGGCCTTTGTCAGGGACATCGAAAAGATAATGAATGTGCCCTTCTATAACCGCTATTCCGACAAGACCCAGGTGTTCTCTCTATTTAAAAATGATGACATATCCAGGCGGGCCCTGCATGTACAACTGGTCTCAAGGATAGCCAGAAACATAGGAAACCTGCTGAACCTTAACACGGATCTCATAGAAGCCATAGCCTTAGGCCACGACATAGGCCACACTCCCTTCGGACATGCGGGTGAAAGAAAGCTGTCAAAGCTCTATGAGGAACACACCGGAAGAGTCTTTAACCACAACATCCACAGTGCCAGGCTTTTAGACGACATCTGCGGTCTGAACTTAAGTCTCCAGACTCTGGATGGGATCATCTGTCACAACGGGGAGATGGAAATGAAGGAATATAAGCCTCTGCCCTACAGCGATTTCAATGAGTTTGACCGGAAAAAGGAGAAATGCTATCTGGACGGAGGGGCCGTAAAAAAGCTGGTTCCGGCAACGCTGGAGGGCTGTGTTGTCCGCTTAAGCGATATAATAGCCTACATAGGAAAGGACAGACAGGATGCCTTAAGACTGGGTCTTTTTGAAAAGGAGCCCCAATACAGTCAGAAGACCATCGGATCCACCAACGCGGAGATCATAAACAATATGATAGTAAACATCATAGAAAACAGCTACGGGAAAGACAGTCTCAGCATGGATCCTGAATATTTCGAGGAATTTTCAAGGGCAAAAAAAGAAAACTATGAGCTGATCTATGCCCATGAGAAAAATGAGAAGGTCTTTAACGAGGATATCTTCCCCATGTTCGACCAGATGTATGAAAAGCTCCTGGAGGATGCCGTGTCCATGAAGGAGGACACGATATTCTACAGACACCATATTGCCTACATTAAAAACATAACCAGATACAGCAAAACCCTTAAGAAGGACTATCTGGAAAACACACCCGATGACATGGTGGTTGATTTTATAGCCGGAATGACCGATGACTATTTCATAGACTGCTATGAAAAACTGTTTTCGGATCGGACAGAGGGTTTACATAAAGTCAATTATATGGGATATTTTGACTGAAAATAAAGACCTTTAATTGTCCGGAACCTCCGGTTTTTGAACAGTTACAAAAAATTTTTCAAAAACCCTAAAGTTTTTTCCATTACGGTCGATAAACATAGTGAATGCAGAAGAAATGAAGCATGACCGGTGGTTAAGTTTTTTTAAGGAATAAAGAAAGGAGGAGTCTGATATGCGTGTAGATGCCTATTCACAGATCCAGCAGATCTATGGTACAAACAAAAGCAGAAGGACTTCCAAGGCTGCTCCTGTCGGAACAGTACGTGACGCGGTTGAGATTTCGAGTATAGGAAAGGATATCCAGACGGCGAAATCGGCTGTTAAAGCTTCTCCGGATGTGAGAGCGGACAAAGTAGCAGCTTTGAAGTCGAGCATTCAGGCGGGTACCTATGAAGTATCCGGCGAGAGCTTTGCAGATAAGCTTATGCAGAAGTTCAGCGAAGCGTACGCACAGTAAACGGAAGGCCGTGAACCCTTTGAACTTAAAAAAGGTCTGAGGGTCGGCATCCGGACAGAGTTAGTCAGGTATCAACAAGAATACATTAAAGGAGAGGTTAGAGTAAGTGGCGAGTCTGATGCAGGTCCTGATCGACGTGCTTGACAGGGAAGAAAAGGAATATGTCGCATTACTTGAACTTTCTAAAAGGAAAACCCCTGTAATCGTAGAGGGGAACATTGAAAAACTTCAAAAAATCACGGATGAAGAACAGATAGTGGTAGACCGTCTGGCTGCCCTGGACAAGGACAGGGAGCAGGCGATGGCGGATATCGCGGATGTCATTAACAGGGACGTTAAGACTTTGAAGCTTTCATACCTTATAGATATGTTAGAAAAACGGCCGAAGGAGAAGGACGAGCTTGCCCGTATCCACGACCGGATCAAAGCCACTGTCGGTGAGCTCAAGACCATAAACGACCAAAACAGGGTGCTCATCGAACAGTCTCTGGATATAGTTAATTTCAATCTGAATCTGGTCAAGTCCATGAGACAGGCTCCGGAGACCGGCAATTATAATAAATCTGCCGGTATCACAGGAGATTTTATGGGAGGTCCATCCGGCGGCTTTGATGCAAAACAGTAAGAGAGGTTATGCGTTATGTCGTTATTTAGTGGATTATATACCGGATCTTCGGGGCTTGTTACCAGTCAGAATGCGCTCAATACAACAGCGCATAATCTGTCGAACATAAACACCGTAGGCTATACGCGCCAGCAGGTGACACAGGGCAACCGTCATTATGATACGATCGGTGAAGCTTATGTCAGCCCGCAGCAGGTTGGTCTGGGTGTTTCTTATTCTGACGTCAGAAGCGTCAGAGACTACTTCCTGGATAAAGCCTACAGGCTTGAGAACGGAAGATCTGATTTCTATAACACCAATTACCAGGTTGTAACAGAGATGGAGACTCTTTTCGGAGAGATGGAGGGAGTTGCATTCCAGACTTCTCTTCAGGAGCTTGAAAGGACGATAGAGGAGCTTCAGAAGAATCCTTCGGATGCAACGAATCAGGGGCTTCTTGTGAGTAAATCCATAACCTTTCTTGAAAGAGCACAGTCTGTTTATAACGGTCTTGCAAATTACCAGGACAACTTAAATGAGCAGATAAAGGGACTTGTCGATGACGTGAATTCATATGCTAAGAGCATCTATGAATTAAACCAGAAGATATCGGAGATTGAGTCCTCGCACATAGAAAGAGCAAACGACCTAAGGGATGCCAGGGATCTGATCCTGGACAAGCTTTCCGGTCTCGGAAGGATATCCTATGATGAAGATATACATGGGATCGTGGCGGTTAAATTTGAGGGAGTGGATCTGGTTAACGGCGATTTCATAAATGAGATGGGAAGCCTTGCATATGAAGACATTGAACCCTCGCCCGATCCGTATGAACAGCAGGATTCCGCAAAGGTGCCGCATTTTGTTACTCCCGTCTGGCTTAATTATGGCAATCAGGATGTGTTCAGCAGGACAGAGGAGATATCGTCTGACCTTGACACAGATGTGGGAGCTCTTAAAGCCCTTCTTATAGCAAGGGGAGACAGAAGGGGAAATTATCTTGACAACAAGGGTATCCGCAGGGAACCTGAGGAACTTCCGGAGGAGACGAAATATAAATATTTTGAAAAGTATCAGACCGATGCCGAAAAGTACAACGCGGTGACTGCCAGGTCTTCCGTTGTTAATATGATGGCCGAGTTTGATAATCTGATCCACGGCATAGTAACAGGGATGAATGCCATTCTTGAATCGGAGGATGAGGACGGAAACATCATAAGGCTTTTTGAGCCTATAACGGAGCCGAAATCCACCGATCCGAAAAAAGGTGAGACTGACGGATATTCAACAGCAAACCTTACGATAAATACGGATGTCCAGCAGGTACCTTCTCTTTTGAACAACGGTTTTCTTCTTAAGGATAAATCCGTAAATCAGGCGGATGCAGATGCTCTGGTGAATCTTTTTAAGAATGATTTTGATACACTGAATCCGAACACCAGGACAGAGCTTACATTTTACGAATATTACACGAACATAATCGGAGAGAATGCGGCAAGAGGAATGACTTTTAAGAACGTTTCCGATAATCAGGCGATCACCGTGGAATCCTTAAATAACCAGAGACAGCAGGTTGTGGGTGTTTCGGACAATGAAGAACTCACAAATATGATCAGATATCAGAATGCATATAATGCCAGCAGCAGGTATATCAATACGGTGAATGCAATGCTGGATACGCTTTTGAATTCGTTGTCCTGAAGGTAGATATCAGTTACTGTTCAGTCCCGAGCCACGAGCGACATCAGCATGCTGATGGAGTCGAGTAGCTACGGGCAAATATGTAAATTTAGCAGGTTCGGACACCTCCGCCGAAGGCAATTCTCATGTGCCGAACCCGTTACTGTTCAGTGGTCTGGTTGACCACTGAACAGTAAC
>Ga0256407_10004433_pt1 | contig 23430 bp, 41 predicted proteins | sample RumenRJG_04DNA_FD_193489 | JGI IMG/M metagenome (GOLD analysis project Ga0256407, IMG submission 193489) | Bovine rumen microbial communities from Lethbridge, Alberta, Canada - RJG_04 | ecosystem: Host-associated > Mammals > Digestive system > Stomach > Rumen | place: Canada: Alberta... | reverse complement strand
CTGCCGTATTAGCCGCCAGGTTTAACTCCGTGATTGAAGTACTATTGCAGTAGAGAGTTTGCAATGCCGTATTAGCCGCCAGGTTTAACTCCGTGATTGAAGTACTATTGCAGTCGAGAGTTTGCAATGCCGTATTAGCCGCCAGGTTTAACTCCGTGATTGAAGTACTATTGCAGTAGAGAGTTTGCAATGCCGTATTAGCCGCCAGGTTTAACTCCGTGATTGAAGTACTATTGCAGTTGAGATATTGCAATGCCGTATTAGCCGCCAGGTTTAACTCCGTGATTGAAGTACTATTGCAGTCGAGAGTTTGCAATGCCGTATTAGCCGCCAGGTTTAACTCCGTGATTGAAGTACTATTGCAGTAGAGAGTTTGCAATGCCGTATTAGCCGCCAGGTTTAACTCCGTGATTGAAGTACACCCACCGCAGTCGAGAGTTTGCAATGCCGTATTAGCCGCCAGGTTTAACTCCGTGATATTCTCGCAATAAGGAACGGAAAGTGATTTAAGTTTCTTACACTCGCTTACTTCAACCGTTGAAATATCAAAACAACCCTCATAATCATCTATTTCCGGATCGTCATTATATACCGCAAAATCTAATTTTATTACATTTCCGATAATTGTAATCTCCGTATCCGCATCTGCCTGGATATTTACCAATGTATCCATCAGATCGCTATATTTCTCTATAATCATCTCACCATCTTTGATACTTTCAATCGTAATAGCACCTTTGCAAGTGAGCGACTGAACAAACGGATCATCCGCGCTGCTCGTAAACTTAATAACAGGTTTTTTACGACCGCCGCGACCAAATACGCTATTCATGATCGCGCTTAAACCCATAACTCCGAACATATTATTCTCCTTTCTGTTTAAATTGTTTATTTATTTTTTTAATTTGTATTCCTCGAACTCATCGCGTAACTTATCGTACTTATCGAATAACGCATTATATTTGTTCTCTTGCTCCATCGCGCGCTGATCTGCCATCAACAGCCGTTGGTTCAATCGTCCGATCTCCTCCTGGTTCTGTTTAATAATCTTCGACAAACTCTCGATCTCCGCGCTGTCTGCTTCGGCGTTTTTTTGCCGTTTGTACGCGCGGAATGTGAGCAGTTGGAATAGGTTTAATCCTCCGAACAAAATTGTGAGGATACCCAATACGAAATTCAAAATCACTTGCCAATCCATACGCGCTCTCCTTATTTAAGTTCTTTGTACTGCAAACGTGTGATTCGTACTTTCGCTCCGGTCGTAATCTCAATCGCTATCGGGCTATCCCAAACCGATCCTGCGGGTATGGCATTGAAGAAATCCAAACCCTCGCCAGGCTGCAAATCGTATCCCATTACCTTTGCGGCTGCTGTGCCGATATTTACTGCCATCCATGCGCCGTAATTATTTTCCGGCATTAGAGTTGTCGATGCGGTAATATCTACCGTTCGTGCGCTAATCTTATATCTCATTCTCTTGCTCCTTTCCATTTGTTCATAATTACTTTGTAGATCGCAAATCCGGCAATTCCAAACGCTGCCAAAACAGCGATATTTCTGTAACTGCTGATGGCTTGCTTCAATCGGCTTTTGGTAACTATACCTTTGGTCTCGTTCAGCAACTGCTGATATTCTTCTTCGGTCAGTTTCTCCGTCAGCGTCTTTGTAAGTTCTTTGCTGTATTTTACGTCTTGCTCACTCTCGTCTGCAAAATACTTATACGCACAATACACTGCTGTACCTAATCCAATTATTACTGACGCTGCAATAACGCAAATCGCCCATGTAGCCAATCCGATCGCTTGTCCGTTCATCAACGCCGCCAGGTACGGTTCTAATTCCACATAGCCACGCGGGAACGACGTTTGGATATCGGTACACAAGCCCTCGTCCTTTAATCTGTTCTCACGCTCCACAACGCGCGTCTGTAAATCCCGAATCAGTTGCTGTTGCTCCGGACTGAAACGGCTTGCGTATCTTGCACATACCAGGTTGTTCTGCGTAATGGTGATATTGTTCTTAATGATCTTATCCACAAGAGCCTGCGCTTGTGTTTGGCTGTATGTTTTTGGCGCAAGTTTCGTTGTGGCTTTCCAACCTCCTTTTTCCGGAATAACCCAAACGCCGCTTCGAGACTGATATATGTTTACTATTCCGGAGCCATCATTCATGAATGTATAATAGCCGGACAATATGACATAATCATTCTTTTTTGCGTTCCAACCAAGCAACGCGCTGCTGTTCCCAAAGGAAGCCAGGTTAGTGTAATAAATGGCGTCGTTACTATCAGCCACTAATTTTCCGCCGTTAAGGCTTTCGTCATATAATATTGCATTAGTCCACATACCGCGCCGATTTACAAGAAACTTTTTGCCATTTTGTATTTACTGTCTCCATCAACAGCCATCGTAACGACGCTCTCCAACAGCGTTAAGTAATCCGGATCGGCTTCTTTCCATTTTGCCATGAGCTCTGCAATACGTTCGCCCTCTTCGTCCGTAAACGCGTTCCACGCGCTTTCCGTCTCCGGCTCTTTCGTATCCGGCTGTTCCTTATCCGGCTCCTCAAATTCCGGTTGCTCCTCGCTACGCGTCGCTACGATCGGCTGCGCATGCACCGGTTCTTGTGCATCCACACCGGCTACCATGCGATCTCCTAAACCCATTTTCTGCTTCATAAGCATTTGACCCACCGGCGCAAAGTAATGAACAATCGCACCCAACGCGCTCTGCTTGTCCTCATCCATCTGCTTTTCACGCTTCTCCAAATCCGCCAGGCGTTTTTGGTAATCACGCTCGCGCATCTCACTTTCAATCACACTACGCAAACGCTTCTCTACGCGTTCCTCAATCGCTCCGATATCCATAGGCTGCTGTGCGCCATATATACCGTTCGTCGGCTGTTGTTCTTGTGCATCTTGCAAACGAACTTCACATATCAATCCGCCATAGGTCGCGTTCGGAGATTTGAAACCAACGCCGTACGCTTTCTGTCCGAAAATGCGTAAATACTTTTCCGTCATATCCAATTTGTCTGCCAAATCAGATACCGTAAAGTTATTGCTATCTATGATTAATTCGTTGGTCTTTTCTCCGCGCTTATCGGGTGGGGTAGTATAGAACTGCCAATGCGGAAAATTGTTGTCCTCAATCCAACTTTTTACTTGTTCCCATGCAGTAAACATATGAACCTCCTTTTTTATTTCGATTCGTATTGCAAGTTAAGGAATACCGATTTTCCAATATAATCGGTCTGTACATTCGGAATAGTACCCGCACCACCGATGGTTAGGAAGCTATTTTGGAAATCGAAAATGATATTTTGGAACTCGCTACGCTCGATCATCTGCAACTGATACAAGATCGGAAGCGGACAATTCTCCAAAATGTTATATGTGCCTTTGCGCAATGTAAGATATACGTTCGCGCACTCGCTCATGGTTAATCCGGTTTGGAAATCCGGTGTAGTGGTCGGCGTACCTAACAGCAAACGACGGAAACGCTTTCCTGTCAGTCGATCCGTATCCGGAAGCGGGTTATAACGGCTTGCTGAAATAAGCGGAATAGAAATAGCGTCGGTTACGACCATATCCGCTGTGTTACGTGCGCTGTACTCCGGAAGATCATACCAAAATACCAACGCCATCGTTTTACCTACCATCGCGGCGTTCTGACAATCTATATAGCAACTCTGCATACCCAACTTGCTATATACCGGCATACGTACGCCCAACGTCTGCGTATAGTCAAATCGCTCCAACGGAATATCGCGGTGCAATTCTTCTTGTCCGTACTCGTTGTACAGCGTCATATACATATCTGCACTCGTCGTTACGCCTGGTGCGTCCGTATCCGGCAAATAAGACGTTGCGTAAAAATCAATAAACTTAATCAGTCGGCTACGTATATTCTCCACGAACGGAAAATAATTGCGACCTAATCTCTTAATCTCCACCAAAACAAGTTGGCAACCGCTTAATTTCGTATTCATATATTATTTAATAATTTATTTTAAACCAATCATCGATATGCTTATAATATCATTATAATCCCTCAATACACAATACCGACTGTGTGCGTCCGTATAAGGTTCAAATACCATTTTGAAACCATCCCTCAACGCGTCATCAATTTGCTCTCTAAACAAACTCTCTGCATCATAAAAAATATTTGTTTTTGCAACAACAGAGGTTCTAAATTGTTCCAAATTATTTGGATCGCAATATGTTAATGTTATTATATACATAATCAATACAAAAATGTTAATACTTGCACACTATCTACGCTCTTTGCGTTCCGGATATCGCTATTGTCAAAATCTATATCCAAATCGTTTGTGTAAAACGGTGCGATTTGGCTTGCGTCCGCGCTACCACCATTCATCATCGGTCGGCACAACTCCGTATGTATATTCGTCATCCGATATGTCAGATCATGATCGCGTAACGAGATATACGCCGGTGCGTTTGTCGCTTCCCATGCAATAATACCTTTTATAGTCGCGGGTAACGCATGTACGTAGGTATTAATGATCTCTTGGAACGAAATCTTTGCATCTGCGGGTAACGGAAACTCAACCGTAACACTTTTCTTCGGCATTTCAAAATACTCCTCCTGGCGTGTTTGGTAGAACACGTACAGCAGCAGCGTGAAATCGCTTTGCGGCGCATTTGTAAACCGGATACTGCATTGACTTAAATTCAGTACGTCGTTTACGTAAATCGGATGATTATTTATGTGCGCAAGTTGCTCATACGAAACGTCGTGCATGATCTGTACGTTATTTTTGTCATACAGACTGAAATAGCAATCCGCAATATCGCTCGCTGTCATAACCGGCGTGATACCGTCCACCGGATCGGTACAAGGGTTGGTAGGCGTGCAAATTAAAATCTTCTCCACCTTACGTCCCGCCCAATCCACATTTTGCGGAAAATAATACTCATCCGTTCCTGCCTTAATCGGCACACGAACTAAACTGCAATTTGTATATAATTCTGCTTTCATAAATTACTTATTTGGTAAGGTAATCTCTAACATATCTCCGCGTATCATCCATATGTTATTTACATCTTCGATTTTATAAATATAGGTTGTATATGCGCCAAATTCGCTTACCAACGCCTCAATCATTGCATCCATACCTGCTGCAACTCCTCTGTTGTCTTGACGCGGCGCAAGATAAAATGTAACAACGGAGTTTTTACCATGTCCGCTTATTATGCTATATACAACGCCCCAACCGGCTTGTTCTAACAAATCTAATAATCGTCTGTAATACATATCTCGTCCTCCTTATTCTTCGTCTAAATAACCTTGCTCAACGCACCAATCAATAAAATCAGTCTCATCAATTTCTGATTTCATATAAACCTCATAATCATACTCCGAAATAGATACGAGATTACCGTATCCATTAAATGTAAAGTATTCATCATTTGGATTAAACGCCTCGTCTTCGTCTCTCTCAAAACGCGACCAACGATAGCCATAAAAAGCACGTGTAATCGCCTCTAATGGCGTGTAGTTAGTAAATTGTTCGAACTCATCCATTGGAATAGGACATCGATCATAATAATCGCTTTCCTGTAAATACTCTGCGCCGTACTCGCGTATTAATTCTTCATAATTGTAATCGTTCTTATTCATATGCTTTTATTTTTTATCTGTCATACCTCGCCATTTCAGCATTGATTTTATCTGCGCGTCTCGCTAACGCATCAAAAAACGCACGACCATACGACTTGCCATTGTCATAACTGCGTCTGTATCCGAGACGCTTTCCTAAATCCGCAAGTTCATACATAGTGGATGGAGAGTGTTCGAAATAAGATTTGTTAAAATCTATTCCGAGTTCATTTTGCGCAACCCAAACGGCATGATACCAATCTACGCCACCTATTCCGGAAACTCCGTTCTTCTTGTGGATGCACAACCACGCCAACGCACCCGCAGCGCCAACTGCCAACCACTTTTTAATGTCTAATGCTTTTGCTTTTGCCATATCTTTTCTGTTTAATTGTGAACGGTATTAAGTACTACTCATTACCTACTTTTTACCTACTCAAATCGTATCGTCGATTTGTTTTGCGATATAGAGGCGAACCAACGCCCCTATACCTAATTTTACCATTGACCAACGGCTTGACCGAACGGATTAGTACCGTTACCACCCTTGTATTCGCAACCGCCTTTTACAAGGAAGCCATCCATGTACAGAACAAGCGAAGCCTCATAGCCCTCCTTGTTCAGCGGGAACTGCAAGTTAGCAGCCGGGAAAGTTACGGAAATCTTGTGATCACGCGTACCGGCGATGGTATAACGCGGGATAATGAGCTCCAACGCCTTATCCAACGTCCACTCGCTTTGGATACCCTCCGAAACAGCCTTATCGTCGCTGTCGAGAACAAACGCGCCTTGCTGACGGGGAACTTTCTTAAACTTCTCCATAGGATAAGCAGAAAGCATAACCTGGTTATCTACGTTCCATGCAAGGAAGCCATTGTACAGGTTCTCGATGTTGTCAGAGGTGAAACCTACTGCGTGAACAGACGGATTAGTACCATCGTTCTTCGGTGCATACGGATAGAGCTTCATAACTCCGGTTGCTTTCTCGGTAATACCGATCAATACGCTCCATTGGTTCGGAACGAATACGTCGTTACGATCAAGGTGCTGTTCAACAACGCCATCTACGATCGCATTCTTGATGTCGAAAATATATTGCGACTTACCGGCTACGATGGGCTGCGAAACGCGCAACTTGCTCTCTTCCGGATAAATCTGTGTGCCGCCTACTTGTGCATAAACCTTGTCGAAGCGGTCTTTAATGATCTGAAATTTCTGCATAATATTGCAAATTTTAATTGTTAAACACTTGTGTTAATTAGCAGGACATGAAATTGCTACCTGCAACTCCGGCTACACGTTTTCCTGCACGACGTGCGAAACCGCGCTGACCCAAACGGATGCGACCGATCGTACCCTCTGCAAGACCGCTTGCGGGCTCTGCATCCGACGGAAGCAGACCGGCTACCAGGTTCGATACACCAACTGTGGCGATACCATCAGCGGCTGCACGTGCATACTTGTTACTGATCATGCTACCAACGACTGCACCTGCTGCAATCTTAATAGCGTTTTTGGTAGTCTCTCCCAGACCTGCCAGGAAATCTACCTTGTTCCAACCCAAATCAATAAGGGCGTTGGATGCACCACCGATACCTACGTTTACAACCGTATCCATGATGCTCGATTTCTTAAAAGGATTTTTCATTTCTTCATACGAAAATAATTGTTAATAACTTTGTCCTCTCCGGACGTTTCTTTGAAGCGACTTACGTCTTTCGTTTTGCGCTTCATTACTTCATACGTGCATAAGCAGCACGCTCTTTCGTAATAGCGTCGTTAAGAGACTTGCGTTTAGCCACCTCTGCTTTCTTTGCGGCTACTACTTTCTTCGCTGCTGCAAGCTGCTCGCGGTATTTCTTTTCCGTCGCGCGAATACTCTTGATATGGTTTTCAAGAGTAGCAATGCTCGCAGATTGTTTCGGTCTCTTCGGCAATTTCGGTTTACTCATAGTCCTAATCTCCGATTTTGTGTTTATATATTCATTTACTAATTCCTAATTTTAACGCTTGCGGCTTTTCTTCGTCGCAAACATTTTGCCCATTGTCTTTTTACCGGATGGGGTAGTACCATACAGAAGCGCACCACCGGCTACCAACGCAAGCGCGATCTTCGCTCCGGTGCTCATCACTGCCTGCTGCACGAATCCGTCTCCTGTTTGCGATGGTAACGTATTTGCCGCGCTAATCGGCTCTTTCTTATCCTCATCCTTAACAAACAGCGAAATGATCCATTCAACAAACTTTTCAAGGTACATAATGATTGTACCCCAAATATCGCCGCCATTAATACCCGTCAATGCAGCTCCGGTACGTGCGCTAAATTCGCCATCCGACGTAGAATACGATTGTGCATCGTACTGCTTACGCGTTTTGTTGTATTGCGTCATAAACGTCATTCCGTCCGTCTCTTGGCTGAAAAGTTGGTATGGGATCGCTTGTCCCTTGATGGTCTTGTAAACCGTCTTGCTTGTATCGGTAATATCCGTCGTTCCGGCATAAATATGTCCGTCTTGCGAATTACTATATACGGACGCTCCGTTTACTGTCTTTCCGAAATCAATATTTGCGGTTGCTCCAACTCCATAAACACCCTCTGACCAATTCTTTCCGGCTACGCTACCACCTTGCGCAAGGATAGAAAGTGCTTCGATCGGCTGCATACCGTACATTTCAATAAATGCACTACGTATCGCCTCGCCATACTCCGTCCATTTATTTTTGTCCCTCAAATACTTATCAGCGGAAAGCATTAAAATTTTTACCTGGTTCGCGCGTTTACCCTTAATGATATTTGCGTATTTCGGTTCGATATACGACAAAAACTCATCGGTTGCGAAAATGTACATGAAACTCGCGGGTGCGGTACATGCTTCTTGTTTAGTTAATTCTCTCATATGCTATCTATTTTTACTCAAAATCAAACCTAATGCGGCTCCTCCGAGCAAGAGATACGTCCACCGACTACCTCCGGCTTTCGTTACATTCGTCGTTCCGTTTCCCTTAAATCCGGCATAATCCGTTTCGGTTGGCATAGACGCTTGTACGGCTGCTTCATTAATGCTTGCGTATTTCTCGTTATTCTTCTTTGCTACCGTCTCACAAATACTTGTGATTAATGCAATCAACACAGAAGCTATTGCGGCTATAAGTGCCAATAATGCTTTTACGGCTGCTGCTCCGGATAATCCAAATAATACCAAAGTGCCAACCGGTCGTACGTCTCTGCTTACGATACCGGCGCACACGCTTTCCGGTTCTTGTTCAAACCGATTAACGATATCCATTCGGATGATCTCTCTCATTTCCGCTTCACTTCCATAGACATCCACATACAGCGATTTGCAATAGTTGTACGTCTTCATTTGCAGACGCTTCTTTTTCGAAAATACGCGCGGTAATTTCGCTAACTGCTCATCCGTAAAATACGTGTACAAAAAGTACGTACCACTATCCGCAAAGTATTTCGCCAGGTCGGCATTTTCGGTATAATCGCCGCTTGCGCCGATTTTGGCCGTTTTGAGAGACTTTTTGACAGTCGATTGCGCTGCGCTACTTAAACCAACTTTATTGCGCGCTACGACGGTTTCATTAAACCATGCTGCAAACTCCGGAAATTCCGCTAACTCATGATCGCCGCTGTACAATTCCTCGAATTTGTCAAACAGACTATCCAGGTTCGCGTCGCGCTCTACGGCGTTAAGCGATTGCAGATCAAACGCACCATTCATCAACATATCGCCAATAACCGCACCTGCTTTCTCTAATTTCTTGTAATGCTGTGCGCAATGTTGTGCCGCATGCAAGCAAAGTACATAAACGTCGATATCGTTTAGGTTCACAATCTTATCCTCACGCGTCATTCCGGCTAATCTTGTGATCTCGATATAGTTGCGGTTAATCAGCAGCAGTAGGGTATTAACGGCTTGCGTATTGCTGATACAATCGGTATTGTCGTTCCAATATTCCCATAACTGCTCCTGACTTTCGGCATTTTCGCCAATTCCGCTACATGCGTATATTTTCAATCTGTCTGCCATATCAATCGTAATTTATATCCAACTTTTTGCTGTATCGTCTTGCGTAGTCGTAATAAGGTATTCCCTCATCGTTCAACTCGCAAGCGTCCATTATAATCTCATTTCCGGTCTCATCGATCGCTACTGCATATACATGCGTCCATTGTGATCCTCCGTCAAAATTCACGAAGCGCACTTTACAGGGTATTCCCAAACAATGCAAACAGCACGCAATAAACATAGTGTACGATTTACAATCTCCGCACTTATCCGCTAACAATCGCGCCGGGCTTTTAATAAGTTGCTCTCCCTCATTATCCAACCGGTAATGCGTATTGTTTACCATGTATGCAAAGATCGCCTGGCACTTATCATCTACCGTTCCCGAATGGCGTATATCTTGTACGATATCTTTGGGCTGATCCTTAAACTGCTCATAACATTGTTTCCAACATTTTACGATATCGCTGTTCAAACCCGCCATCATAAACGTATTTCTTCCGTCGCTATACATGTTAGAATAACAGCGTTCCTCCCGACGCTAATAATAGTGCTTTCGCGTTTTCCATCTTCTTCCTGGCTGCTTCTAACGCATCATCCAACTTAACCTCTTTTCCGTTCGGATCAGTAATAACGATATTATCTATCTTCGTCGGCATCCAATCTATCGCGCATGCTTTCACATTAAATGTATCGCCCGCTTTTACCACTAATTCTGCCCATTTTGAATCGGCTTGTATCTTTTTGTAATGAGACCAAACATCGTCCGTATATTTACTCATATCCGGCTCCTCTTTGCTCTCATACACTATAACGCGATCTCCGGCATAATTTACCACATGATCTCCTGGTACATAATTACGGTCGAAAACGCGAACGACTTGCCAAATCTTACGCTTTTTACCACGACTGATTACGTGATTTATATACTCTGCCGCTTCGTCCGTTAAATAAACCGGAACGTACTTTGTATCCGGTACATATGTGTCTGCTGTAACGATCGGATATACGTAATTCAAAAAGATGGTAGCACCAATTGTGCGTTCTGCCGCCGCAAAACGCTTTTGCAAAGAAAATAGTTTACGGAAAATACGATTACCTCCTGGTAATTCCTTTTGTACCGCATCGTACAATTCCGCATAGGTACATTTCACATACCCATCACAAACAGAACCTATTTTAAACGCTTCTTCGTAGCTCATACCAAATCGTTATATCCTAATTGTACCTTAACCGGTACGCTCATATTTCCTTTTTTACCAATCCTAACTTTTCCGTCAAACCCGATATTCAATGTACGTACGTCTCCGCTTGCGATATTATCCATCGCTGCTAAACTCACGTCTCCGATATACAGGTTTACGATTACCGGTAATACGTGCTCTGCGTTTCCGGAAAGGTAGTAATTGTACGTTGTATTTACGTAACCAACCTCTCGCCCCTGCATGCTGATTTTGCCATCAACGCTATGTATCGTAACGCCAAAAAGCAAAGGATTTCGGATCAGCAGATTTAATGTAAGCGATACCGTCTTGTTAGTCAGATCAACGCTCTTAAACGCATACGATTTCAGTGTAACCGAAATATTGCGTATAATAGCCATAATCCCGAAATACAGCAACGTACAACCAATACCTATTTTTGCAAGATCATTCATTATCCGTAATATGCTTCCATCATGTAACGTAAAACGCCTGGCTGATTGTTTGTATAGAACGACGTAGTGCTCTCCATACTCTCATCACGCCACGAAACCTTAAAACATGCGCTCTCTAATCCCTCAATGCTTATCTTCGGACAACTTGTAATCAATCTCTTTCCGGCTGCTTCGCAAATCGCATCACGCAAAGCTCCCATATCTGCCATTGCGGAAATACCTTTTGCAAATTCCCAACCTTGCGTCTCTCCTGGCTGCAACCATTTGCCGATTTTGATCGACTGCTCCCATTTCTGCTCTCCGTTCACCAATCCGCCCTCAATTACCGGTATGCGCTGTCCCATGATCCACCACATTGCTTTTGCGCTATTGACGAAAATCGGACGGTTAGTTAAGTTTGTCATTACGATTTCTCCACGAACTCGCATGTACTTTCCGACCAGGTTACCGACGCGTAAAATAGTACTTACCAAAAATTGCTCATCAGCCGATCGTTCCGGTCGATCATTCGGCTCTTCTTTTCCGTACATTTGTTCTATATGCTTGTCGTAATCCGCATACTTTTCCATGTTGTACGTATCAACCGCCGCTTGTAACGCCCGTTGCTTCTCCTCCAATGCTTCGTATTCTGCTTTCGCCTTGCGGTAATTCAACCACGCACCACCTATTGCAAATAAACCTAATTTCATATCTTCTGTTTTCTGCCGCAAAATTACTGCTTTTCCGAAACGTGTGCAGTCCATTTTTAGTCCATTTATAGTCCATTTATAGGACAAAATAGACCAAATCGCATGATTTAGTCTATAAACACAAACAGAAAAGCGACTTTCACAAGCCGCTTTTTCTTTAAATTAACCTAAAATCTAATACCATGAAAAACACAATCTTCCAAATGAGAACATCAACACCCCACCAGGAATGATTTTGCCATCTCTATTGTTGGCTTTTCTCGCTTTCCTAATCCGTAATGTTTGCGGATTTTTACCATAATACGCCTGGCTGTTCTATAACTTACGCCGGTCATTTGCTCTATGTCTGCAACGTAGCATGTAGGATCACGATACATAATACACGAAAGTTTTAGAAATCCGGTGCAAAAGTACTGCTTATTTTTTACTCTCACAAATTTAGGCAAAAATAATTTGCATTTTTTCGTTTTTCCGTCTGCACTCATGCACCCGCGCACACGCTTGCGCAATTGGAATACGCGCGAAAAACACGCGCAGAATACGCCCACGCGAATTGCGCGCATGTGTTGCACTCGCGCATTGCGCGCGCGAATTGGTGTTTATGCAAAAAATTTTTGCCTATTCGCAAAAAGAAAACGCGAACGACTTTCATAAGCAGTTCGCGCCACGTAGAAATTATGAAAATAACAACGATGTACACTCCGGATAAACAACCATTCGAAAAACCCGGAATATACAGAACGCCATCGCGGCGTGCTAATTAACGTATCCAACAAACTCGGCTCCTGCATCCATCATGGTCTGCATATCAGTTGCCAAACAATATGCCAACGTCGGTGCGTCGTCTCGATCTCCTGGCTCCCGATATCGCATAAGTGCCATCTTTGTTCTTGTTAGCCGATTGTTATTATACCAATCCTCAAACTTCTTCGTTCCCTGACGCAAATACGGAAGCTCCACTTGTGCAACCTCGCCATTGTAATTTTTCAAATACCAATACGGATTGTCGTTTTCGCGTTTCCTCCATCGTAAACCGTTCTGCGCCATCTGCACCAGGTTGTCTCGCCATTGTTGTGTCATACCGAACCAAACACGCTCACAATTTTCTTTTTCGTGTTGCCATTCCGATCCTCCGGTAAACAACTCAAACCATAAATTAAAATTTTCCATATTTTCAAAATTTTGTGGTGTGGTGTTCGAAAGTGCGTGTGATTGCGCGCTTGCGTGCATATCATCACCACTTTCTTTATTTATTTCTTTATTTATGGGTAACAAATTGTTACCCTTTTCGTTCATTTTTGTTACCCTTTCCGTATCATTTTTGTTACCCTTTTTCTCGCTAAAAGGTAACAAATTGTTACCCTTTTTTGTTATATAGTATATAGATATATTACCTCTTCCGTCACCGGAGCGTTTTTCTAAATATCCGGATTTAATCAACTTGTCTATATATCGTTTCAAACTCATCTTATTAGTTATACCACACAGATCCATGATGGTCTGATTAGAGACCTCCCCAATACCATCTGTCTTGCGCAATAGATTCGCAATAGTGCCATATACTACTGCCTCCCATGCGCCCAATTCCCGCACGATCTTATGCTGTACAGTACAATATGTATCCTCATTCTTAATCATTATTGTATAATATAAGCCACAATAAAGCAAATAAAGGAAACAAGATAAAAGATATAAAATACTACTCCTAAAATTTTAGATTCGGCGTGTATTGAATAAAGGAGCATTAAAATAGACATAACTCCAAAATATATCAAATGTTTCATAATCTTCTATCGGTTTTTATCTCGTTCACAAACATAGAACATTATTATTCTGTTCTTTCGTAGTTCTAAATACTCCGCGCCAGGAATATGCAGGCAACAGTCATGGTATAAAGGGCATTGTGCGCAATTCATAACTCAATCCTTTTTCTCTACCTTAAACCTTTTTATATCTTTCTTTGTCGCGTAATGCGCAACTCTCGATGGATCGCTCATACTTTTTATTTCGTCCGCATATATGGCATTGTTTAATGATTTATCTATATTACGTATTCTCACGCGTAAATACTCGCAACACTCATACCTATCTTCTTCGTTACGATTATTTAAACCGCAGTTCATACACCTCCACGTTGGGCATGTATTACAAACGTAATTAATCGTTTTTAATTTATCGACGGTATCCATAACTTAATCTAATTTTACGATTTGACGAATAACTGCTCCGTTGCTTCCATATTGCCTTTTGGCAAAAGCTAATTCAGTACCTAATTCTTTCGCGGAGCAATAAATTATGCGATCATGAAATCTATCACTTTGGCATAAATAAATCTCCTCAATCTGTACGAAATAATGGTGCTTTTCCATAACTTAAAATAATTATAGCCAATACAAAGTAGGCTGTCCGTTATAGCCTTTTTGAAAGACGTACCAAGCATAATTAGCAATACTGCCACATTTATCTTTTGGTCGCTCTCCGTTTTTCCAACACTCAATACGCTTGCTAAATACATATATCTCACGCAAACTTCCTTTGATGTATATTTCGCGATATCGCTTTTGTCCGGCTAAATAAGTTATATTCATTAGCGCAATATATAAACCTCCATCCGGAAGAATCTCTAAGGCGTGTTCAATAAACTCTGTCGCAAGCGAATAGGGTGGATTAGTGAGAATTATCCGTCCTAAATAATGATTTGTATGTAAAAAATCAGTATTGCGGGAAATTCCATAACCTCTATCTTTAATATCAGTAGCAACTACATTAAAACCATTTTCTATAAGCACTCTTCCGAGATTTCCATTTCCGCAAGCACACTCCCAAATATAAGATGGTAAACGTCGATATAATCCATTACTTATTTGTTCTCCCTTAATAATATTAAATTCACTTTTTAACCACTCGCTACAACCAATAAGTAGCATAACCAAAGCTTTTGGATCGGTAGCGTAAAAATCATCTTCCTGTCTCATAGATTTACCCCCCCCACGATGCGCAGCGATGGCTGCATGTGCGCTGTTACTATTTCCTTTCCATTCTTTCATAACTATTTCCTTTTAATCGTTAGTTATTAGTTAGTTATTAGTTAGTTATTTGTTAGATATTACACTAATATTTAGTATGACAAACTATCAACTGTCCTTTGCTGTTAAAACACACAAATTGCGCCTGCGGCATAATAACCATCGAGGACTTATGATTGTAGCGCATAAATTTCTTTGTGGCTTTCTTTAACTTGCGGGGTAAACGCGCTTTTCCTGGCGTGAACGCACTCACCATAAAGCATTGATATCCACGACCATAATTCATAAGCGAATCCATCCGCTGTGTGAAAGTTCTTAATCCGTCAAAATCCATATCTCTTAAAATATTTCGGTCTGAACGACCTTATTAAAATTACCTATAAACAACTGCCGTAAGATTGCCGCCAAACAATTTACGACAATACTATTTCCTGCCATTTTATACTGTTGGCTTTTAGAAATCCCAGCAGCTTGGATCTTATCTGTATCCGCATCACTCACGCCCATTAGCCGAAAGCACTCGCGCGGAGTTAGTTTGCGGATTCGGTAATTTGGATTTACTACATAATTCTGTGTATTATCCCGCTTTACGGCTGTAACGGCATTGGCAACCTCTACCGGATGGCGATTTACCACCTCTCCCTTTTTATGGTCTCTCGTCCACCCCAATACAATCGGTTCTTTTATTTCTTCCATAACGTAATAATGATTTTTGGCGTTTATACCTGCGATGATTGTTCCTGCACAATCCGGATCGGTAATTTGATTATAGGTATCAATCCATTGCCCCCCCTGAACGGCAAACGTCCTCGCGCTATCATTTCAACTAATCTGCTATCCATACCTCCTCCTTTATATAATTATCTCCGAATCTCATCTGTCTTGTTTGGATGGTGTTGGCAATACCCCCCCATCTGTCGGATTCCAACCGAATCCGTTCCCGGCTGCGTGCGAGCGTTCCTTGTGCGCATTAAACACATCTATTGTGTGTTGCGACAAATAATAACTCTCATCTACATCCGTCTCTAACACATCCACCAACCTTTGCGTTAATGGCTGTGCCTCTGGAAAATAAAACGGCTGATCACAATCGAGTATCGAGACCATAAACAGACGCTCTCTGTTCTGCGGGACCGGAGTAGGGTAGCCGTGAGTTTTCGCATTGAGGATCTGTGTAAAATTGGTGTATCCCATCTGCTCCAACGCGAGCTGCCATGAATTAAACAACTTGACGAACTTTTTACTTGCGACTGCCGCTACATTCTCAAAAAGCAAATACTTTGGTCTCTTGATCCGTATTGCGCGCTCGCACTCCCATAACAGACTACTGCGCGTGCCACTACCTTTCTCTGCGCCTTTCTGCTTTCCCGCCTGGCTGAAATCCTGACATGGCGAACTATACGTGAACAAATCAAAATTCGGAACAGTCTCCCAATCGATCTTGCTTATATCTCCGTAATTCCTATCCGCCCATTGCGGAAATAACGCATTGTGTGCCTTAATTGCGTACTTGTCAATCTCCGACCATCCGACCAATTCCCATTGAAATCCGCAATCATACGCATTAGCTACCTCGCGTAACGCAAGGCATTGAGAATCATATCCGCTAAACGCTGTAAATACTCGCAACATAACTAATCCCATGTTTTGGCTGTTTTTGCCATTGTTGTTAATCGTTTCTTTTGTTTTTGCGTGATAGAATCATATGATAGCCTATTTTCTAACTCATCTATCAAATCACTTGTCGAAAGCTCCTCGTCTATATCAAACTCCGGCTCCTCCTCATAGACGTAATATCCGGATATATCTGATAACTCATCTGCGCTCATATCGCGAATGACCGAATTGATAAAATACATTCCAAGTTTTTCTACCAATTCTTGACGTTCCCATGACTGCAACTAATCGTTACAGATTTGTAGAATCTCATCTACTGTATATGTTCCATCTGGCTTCATTTTGTCAAAAACAACTATGTGGAGCGATTATGGCTAATCCATATACGTCCATATTAAACATTTCTTTTACCGCCGTATTGTATTCCGGAAGCTCTGCGATCGTTAATCCGTTCGTCTCTCTGTACGCAATCCAATAATCTGTGTTACACTCCTGGTTCGGGTGCTTTGGCGATATCTCTCCCTTTTCGGTATAAGCGTACGATAAACGGAAATTACCACCAACCAACTCGCTTAATTGCCTGCATGAAAACCTTTGATCATCGCGCGTTTGCTGCTGTCCATCCGGATAAATTAATGTAATCATACCTATTCCTCCAATTTTGAAAAATCCAACACATAAATACCCTTCGCATACTCCAACATAACTACAAGTAACTCGGTATTATTACAAGAACCAAGCATTGGGCTTCTTACATTTGGATCACACGTTACGCAAAGGCTATATATCTCAATCAGCCGACCAACCGACCAACAGGGGATATATTCTAACATATTAGTAAACTTGTCTTTCTTTGAGTATAACTCATCGTGCAACACCTCTACAATGAAAGTATCTCCTTTCGTGTAAGTTCTTAATAAATAACAATCCGCGCTATCAGCCGGAACACCCAACTCCAACAGCCTTTTTGACTGCTCCGGTGTTGTATAATTGTTTTGCAATTTTTTTATCATAATTCTACACGTTTATATCCATTTTCGGTTATATATTTCCGTATATCCGGAGTTAGTTTGTGCCGGTCGCTAAACACTAACCGCGCGCCACTCTCATGTGCAAAGATTAATGGCTTATTCTCACTACCTCCGTTTTCAAAACAATATCGTTTTCCGTCTATCTCAACGACCACTCCGGAAGCTACGGCTAATATCTCATCCAACGAGACGCGCTCATTCGGTACGTCCGTCCGTCTGCAATACTCGCACGCTGCCATTGCGCGATCCCGATCCTCCATTGATAATAAATCGCGTCTTAAATCGCGCGTATAAGGATCATTCCCGATCGGTCGGTACAATTCCAAAAACGCTCCGGCTTGATCTGTCTCAAAACTAAAACTCATATCTCAATTAATTACTATGTTCATGCGCATGGCGCAACATGGTACGTTCTGCTTCCAAGCGCATACATTCTTGCATATTTGCCTGGATCTGTGATTGTAACTCCGCTGTGTTAGCGTTATATTCCCGGATCATGCCCATTAGGCGCATGTCCTCTTGCTCATACTCTTGCTGTGTCATAATAGGGTAGGATTAGATATGACGAATTAATTTAGTTACCCATCCAACCGGCACATACTGATTTATACGACCGTTGGTGTTTCTGCGGTTGTTCTTGCGCGCATAGCGTTTCGCATTGCGCATCGCAAACCGTTCGTGCTCGCGGTTAATAAAACCTCTCATTTGTCTTTCCGTGTGGTTCATCCAATCTCTCTCCTGGATGGTAATTTCTTTCTTTGCCATAATGATATAAATTTTAATTGTTAGTTTTTAATAACTCTAATGCGCTGTCGTTTTGGAATACTACCGGATTTTGCTCCTCCGGCGTTTCCTCCGGCTCCTCTGTCTTTTCGGCTGCTTCTTGTAATGCATGGATCGCACGTGCTTTGGATGCGCGATATTCCGCGCGAACCGTATTGATCTCGTTTAGATTCTCGCTCATATGCTCCAACAGCAGACGTACGATATGTAAATAGTTTACAATCTCCGTTGCCGAATTTTTGATATCGCGCACATGGCGATATACTTGCAAATATTTGGCTTCGTAATCGTCCAAATCCATTGCGTTCTTTGCCATTTCTTCTGCGCTAAAAAGCTCCTTGCGCACTACTACCGCCAACTCCGCGCGAGCGTATCCTATATCCGTTAATTTCTCCTCATCTAACGGCACATAGATTTTCTCCTCTTCGCGCTGTTTCTGCTCCTCACGTAATTGCTCCGCGATTTGCTTATTAAGCTCACATGCTTCTTCTGTTTTTTTCTTACGTCCCATGACTATATATTTTTAAATGATTAAAACTCCGGAAATTCCCATTTTATTTCATTGTCGGTATAGATACCTAACCGCAAGATATATTCGCATCCGTTCATGTATTTATAAACCGTTTTACGTATCTCCTTAAAACTATCATACTCCTTTCCGCCAACCTTAATTAACCCCTTGATTATCAGTCAGTTGGGTGTTCACAAATCTGACTGCAAGGGTTTCGGGTAGAAAACCGTTATCAATCGGTAGAAGAACATGGTTTTTGAAAACACGCCGCAAAAGTACTATATCTATTTGACATGTGCAAGCGTTTTTCGGAAAAAATCACAAAAACATGTTGTAGAACATATTTTTAGGCACTCAAAACCCCGAAAATCCGAACTATGCAACATTTTGCGGTACACGTTCGCAGAAATTGAACACATAAAAAAACCGTCCGTTTGGGCGGTCTTTTTGTCGAAATAAGGGGGGGGTATTGGGGGTGTTTAATAATATAGGAAATGCTGGGTTAAGGAAAAATCTCCCATTTCCGAAGTAATGTAAGTAATTGTACATTCCGGGTATTGGCTTTGTTTTAACGCTAATAAATCCGGCGCAAAGGTACAACAAATTTTTGATATATGCAAGAAAATGGCAATAAAAAAAACAGCGGGTACGATACCCGCTGTCATAATGTGATTGTTTGCGTGACCGATCCGTAATAAAGAAGAACTTCACTCTGTTTCTTTCTAATCACATATAGTTTGCACCTCCGGCACGATCGACCAAATGCCATCATCGGTGCTGCTGCACCATTATGTTTAATTTAAATTCCGCTGCAAAAGTACTGCTTATTTTTGACGTGTGCAAATTTAGGCAAAAATATTTTGCATTTTTTATAATTCCTTAAAATATTCCGGTAATCTTTTCAATAGGCACATCCCAAACAGGAATAACCTTTACGTGTGTTTGGTTGCCATATTTTGATTTCTTAAACACTTCCGCCTCGAACTTTGTATCAAAAGATCGGATAGGGTAGAAAGTATCCCCACCTTTCTCGTATGAATCATGTACAAAAACGATATAGTTTATGTACGGCAAAAACTCGTACCGCGTGTCTCCGTTTGCAACGCCTTTGTATACCTTATCTTTGTTTTGCTCAGCAACAGCATACGGCAACTCTACTTGCATTAACTTTGCTCGATCTAACAGGTCGCGGCGTATGTCGTCCAATTCTTCTGCATGTTCCTCCCAACCGGCATTATTGATATGTTCTTTCCATGCATCCTCTAATAGTCTAAAACACTTCGGAGGCGTCGCGCTTAAAAGATCTCTAAAATCATACTCTTTTCCGTCTAACTCTGCGACAAAACTACCACTATTATCTTTGCGCAATTTGAATTTCTTGTGCGCCCATGCCCAAATAACCTCGTCTGCAAACATCGGTCTGTCGTCCTCATTTCCATCTCCAACTTTCGTTGTTAATGTGTGCACTATGCTCCAATCACTTTTGGGATCGTTGATATATGCTTTTATGAAATCAAATGCCCAATTAAAACGCTCCTTTGTTTCCTCCTCTTTGCTTTGCTTTTTTGCTTTTGGTTTCTTCTCCTCTACGTGCGGCGGTAATGCAAGTAATACATGCGCGTCCGGTTCATTCTCTACGTGCTCCTCTGCATCTATCCACGTTAAGCACACATTACCATCTGCGTCCTTAACGTCATACGCACGCCCAATACCCATCACTCCGGATACGGCGTTCCATGCGCGGCGTAATGATCCGTAATAACTCTCAACATACGGCTTTCCGCTTTCGATCGCGCGCTTCGATTGTTTCCAACCGACCTCTTTCCCGACGCGCTCCAACGCTTCTCGCTCAAACGTAGCCAGGTCTGCATACTTTTTGGAAAAATCCACGCCGGCTTCCTGCGCTAATGATACCTCTTTATAGATGCGTCGTTTCACGCGCTCCACCTTACCAACGGCTGCTGTCTTTTGCTTGCGTATAAGTGCCCACGCCGCAAGTGCGCCGAAAGCCAATAATATTTTTCCGTTATTTTTCATTTTTTTCAAAAATATTTGCGTATGTCAAAAATTTGTAGTACTTTTGCACCGTCTTTCAAAAAGACATGTTTTGGAAAACTTCGTAGGGTGAGCGAAAGCTCGCCCTTTTTTTGCTCCTATTCATCTACCTCCTCCGGCTGTTCCTCCGGATCGGGTGCTGCTTCTGCTTCGGCTTTCTCTGTGCGGTGCTTTTTGATCGCGCCCGCTATTGCCATACCTACATAAAAAATGCCGCCTGCAATCAGCAGTTTATCCATAACGGCGTTTATTTGATCCATCTTTCTCATATTATATCATCTCCCATGCTTGATTAATTACACTCATGTTCGGCAAACCGTACGTATCCGCCAAATCGTTTCCTTGCTTATCTTCGTATCCATTCTCAACTATGCTCATCGCGTACGCCATCGCACAAAGCAACTCTTTGTTGTTCACGCTAACAGGCGTATCAGCAGGCAAACCCAACGTCTCGCAAACTCGGCTAATATATCCGCTTGTATTATTCTCGTTCTCCGGTGCCCATCGCGCGATTATCTTTGCGATCGTATTACAACCGTACTTTTTGATATAGTTACGCAACAGCACAAGCGCAGCACGATATCCGTACGCCAGGTTCTCAAACTGTTCAAAACGTCCGTCTGTGTTCGGTAATACTTTTCCTTTCCAGGCGTTAAACGTCTTGTAGTCAATGTTCAGCGGATTATTGTTTCGGTATCCGCGCGGTAAAAGCTCATTCGTTTGCATAGGTTCTATGTCAAAATTAGTGTATAGCACCGCATCGCGCTTACTGCTCCTCCATAAAAGCCACGCACCGGCAGAAGCCATTAGCGCAATGCTTAATGCTATTTTACTTGAATTATCCATTAAATCAGTACTTGTCCGTTCACTATTAATGACGTTGTATTAATACACTCAAACCGAACGTCTAATTCTATACTCGGAAAAGAAAACGAAGCCGGTGATGTCCTAAAAGCCCATGTTAGATTACCGAATTTTATAACAATGCGATCGCCACCAACCCATGTTATTGTGGAAGCTGTTACTCCGGCTGCTTTGTGCCAAATAACTATATTACGTTTCCGATTCAATATCTCCAATGGAAATAATATGTTGCTTAACCACTTGCACATATCACTTGCTTTTTGCTCCAATCCAATAGCCAATGCCAAAACATGCTGCACCAACGCCGCACGCAATCAGTACGCTTTTAATAAACTCCTTAAACTCCGGTACGCAAAGATAAGCCACTACGCCCGCAATGATCAGCAATACGGCTGCAACTGCAACCCAAAATTGCCATGTTTTCCAAAACTCTTTCATATATATGCTTATTTTTTAAGATAAACTCTAATCAGTATCCGCACCACGATATACACAACGATTATTCCCAATAGCACCCAAAATCCAATGGACGTGTTTTTGTAATAATTCGGCACAACTTTCTCGCGCACCACAATCGTCTGTTTTTGAAGCTCCGTAATCGTGCTGTCTCGCAGTTGTATCTCATGCCGCAAACTATCTTCTTTGCAATTCATGTTCAACAGCAAGCCGCCGTTACGCAATCGCTCCATTTCCAATTCGGCCTCGATCCGATCGCCCTGCATGGTAACGAGCTCATCCAGGATCACGTTATACGCGCTGTCGCAATATAGCAACGCCCGCATACTTGCGCTGTCGGGTTTGTCGGTAATAACCGTATCTCGCGTGTGTATCTGTACGGTAACTTGCTTCTCAACGGTCTCAATGATCGGTTCGCACGTCCGGCACGAACTCATCATTAGAAACATGCACAGCCATGCAAGTGCGTTAATCCATATGATCCATCCTGCTGATTTCATACTACCTCATATCCCTCTGCTTTCAGCGTTTGCCAATCGGCTTCTGTGATTGGATAAACGTCCGTAAATTGTTTTCCGTTTACCACCTTTCCGGATAGACGTACAGCAGGAGAACCGTTTACGCGCGTCAATACGCATGTGTACCAACCGTTTGCCACGCCGCGCCGGATATTCTCGATCGACACCGGAGTATCCTCCATACCGGATATATCGTCGTTACGCTTGCGACCTGCAATAGCCGCAAACGCAACGACCAATATAATCGCTGTAATAATCAATTCGTCCATGATTATAATTGACTAATCGTCCAACCCTTTGCAGTTGCTGCATCCGCGATCGTGCTGTAATGTGCAGCCTCGCTGTCAGTATATACTGTTCCGTCGGAAGCGGTTGCGTTTGTAATTGCACCTGCAATGACAGTAGATACGTCGCTATTCGTTGCAGGATATGAAATATTACTTACCGAAGTACAACCATAGCAGTAGAGAGTTTGCAATGCCGTATTAGCCGCCAGGTTTAACTCCGTGATTGAAGTACTATTGCAGTAGAGAGTTTGCAATGCCGTATTAGCCGCCAGGTTTAACTCCGTGATTGA
>Ga0256407_10004432_pt1 | contig 23433 bp, 15 predicted proteins | sample RumenRJG_04DNA_FD_193489 | JGI IMG/M metagenome (GOLD analysis project Ga0256407, IMG submission 193489) | Bovine rumen microbial communities from Lethbridge, Alberta, Canada - RJG_04 | ecosystem: Host-associated > Mammals > Digestive system > Stomach > Rumen | place: Canada: Alberta... | reverse complement strand
CGCTTGCCAACTGGTGTGGGGAAGAACCGGGTGTCTGCACGATGAGCCCCACTTGCGGCCATGCCGCTGTGATGGAGTCTGGCGGCGATGTCTTTTCGTGTGATCATTTCGTCTTTCCCGAATATAAAATCGGCAACCTTCGTGACCATACATTTCTGGAAATGCTGTATGGAGCGCAACAGCGCCACTTTGCCCGGCTAAAACAGCAGCTGCCCCGACAGTGCAGGGCGTGCCCCTACCTGTTTGCCTGCCACGGAGAATGTCCCAAAAACCGGTTCCTTACCACAGAGGATGGGGAACCGGGTCTGAACTATTTGTGTAAAGGGTATAAGCAGTTCTTTCAGCATGTGGCCCCCTACATGGATTTCATGAAAGCCGAACTAGATGCAGGACGGGCTCCTGCCCGAGTGATGGATGCCATCCGGACGGGAGCACTCCCCTATCCCGAAAAGTCTTAGAACGTTTCACCCGGCAAAGGCCAGTTGGGCGTAGGCACATGCATCCGCTGCATCTCCGCGTCAAACTCCCTGACCATCTCCGGATATTGATCCGCCAGATTGGTTGTCTCTTCAGGATCATTCTTCAAATTATACAGTTCCAGTGGCGCGTCCCGACGGATGGTCACGCATTTCCAGTCGCCTTTTCTGGCCGCCCGTTGCTTGCCAGTAAATTCCCAATAGAGCATACGGTGGTCGGTATCCACTTGTTTTCCGTAGAAAAGCGGCAGGATATTCATGCCGTTGATGCGTTGCGGCAAATTCCGGGTAACGCCCGTCAGCGCGGCGAAGGTTGGCATGAAGTCGGGAAAATAGACGATGTTTTCCAGTTTCTGTACGGGCACCTTCCCCGGCTGGTTAACGATGAGCGGCACCCGTATACCCCCTTCGTAGAGTTGTCCTTTTCGTCCCCGGAATCCTGCATTACAATTCAATTCCTTCAGCGGAGCCTGAATGGCGGCCCCATTGTCCGAAGCGAAAATAATCAGCGTGTTTTTCCGCAGTTTCAGTCGGTCCAGTTCATCCAGCAGTCTGCCGATCGCCGCATCCATGTGGGTGATGAGTGAAGCATACCGTTTGGTATTCGGAGTCCACGTTTCCTGTCCATCGTACCAGGCCGTCTGGTCAATATTATAAGGTTCGTGTGGCGCATCAAAAGCCAGATAGAGGAAGAACGGATTCTTCTTGTTCCGATTCACGAAGGCGATGGCATCGTTCACGCTCAGGTCATTGTTGTGGATGGCATGCTGCCCGTTGGCATTCTCTTCAATATGGATGAGCGAGTCACCATGGAATCGGTAATAAGGATAATAATAGGGCGAATTACTGTGGACGGTGGAAATAGTCCATCCGTAAAACTCGTCAAAGCCGCGATGGTTGGGTGAGGCACCTTTGTCGTAACCGTCCAGATGCCATTTGTTCACCAGACAGGTGCGATAGCCTGCCGTGCCGATTACCGTGGCTATGGTGGTGTCTTCTGGTAAAAGGTTGGCACGTCTCACAATGGTGGTATCTCCCTTTGGGTTAACCTTAATGCCTGTGATTCCGCCTGCCGTGCACATATTGTCACGGATGCGTGTGTTACCTGTATTCCTGCCCGTCATTAAAGAGCATCTCGACGGAGAACTGATACCACTGCCTGCATAGCACTGATTGAAACGAGTGCCAGTTGCTGCCAAACGGTCGATATTAGGCGTCTTCACATATTGGCTGCCATAGCACGACAAGTCACCATAACCCATGTCATCAGCGAGGATGAAGATGATATTGGGCCGTTCTGGCGTAGCTTTCTGTTTCTTTCCTCCTGCCCATACCATTTGGGGCAGGATCATTCCGGCGGCAATCATTCCGCTGGTGCATAATTGTTCTTTGTTCATCGGGTACAAAAATACAAATAAATGGCTGAAACCACATAAATGAAAGGGTAAAAAAGGTGAATGATCCTCTTTTTTTCCTGTGAAGTTGTGATTATTAAGAATAACGGACTGGAAACCTTTCTCTTTCATCAGAAAAGTAGGTGTGGGGCGATAAAATATAAGTTTTTGGTGTAATTATATTAAAATCTGTTGCATTTTATTTTTTCGATTAACAATTTTTGGGTATCTTTGCAGCCGTTTTAGGTATGAAAATGTTTAACAGCGCATCTGAACTACCCGAATAGAAAACAACCATTTGACGAAAAAATTTATTAACAAGGAAAAATGAGAAGAATTTTATTGTTGTTTATTCTTTGTAGTGCAACTTTGGGCATCTATGCTCAACACGGAAAATTGTCGGCAGGAACAAGAATTATCATCTCTGACAGAGAAGGAAGGTTCTCATTGGAGAAATCCAAGAAAGAGATGGCACTTCTTAAAAGTAAAAAGAAGACGCTTAGTTCCCAACAAGACACTATCGAACCTAAGGAAGAAGAAGAATCCCTACCTTTCGCTACTCCTTTTACTTTGAAAGGACAGAAGGTGGTACAGTGCTGGATAAACATGACGGATAATGACTATTCCGGAATAGAAGCATTAGGTGTTCTGATTCAGACAAAGTTCGATAAGCGTGTAATTGCAAATATTCCAGTAAATGTTTTGGAGAAGGTTGCTGCACTGAAGAATGTAACAAAAGTGTCGGTGGCAAAGAAGTTGAAGAAACACACCTATAGATCACGAGTTCTTACAAATGTTGATGATGTACTTTACCTGACATCTGATGCCAAGACAGCAGGATTGCTGCAAGCCTACGATGGAACGGGGGTGGTCCTCGGAATTATAGATACTGGCATTCAGTTTAGTCATGCCATGTTCAAGGACGCTAATGGTAATAGTCGAATCAAGAAGGCTTATATCTATGACGAATCTGTTGGTGACCTGGTTGAATATTCGGGAAGTGCTGTCTCATCTTTGACTTACGACACAACAGACGAGACCCACGGAACTCATACAAGCGCAATAGCGGGTGGTTCCGATTATACCGCAACAGCATATGTCTATACAACAGGTACAGGTTATACTAAGGTCCAAAATGCCAAATTTGGAGGTATGGCTCCCAACGCAGATCTCGTGCTTTGCGGTTTAGGTAAAGAGTTGACGGATGCAAATCTCTCAGCCTGTATCAAGAACATCAGTGACTATGCAGATGAGGTAGGAAAACCATGCGTGATAAGCTTAAGTTTGGGTTCTCATTATGGACCTCATGACGGAACTGGAGATTTTGCAGAGATCTGTAAACAATATACGGGTCCTGGAAAAATCATTGTATATGCTGCTTCAAACGATGCCGGCGAAGCCATTTACCATTATAAAAATGCCACTTCAACGGATCCTGCCCAGACCGTGCTGACAACAGCTACAAGAAGTGACTACAAAGTTGATTATGGAATGGCGACTTCGTGGGCTCGTACCCCAGGTGTAGAACTGGCTGCACGCTTTTTTGTGGTTAACACCAGTACCAATAAAATAGTGTGGACATCTAAGGAAATCAGTGCTACAGATGAATATGCTTATGATGATGGAACATTTGGCGCAGAATGGAGTGTCAGCGACACTGGTGAAGAAGGAACAGCATTGAGTTCTTATTTTACCGCATATAATAACGATAGCGAATTGGGCTATCTATGTGGCTATCTGGAAGAAAATGATTTAAACGGGAAGTGGTGTTTTACTTCTTTGTTATATTATCTTAAGCCCGTCAGCAATAATTATAAAATTGCTATTAGCGTATATCCTAAAAATAGTGGTGTCAGCGTGTTTGTCGATTCGTGGCCTGCATCCTATATAACCTTTACTTCATCTTCGGCTACTTATAACAATAAGGCATTTACGGCAGGTAGTGACATTTGCTCCGTCAGCGATGAGTCAACCTTCCCTACTGTTATTTCTGTCGGTTCTTATTGCTCCAGTAAATATTGGTATGGTGGAACAAACAGCGGATCTCAACAGTCTTGGACGAATGATGGTGTATATGGCCAGATTTCCGGTTTCTCAAGTTATCAGCCTGAGGGATATGGCCCATTAGGTATCAAACTTCCATGGATTACGGCTCCTGGCGAAGTTATACTGTCGGCTTATAATAGCGGTTATAATGCAAATTCTTCTTATTATTATGCCTATGGTACCAATAAGGCTCTTGGTGCTATGAGTGGCACATCACAGGCGGCACCATGTGTTGCAGGTATTACAGCCCTTTGGCTACAGGCTAATCCAACGCTTACTCCCGATAAAGTGAAGACTGTGATGAAGGAAACGGCCATAACGGATTCTTATACTTCGGGTACATATGCCAGTCATTTTGGAAACGGAAAAATTGATGCACTGGCAGGTGTAAAATATATATTGGACAATACTACTATAACTCCCATTGTGAGGGCATCTGCAACGAAAGTGAACTTTACAGACGCTTATGCTACTAAGGAATATAGTCAAAAGGTAACGATAAGGGGACTTTATCTACAGGAAGGTATCACTTTATCTTTGAGTGGTTCAGATGCTTTCACCATTGACCAAACGAGCATTACGCAGACTGAAGGCACGGCCATAGCAGAAGTGACTATTACCTTTAAGCCTCTTGCTGCAGGAATGGAAACGGCAACACTGACGCTGAGTAGCACGAATGCTGAAAGTGTGACCGTGAGCATTAGCGGAATAGCAGAAGCTGCTACGCCAACGATTATAACAGACAAAACGGAACTCAGTTTTTCTACTGATTTGACGAACGCTACGAGCGAGACACTTGGCGTGTTAGGTAGTGACCTCCGTGGTGATGTCACAGTGACGCTTTCGGATGACAACAATGTGTTCTCGTTGAGTGAAACCACTGTTACCAAAGCTGATGCAGAAGAAGGTAAAGAACTGTCCGTTACCTTCTCACCCACTAAGGCTGGAGAATACACTGGCACAGTGACGCTGACTTCTCCTGGGGCGGCAGCCGTGACCGTTATGCTTTCTGCAACTGCTACCGCACAGCCTGTGGTGGATAATAGCGAAACGTTCCAACTTGTTACCGACGCCTCTACCCTTCATGCTAACGATATCATCCTTGTGGTTTATGGTGCAGAAAGTAGGGCATTGAGCACTGCACTCTCCGAAGGCAACCGAACCAGTGCTGCCGTTACCATCACAGACAATAGCATCGTGCTGGACAAGGACAACAACAATGTGGCACGTATATGTTTGGGTGGCAATTCGTCAGCTTGGACATTCTACGACACAAACAACACGCCAGGCTACCTCTTTAATGACGGTGCTGACGGATTCTTGAATACACAAGAGACTGCAGGCAACTACGCCAAAGCCACCATCTCCATCGACTCTGATGGAAATGCTATTGTCACTTTCAATGCGCAGGGCAGTTACAACCTACTGAGTTACTACATTGACCCAGACGACGACGGACCTGGCGGTGGCGACATTACTCCTCCTATTGTGGGCGCCAAATTGATGTCCGTAGGATCTACATCTGTGAGCGAATGCTTCACCTTTGGTGATGCCATCAGCACGGAAAAGGGATACTATAGTGTGCAGATCTACAAGAAAAAGGAAAAGGTCATCGACGTCAACATGGATGGTCAGTTGAACATCTCTGACGTGACCATGCTCGTAGACTATATTCTAGGCAAGAATCCTAATCAGTGCAATGTCAGCGACTGCGATGTTAACGGCGACGGCGTTATCAACATTTCTGACGTGACCGCATTGGTTGACAAGATTCTGGGAAAGTAAGAGGATATTATACGAAACCATATATATATAATCTATAGAACATGAGAAAAGGTTTTTTATATATAAGCATGTGTGGGGTGATGCTGCTGACAGCGGCCACCGCAAATGCACAGCAAGTGAGTCAGCAAGAGGCCTTTCGCAAGGCTACTGCTTTCTTCAACAAGGAACAGCTGCCAACTATTAAGCAGAAGGCTCTTCTTGCTTACCAGGCAACAAAGAGTGTGGCAGATCAGACCACTGGGGATGATGCCTATTATTACATCTTCAACAGAGGAGACAATCAGGGATTTGTTATTGTCAGTGGTGATGAACGCTGCTACGATATTCTGGGATGGAGCGATCATGGAACTTTTGATAAGAATAAAATACCGTGTAACTTCAAATACTTTCTCGGGGAGTATGAACGTCAGATTAGGTATGTACAGGAGCACAACCTGCAACCTGATGTGAATGTGACAATAAAAGGTTCGGCCAAAAAGGACATTCCTTGTCTGATTAAGACAAATGGGATCAGGCTTCGCCCTATTGGGACAACTTGGTTTATAGCAATTACCAGTGCTATACAGGTTGCGTGGCGACAGCCATGGCGCAGGTGATGTACTACTGGCAGTGGCCTGAAACCACCAGTAGGGCCATCCCAGGTTATTCGTCAACAATAACCTATCTCTCCGGCTCTCGTGAAAAAACGCTCAGTTACACGCATTCGCAACTACCCGTCACCAGTTTCGACTGGACGGGCATGCAATTGTTGTATCATGCGGGTGACGATGACGACGGGGCGGTGGCTAAATTAATGGAATATGCGGGCCATGCGGTGAAAATGCAGTATGGAGCGAAAAACACTTCGGGTTCCGGGGCCTACACGAAGGATGTGGCTAGCGCCTTGACGAATTATTTCGGCTATTCTAGTCAGGCTGCCTATGTGGCAAGAAGTTCTTCCTCCTGGTCTTCTACGGGTCTGAGTGCAACGGCCTGGCAAGACACCATCTATAATAATCTGAAGGATGGCTGTCCGCTGATTATGTGCGGTTCGAATAGCGATGGCGGACATTGTTTTGTTTGTGACGGCTATAGCACGCAATATACGAATAAAACGGACGGGACGGGTTATTTTCATATCAATTGGGGATGGAGCGGCAACAGCGACGGCTACTTCGACTTGGAGGTGATGGCGCCAAGCGCCATGGGCAGCGGGGCATCGGGTTCGGACGGATTCACCAGCAGCCGCGGTATCGTTAAGCGGATTCATCGGCCTGATGGCGTGATTCCCGAGAATGACCTTGCCAAAGTGCCGCTCTATGCGGCCTCACTGAGTGTGCAGGACGAGAACCGCGAGGTTACACGCAGGGACCGGAGGGAGAATACCACGACGCCCATCAGACTCTTCTCAACGGTTTCCACGGTTAACGAGGGAACCCTTACGGTGGGTTATGGCGTCTACGACGAGGCTGACAACCTGTTGCAGACTTTTGGTACCCGCAACCGCAGTTATTCTTCGAGTGGCGGATTGATTAACGGACAAGTAAACAACTTTGCCGGTGAATTGCCTTATGGTGACTACAAAATCTGTCCTGTCTATCTGGACAATTCTACCAACGAGTGGACAAAAATCAGCGGCACGGATCATCTCTACGTAAAGGCGACCGTGAATACCGACGGGACAACGGTCACATTCACTCCCTCGAGAAGCGTCAGCGCTTCCGTCAGCGAGACACAAAGCGGTGGCAAGTATAAGCGTACGCTCACGGTTACCAATACGGGTGCCGAGGCTTTTAGCGGAACAGTCTATTTTGTGTGTAACGGGTACATTCTGTATGAGCCTACCATCAAGAATCTGGCTGTCGGGGCCAGCGCAACGTATGATGTCTCTTCTTATGTCGGCACGGTCAGTTCAGGCAGTTTAACGCCGGACACCAGCAACAGTATGAGCAATTACACCGTTTATGTTTTGGGTAGCTTGTATCTGAACGACGCTTTATGGGATAATGTGAGCGACCTGGTCAGCATTGCCGGATTCAGTAGCTATACCGACTGGGATTATAGCCATGTGCTGGGTGATTCCTTCAATCTGCAGGTCAAACTCGCTAATTTTGGCAGTACGCCCTCATCACAAACCGTGAAGGTGACTTTGTTCCCGCTCAGTGGAAGTTCGTCAAGCATTTCCAAGAGCCAGCGCATCACATTGGATAAACATGCCATGGGTTCTGTGGATTTCGACTTTACCGGACTGTCGTATGGCGTGAAATATGATGCCCAGATTCAATACACTTATGGTGGAAGCAGCACGCTGGACACCCTGAGCCTGTACGGATATGAGATAATTCCCACCAAGGGAATACTGCTGAGAGGAGCCGACACCTACAGCATTCTGAGTGACGCTGATGCTTCTTCATGGAGCGCTGTTTCAGATGATGTGTGGTTCGTTGATGCGCGTCATTCAGCAAAAGCCGCAAACATCAGGCCTGGCAGCAATCCCAACACCCTCTATCTGCTTGCAGACGGTGCTTCTGTACCAAGTAGCCTTAGTGGAAAGAATGTGGTGATTGGCACTGCTGCGGAAAATCTAGCCATAGAAGACGGCTACGATTTCTATACGCCTATAGATTTCACCGCTGAGACAGCAAGCTATAGGCGCACCTTTACGAAAGGTAATGATGGTGAACAGGGAAACTGGGAAACACTGTTGCTGCCGTTCGATGTAAACACAGTGAAGACGTCGGAAGGATCGGTGCTCAGTTGGTTTAACAGTTTGACGGAACGCGGAAAGAACTTCTGGATTTACCGTTTTGGATCTGAAGATGACAACAACACAGTCGTATTTGACTATCCCACCTCTTCAACGACGCTGGCAGCCGAGACGCCTTATATCATTTCCGTACCGGCCCAGAGCAGCAAATGGGGCAGCAGATGGGTGCTTGTAGGCAAAGAAATGGTTTTCTCCGGAAGCCATGTAAGCGTGAAGGCATCCGATAAGTTTGCCACGGGCATGAGCGCTGACAAGAAATTTGATTTCATCGGACGCACATATGCCACCTCGCGCAATATGATCTATGACTTAAACGAAACGGGTTCTAAGTTTATCAATACCAGTCTGTCATGGGCTGACATCGATCCTTTCCGCTGCTACTTTGTAGGATATTTCAACAACAATGGACAGACGATGAAGATGCATATCACGAGTAATGATGATACTCCGACAGGCATCGGATCCATCGAGGGTGATGTCCCCACCGGAACAGCTCCAACGATCTACACACTGGACGGAAAGAAGGTTCAGACTGATGAAACCCTTCCTGATGGCGTTTACATTGTCAACGGCAAAAAGGTTGTGAAATAAAGAATAGATAGTATCGTTTGGCGTATGTATCAAAGAAGCCTGCATGATTCTTATCTGCAGGCTTCTTTTATGTGAATATTATTTTGTATCTTTGCTGCCGATGAAGAATCAGGCAACGATAGACTACGTACGTGAAAACCGGGAGGGAGATGTGCGCCAACTGGCCTTGAAAGGTTGTCGCAACAGCGATGTGGATATGCCTTGGGCACTCGACCAAATCAGAGGGTGGCAAATGGCCCGGAACAAACTCCCCCAGTGGGCTGCTATGGATGGCCTTTTCTACCCGCCTCATCTCTCCATGGAACAATGCTCGAGTGAACTGACGGCTAAATATAAAAGAGACCTGCTGTCTGCAGACCCCCTCTTATCCACCGATAGGGGGAAGTCACGAAGCGCAGAGAGTTTTCGTCTCTCCCCCAAAGGGGAGTCGGAGGAGGCTTATACGCTGATAGATCTTACTGGTGGCTTCGGCGTGGACTTTTCGTATATGGCACAGGGATTTCAGAAAGCGGTCTATGTGGAGCGTAATCCCGAACTCTGCGAAATTGCCCGACATAATTTCCAGCTATTGGGTTTGAATCATGCGAAAGTCATCTGCAGCAATGCCGAAGATTATCTGAAAACAATAACCCCTCCTCCGTTCCCTTCCGAGAGAGAGGGGCACCTATCTGCTTCTGATTGCCTCCCCTCGGGGAGGTTTGGAGGGGGTCTTCTTATTTACCTCGATCCTGCCCGCCGTGATATCCATGGACGGAAGACCTATGCCATCAGCGACTGTACGCCCGATGTGGTGGCTCTTAAGGATAAGCTTTTGGCAAGGGCTGATTACGTGATGGTGAAACTCTCCCCGATGCTGGATTTGAGAATGACAGCCCCTCTCTTATCCTCCTATAGGGGGAAGACGATTACTCCCAGCATGAAATCGGAAATCCATATCGTTTCTGTAGGTAATGAATGCAAGGAGTTGGTGGTGGTGATGAAGAGAGAACGAGCGGACGAGGGGACGAAGGAGCGAGATTTCCACACGAAGGTGGTGTGCGTGAATATTCTGAGTCATGGAGTTACGGAACGTTTCGAATTTGATTATCCTTCATCTGAAACATATCATTCCTCCCCGATAGGAGAGGTTCGGAAGGGTCTTTTTCTCTACGAACCCAACGCCAGTATCATGAAGGCAGGCTGTTTTGCGGAAGTAGCAGCGCATTTTAACGTGACTCCCATCGGTCCCAACAGCCATCTTTTCGTGTCTGAAGAATTAGTGGAGAACTTCCCGGGACGCCGTTTTCTGATTTCTGCCGTCTCTTCCATGAACAAGAAAGAATTAAAAGACCATCTGAAAGGAATCAGCAAGGCGAATCTCACCGTACGTAATTTTCCGCTTTCCGTTGCAGAACTGCGAAAACGCCTGAAACTGACGGATGGAGGAGACCTTTATCTTTTCGCTACCACCCAAGGGGAGAAAGAACACATTCTGCTGTTCACCAAAAAAATTTAAAATCGTATTATTTTTTGGGGAACTCATTGATTTTTCGTACTTTTGCAAGAATAAATGAATGAATTAAAAGACCATGGCTTCAGTAGAGATTAAAAAAGTTGAGACCAAGAAGGATCTCGTCACTTTCATAGACTTTCACTATGACCTTTATGCGGGCAATGAGTTCGACGTGCCCAATTTATTCTCTGATGAATGTAACACATTTAACAAGAAGAAAAATGCGGCCTTTGAGTTCTGCGAGGCTGAATATTACCTAGCTTATAAAGATGGCAAATTAGTGGGGCGCGTTGCTGCCATCATTAATAACCGTGCCAACGAGAAATGGCAGCGAAAGTCGGTCCGTTTTGGATGGATTGACTTCATTGACGACTTGGAAGTGTCAGGCGCGTTGCTGAAAGCCGTTGAGGATTTTGGGCGTGCACATGGAATGACAGAGATCGTGGGCCCATTGGGTTTCACTGATATGGATCCAGAAGGCATGCTTACATGGGGCTTCGATCAGTTGGGCACGATGGCTACCATCTATAACTACCCCTATTACCCCGAGCATATGGAGAAACTGGGCGGTTTCGTGAAGGACAACGACTATCTGGAATTCAAACTCATTGTTCCTGAGACGATTCCCGAGAAATATATGAAGGTGGCCCATGTGGTGGAAAACCGCTACAATCTTCATGTCATCAAATTTACCAAGAAGATGGTCTATGAGGGTGGTTATGGTCAGAAGATGTTCCAGATTATCAATGAGAGTTTCAAGGATCTTTATGGCTACTCTGAGATGACACCCCGCCAGATTAAGCAGTATCTTGATATGTGGATGCCACTTGTTTACTTCGATTTCGTGACGGGTATCGTGGACGGCAACAAGAATAACGAACTGATAGGTATCGCCATCACCATCCCTTCACTGGCCGATGCCGTGAAGAAGTGTCGACGTGGACGTCTGTTCCCCTTTGGCTGGTGGCATGTCATCAGGGCCTTGAAATTCGCAAAGACAAGCATTGTCGACCTAATGCTGATAGCTATCAAACCAGAATACAGAGCCAAGGGTGCTAACGCATTGGTATTCTCCGACCTGATTCCCATTTACCAGAAATATGGTATTAAGTGGGGTGAGAGTCAGGTGGAAATGGAAACCAACGAGAAAGTGCAGAGTCAGTGGGGGCCGCTGAATCCTATTCATCATAAGAGCCGCCGCTGCTATAAAAAAGTAATAAGTGAGAAGTGATCGGTGATGAGTGAGAAGAAATGATGATTGAAATACGAAAAATACTGGACAAACGTGGACTGAAGGAATTCATACAATTCCGCTATGATTTGTACAAGAACGATCCTCACGACGTGCCCTATCTTTTTAGCGATGAGTTGTTCACGCTCAGCAAGGACAAAAACGCCTCCTTCGACGATTGTGAGGCCGACTATTTCATGGCATGGCGTGACGGAAAGCCTGTGGGGCGTGTGGCCGCCATTATCAACCACAAGGCCAATGAGCGATGGAATAATAAGGAAGTGCGCTTCGGTTGGTTCGACTTCATCGACGACATTGAGGTGTCAAAAGCTTTGCTCCAGACGGTAGCTGAATGGGGAAGGGAACGCGGAATGGATTCAATGATTGGACCTATTGGCTTTGCCGATACCGATCGCGAAGGCATGCTGATAGAGGGCTTTGAGGAATACAGTACGGCCTATGCCAATTATAACTATCCCTACTATCCGCAGCACATGGAGAAACTCGGTGGTTTCGTGAAAGACAACGACTACGTTCAGTGTCTGGTGAAGATACCTGATCAGGTTCCCGAAAAATTTGACAAGATTGCCGACTTGGCAGCAAAGCGTTTCCATCTGAAGGTGAAAAAACTCTCACGCAACGAGCTCATGAAAAAAGGATTTGGACATGAACTCTTCAACATTCTCAACATCACCTACCAGAACCTCTATGGCTTCTCTAAACTCAACGACCGCAAGGTGAACCAGTTGGTCGAACAGTATATCCGCATTGCCGACCTTAATCTGGTAAGCATCATTGTCGATGGGAATCAAAACGACAAAATGGTGGGCTTCGGCATCACCTTCCCATCGCTTTCAAAGGCACAACGCAAACTGAAGAACGGCCGTCTGTTTCCTTTCGGATGGGTTGGAATGCTCGATGCCATCAAGTGGCACCATTCCGAATTTGTTGATATGCTGCTCATCGGTGTATTGCCCGAATACCGGAGAAAGGGAGCCAATGCGCTTATTTTCAGGGATTTGATAGAGCAGTATAACCGCTATGGTTTCAAATATGCTGAGGCCATGCAGCAGATGGAGACCAACGGGGGTATTCTGAGCAATTGGGAGTATTTTGACTCACGCATCAACCGCCGGCTCAGATGCTATAAGAAAGTGATAAGTGATAAATAAAAAATATGGCAGCAGAAAAGAAAATACAGCTAGAAGATCAACATACAGAATACGGTGCCGATAGTATCCGCCACCTTTCCGATATTGAGCATATCCGGACGCGTCCTGGTATGTATATCGGTCGTCTGGGTGACGGTTCACAGTCGGAAGATGGCATCTATGTACTGTTGAAGGAGGCCATCGATAATTCCATCGATGAGTTCCGCATGAACGAAGGCAAGCGCATAGAGATTGATATCGAAGATAATCTTCGTGTAACGCTCCGCGACTATGGACGCGGCATCCCGCAGGAGAAGATGATTGAGGCCGTGAGCCAGCTCAACACGGGTGGTAAATACGATTCCAAGGCTTTCAAAAAGTCGGTGGGTATGAACGGCGTGGGCATCAAGGCCGTCAACTTCCTGAGCACGCATTTCGAGGTCCGTTCCTACCGCGACGGACTGGTGCGCACAGCAAAGTTTGAGCGTGGTGAACTGGTCAGCGACACCACAGAGAAGACGCAGGACGAGCGCGGAACCTACATTTTCTTTGAGCCTGACAACACCCTTTTCAAAAACTATAAGTTCCACGACGATTTCGTGGAGACCATGTTGCGTAACTATACCTACCTGAACACAGGTCTGGCGATTATGTACAATGGCCGCCGCATCCTTTCGCGCAACGGTCTGAAAGATCTGCTGTCAGACAACATGACCACCGATCCCATGTATCCCATCGTCCACATGAAGGGCGAGGACATCGAGATTGCTTTCACCCATAGCAACCAGTATGGCGAGGAATACTATTCTTTTGTGAACGGTCAGCACACGACGCAGGGCGGTACCCATCAGAGTGCCTTCAAGGAGCACATCGCCAAGACCATCAAAGAGTTCTACAACAAGAATTTTGAGTATGGTGACATCCGTAACGGTATTGTGGCGGCTATTGCGGTGAACGTCGAAGAACCAATGTTCGAGAGTCAGACGAAAATCAAACTGGGTTCGCTGACAATGAGTCCCGGCGGTGTTTCGGTCAATAAGTATGTGGGCGACTTCATCAAACTGGAGGTGGACAACTTCCTGCATAAGAATCTGGAAATCGCCGACACCATTTTGGAAAAGATCACTTCCAGTGAACGGGAGCGCAAGGCCATGGCCGGCGTCACCAAACTGGCTCGTGAACGTGCCAAGAAGGCCAACCTCCATAACCGTAAGCTGCGCGATTGCCGCATCCATTACTCCGATGTCAAGAACTCACGCAAGGAGGAGTCCAGCATCTTCATCACCGAGGGCGATTCCGCCAGCGGAAGTATCACGAAAAGCCGCGATGTGAACACACAGGCTGTGTTCTCACTCCGCGGAAAGCCGCTCAACACGTTCGGACTCACCAAGAAAGTGGTTTACGAAAACGAGGAATTCAATCTCCTGCAGGCTGCCCTCGATATTGAGGACGGACTCGATGGACTTCGTTATAACAAGGTTATTGTCGCTACCGATGCCGATGTCGATGGCATGCATATCCGTCTGCTCATCATCACGTTCTTCCTGCAGTTCTTCCCCGACCTCATCAAGAAGGGCCATGTCTATGTCCTTCAGACGCCCCTCTTCCGTGTACGCAACCGCCGCACGAAGATTAAGAACAAGAAAGTGATTGCCGCCGAAGATGTGAAGATAGCCGAGCAGGGTGGCAAGAAGTCCGACTTCATCACACGTTACTGCTATAGCGAGGACGAGCGTCTGAATGCCATCAGTGAGTTAGGACCCGATCCCGAAATCACCCGCTTCAAAGGTCTGGGTGAAATCTCTCCTGATGAATTTGCAGGCTTCATTGGTCCCGACATCCGTTTGGAACAGGTAACTCTCCACAAGACCGACCAGGTGCAGAAACTCCTGGAGTACTACATGGGTAAGAACACCATGGAGCGCCAGAACTTCATCATCGAAAACTTGGTAATCGAGGAAGATAGGCCGGAAGAAATAACTTAGAAATAGAACAAGCGCTATGAATATAAGACGGTTCTTAAATGGCATTGCATTAGTAGTTTTCATGCTATTTGCTCCCCTCCTTATAGGGAGGGGTCTGGGGGTGGGTCTTCTTCATGCTCAATTTAGAATCAATCTCGGCGGCAGCTCCCCTTTGCGCAAGCTCCAGATAGCGGAAATGGCGATCAATAATCTCTATGTGGATACCGTCAACGAGGAGAAACTCGTGGAGGATGCCATCAAAGGCATGCTCAAGGAACTCGATCCCCATTCCACCTATGCCAATGCCAAGGAGGTGAAGGCCATGAACGAACCGCTGCAAGGCAATTTCGACGGCATCGGCGTTCAGTTTAATATGGTGGAAGATACGCTGCTCGTCATCCAGCCCACCACCAATGGTCCTTCCGAGAAGGTGGGTATTGTGGCAGGCGACCGTATCGTAACCGTCAACGACACCGCCATTGCCGGTGTGAAGATGTCGAAAGAGGAGATTATGAAGCGGCTGCGCGGGCCTCGCGGAACGAAGGTAAAACTCGGCATCGTGCGCCGGAGTGTGAAGGAAATGCTCTATTTCACCGTGAAGCGCGACAAGATTCCCGTGAAGAGCATCGATGCCGTTTATATGATTCGTCCCCAAGTGGGCTACATCCGCATCGGCAGTTTCGGTGCCACCACGCATAAGGAATTCATGGAAGGTGTGGAAAAACTGAAAGCTCAGGGCATGCATGACCTCATCCTCGACTTGCAGGACAATGGTGGCGGCTACCTGCAGACCGCCGTTCAGATTGCCAATGAGTTCCTCCAGCGCAACGACCTCATCGTTTACACCGACGGTCTGCGTGCCAAACGCACCGAATATAAGGCCGACGGAAACGGAAAACTTCTCTCCGGTAAGGTCATCGTCCTTGTCAATGAACTCACGGCCTCAGCCGCAGAAATCGTCTCAGGCGCCATTCAGGATCAGGACCGTGGTACCATCGTAGGCCGCCGCTCCTTTGGTAAGGGTTTGGTACAGCGCCCCGTGGATCTCCCCGATGGTTCCATGATTCGGCTCACCATAGCCCATTATTATACACCTGCAGGCCGCTGTATTCAGAAACCTTACAAGAAGGGTGACCTCAAGGAATACGAGATGGACTTTGACAACCGTCTGAAACATGGAGAACTCACTAACCGCGACAGCATTCATTTTGTTGATTCATTGAAGTGCCTCACTCTCCGCAAGCAGCGCACGGTCTATGGCGGCGGTGGCATCATGCCCGATGAGTTTGTGCCGCTCGACACCATGCAGTACACCCGCTTCCACCGTCAGCTAGCCGCCAAGAGCCTCATCGTCAATGCCAATCTCAAATACATCGACAACGAGCGCAAGCTGCTAAAGAAGCAATATCCTACCTTCGAGAGCTTCCGTGATCACTTCGAACTGCCACAGAGCGTCATCGACGGAATTCTGGAACAGGCAGAAAAAGAGAAAGTGAAACCCAAGGACGACGAAGAACTCCAGCGCACCCTGCCCTATCTGCGTCTCCAGCTGAAATCCCTAGTTGCCCGCGATCTCTGGGACATGAGCGAGTATTTCCAGCTGATGAACGCGAAGAACGATATTGTGCAACGAGCGTTGCAACTGCTGAATTAACCCCCAAACCAACCGTGCCCGGATCCTTTTTCAGGTTCCGGGCACGCTCTTTATTGATTACTTACTGTTGTCTGTCTCTATCGGTTAACTCATCTTCTCCTGCTGAAGGGGGATGCAACCTGTGGGTGTCAAGAAGTTCATGCGATTGTTCACAAACGTCTTTTCGCTGAAATTTTAAAAAAAGTCCTTCATAATCGTATATTTTAAGGGTTGGTATCTTGTTGTTAATAAATCACTTTTCCATCCGTTGGGAGTTATTTGCGAGGGTTAATCTGGTAACCCCATTCGTCCATCACGCCTTCCTGGCTGTTGTGGGTGTTCTGGGAGACCACCTCCACCTTCTTCTGGTTATCCGACTGGGCCAGCATAGCTGAGCCGTTTGCGTTGTTTGTATTTGCGTTCAATGCCATTACACTTACCATGAGCGCTACCTCTGCTACCATGATGGTACCTATAACTGACTTTTTCATATCTTTTCTTTTTTATTTGTTACTATTTTGTTTACTATCGCTGAACAACTGTTTTGTTGTTTCTGGGAGCAAAGTTATAGCGATTTCACTCAGGCCGTATCATTTTTTCCCAATATCTCTCAAAGTTGTTGCGACATGCGGCCCTATTTGCGACAAAACAGAAAAAAACTTTCAGAATCTGTCGCAAATGCACTCAAATATACTATTTAACAAGATGTTATATCGCATTTTCAGGCTTTAGGAGACTGAAAACCGAATCAAATAATAAACAAAAGATATTTTCGGCAAAGAAAAGGGCAGAGAACAAGAAGAACGGAGTGTTTCTCCGTTCTTCTTGTTATAAGCTATTTCAGATGATTCAATATCCATTCCATGTGTTCAAACTCCATCGTCTCACTCGTCCAGTGCTCATTGATGGGAGTAATAAACGGTTCCTTCTCGCATTTTAGGGTGTTCCATACGGCATAGCTGGTCGTGGGTGGACAGACATCATCATTATATCCCCACGTCATGCGTGTCCTGGCTTTCACGTATCTGGCAAAATTCACCACATCATAATAAGCCAATGTCTGAACCTTTTCAGGTGTCAGCATACCATTCTTATGATTGAAGTGCGGCCATCCGCCAGTTCTTCCTTTCTCGGAGTAGGCCCCCATGTCACTTAATGCAGGATGATTAGCCACGCAAAGTGTAACCCTTGGGTCAAGTCCTGCCGTGATAATACTCAAGGCACCTCCCTGACTGCCTCCTTGAACGATCACATTCCGTCCGTCCCAATCAGGTAAAGAAGTGAGCAGGTCGATGCATCTGACACATCCCATAAAGACCCGCTTAATATAGTAGTTATCCTTATTGTCAAGACCATTGCACATATATTCGTTCTCGGCAGTATTGAAGGCATTGCTAATCTCACTGAACTGACTGGCTGGAATACGGGGTCCAGTCCGTGAATCTCTATTTCAAAACGAATGCAACCATTCTCTGCATAGTATTTGTGACGCAGCGGTTCCTTGATGGTTTTCACACCAGCTCCAGGTGGACAAAGGATGACGGGACAACTTCCTTTCTTAGCCCCTTTTGGAAAAAACAAATATCCATACATGCATTGGTTGTAGCTATTCAGCTGGAGACGCACGAGATAACAGTCAACCTTATCTGTACAGTATTCATTGGCTTTCTCCATAGTATATGTCAGCGGAAACTGCTGCGCTTCCTTCTTATTGTTTTCCCAGAACGAGCGGAAGTCTGACGGTTCTTTGGTCCATGGCAAGATACGGTCTGGTGAAAAACCCACCTTCACATGATGACTATAGTCTTTGCCATCCAATGAAACTTGCAGACGCAAATCGCGGAAACCGGGAGTTTTTTTCGTACCGATATCAATCCGTGCCGTACCATTATGCAACATGGCTTTCCCTTTCTTGTCAGCGGGAAGCATGTCGTCGGCAATCTCATAGCTTACTTCTGCATCACGTGGTATTCCATATTTTAGGAACTGTACGGTGACCGTTGCTTTCTCGCCAGTCTGATAAATCCAGTCGGCATGATCGGGTATTGTCACTCACAGATAGTCACTACGATAAGGATAATTCTCTGCATGAGCGATGAGCACCGAGAGAAAGACCATTAAGAAGGAAAACTTGATTTTTGTCTTCATTGGTTTATTATGGATTAAAGATTTTTCTGGAAAAATTCGAGGACCCGCTTCTGCACCTTCGTTCCACAACTGTGAGGAATGTCCCAAAGTTCGGTAGTCAGTTGGTCGTCAGCCTCCTGACTTTTCCACACCTCATGCATCGTATTGAAACACTCCTGCACCCCTGGGACAGCAAACAGTTTGTCTTGTTTTCCGTTGATAAAGAGCATAGGCTTCGGGCACGCCAAAGAAGCAATATGCGGATAGTCCATCCACTGGCGCATACCGGGGAAGCAGTTAGCAAAACCGCCGTTTTCACTCCACCCGTATTTCAGCGTCATCTGAGCTTCTGCATTTATCATCCAGCAGACAGAGACCCCAGCTTTCACCACATCACTGAGTGCGGAGAGCATCCACGAACGGTAGCCGCCCATACTGCAGCCTATACTGCCGATACGAGAGGCATCCACTTCGGGAAGAGAAGCCAGAAACTCCGTTCCGCGAATATCGTCGTAGGTCATCCATGCGCTCAGGTCAACGCCATACATCATCATATTGCCTGCTATTACGTCGTAGTTAACATGGTCACTGCCTTCTGAACGTCCGCGGTCTCCCCACATTGGTGCATCAGCAGAAAAAACGACATAGCCATGCTGTGCAAGATAATCGCCTACGAACTGTCCGTCATAAAGATTATCCGCCCATTTCTGGGCATCTTCAATCACCTCTGGGGATTCATTCCTGAAAGGGCGTATCATTTTCTCCTTCCCAATAAAGTAGTGCCCCCCATGATCATGCAAGGCATTCACTGCAGGAAAAGGGCCTTTGCCGTCAGGGATAAGCAACAGGGCAGGAACGGTGTAGTATTCTGACAATCGTATTTCCAGTTTCTTTGCCCGATAACCCTCACGCTGCTCCTCATCAATCACTTTAAAGGTAACTTTCTCTGGCATAGGCGGAGGCGTCAGCATACACTCAAAAACCTTCTCGCGGGCAACCTTCTTCCATTTCTTGAAATTCTTAATCTTGCTATTTCCCCAAGCCATGGGAAACTTCATATCGGCAACAATCTGTTCCGCATACACAGGAATATTGCGATGGAACTCATGGTGCTGACGTACGCGACCATCGCCCTGCGCGAAGGTCGTCGTAATGACAAAGAGCAGCAGGGCGATGGTAAGCGAAAGTTTATGAATCATGGTATCAGAGTTCGTTGCGGAATCCATAACCATTAGTCAGGTTACCTGTTGTCAGTGTATTGTAGGTGAAAGGCAACAGATAGATGGGTGGGTTCTTGGCCGCAAGGTCAGCATCGGTGTAACCTGCCAGAAGATTCGTAGCATAGTCAGAACGATACTTCGCCATATCGACAGCCCATGGGGTCTGCTTGTAGCCTTGTGCCTCAAGTGCCTTGGCCTCATCAGATCCGGGCTTGATTGTCTTGAAGAGACCCTTGATAGCCACATTAGTCTCAGTAGCGCCGGCCACCTTTGGATAGAGGCTGCCCCAGTCATCGTGCTGTCCACGCCATCCTGGGAACAGAATGGGATCGTCCTCCTTGCCTTGAGGCGTCTGAGTTGTCAGGCGGTAGCCGTATTCCTTCTTGGCATCCACCATCTTGGTCCATACATAAGCAGGCAGTTCATTACCATTATCAAACTTGGCATAACCATTGGCTATCACTTCGTCGATGATACGATTCATTTCCTTACGGTCGGCAATAGCCATCTCAGGAAGCAGTCCCGTACGGATTAGGTCAAAGCGGCGTACACCTTCACCGAGGAATTCGAAAGCACGATCCATAATCACAGCGCGATAGACTCCACCACACTTGTTGATATAAGCTTCGAAGTTGGGGTCTTTACCATTGGGGAAGTTACGATTGTGGATGGTAGCCAACAACGACTTAGCTTCAGCATCTTTACCCAAGGCTGCCTTTACCTCAGCAAGCATCAGATAGATATCGGAGATACGCATATAGCTCACATTCAGACCAGATGTACCATAAGAGTTGGTGTTAGGAGCAGGCAGTCGGTTCCAGTCCCATTTGTTGGTGGCGGGCCCACAACCCTGTCCCCACTTGGAGCGGTCGAACGACTGCATTTCCTCATGACCCTTACCATCGCTGCCCGTCACACAAACGGATGCATCGCGACGAAGATCATTAGGATCGTAAGCACCATAGTAGAACCAAGCCTGGACACGGTCCTGACCACAAGCTACGCAAGGAGCATCACCATTACCACCACGGGAAGGACGTCCAATATAGGCAGGACGGTCACCACCGTTTCCGTATTCCATAGGAATCTCATAGACAGACTCATCGGCCAAGGGATCGCCTGCACCACCATGCATCTGCTGGAAAGTGTACTGGAAAGGATTGCCATAAGAGCGTCCATTTCCCTCAACAGAACGTGGATCAGTGAGATGGAGCGTGATGCTGCCGTGATTGGTAATGGCATCCTGCAGGTATTTCTCTGCAATGGAGAAGATGCTCTTCCAATCGGAGCGACGGCCATATTTTGCTTTGTTCTTCTCTACACTCCAGTCTTCGAAGGTAATCTGCTTACCCTCACCATCTACATAAAACTCTGTACCAAGGTCCGTGCGGCGAGTGGTATAGCCACCATTGTAGAGACACAGACGGCCGATGAGACCCTGCACGTAGGTGCGGTTCATCACGTCAACGCGGGTGTTGCCCTCACCAGGACGGTACATATGAGGTTCCACCTCGATGAGCTTCTGGGTATGATAGTCGGCAATGGCGAAACGGGAAGCAAGTCCTTCAGCCTTCTCACCAGCTTTCAGGGCGTGAGGTGTGTCACCATACCAGCGGAAGAGTTCCCAATAGCAAGTGGCGCGCAGGGCCACAGCCTGTCCGTAGATATCAGACCAATCGTTGGGCTCACCTGTCATAATTTGTTGGAAATCGTCCTTTTCCTCGATGGAGTTAATGACAGCATTGCAGACACCAATAATTTGATAGAGTTGTCCGTAAACCTCGGTACCTTGTCCCTGATTGATATTATAGTTCTCTGTACCACCGGGATAGAATGTCTTTTCCTGACATCCTGCATCACCGGCATTGTACATATCCTGAGCATCTTCGATATCAGAGCCCCAAATGGGAGTCCAGAAGTAGCCCACGGAGTGAAGGCTACGGCTGTCGTGAAGAATCTGATAGCCATTATAGAGGGCAGCCCTTGTAGACTGAATGTCGCTCAAAACGAAATCTTTGTCAACGACGCTGGGGGAGGACGTCTCAAGATAGTCAGTACATCCTGTAGCCATGATCAGCGCTGTGGCTGCCATCATGTTGATTATGATCTTTTTCATATCTTGTCTTTTATTATATGTTCTACGTTAATGTCCGATAAATATTAGAAGCTGATATTAGCACCAAAGGTGAAGGTACGTGCACGTGGATAAGCACCCCAGTCCATATTAGGTGTAGGCAGCACGCGTACACTCTCGAGGAAGCCCTGCTTTCCAGTTGTGGAGGCATTCACTTCAGGATCTACACCAGAGTAGCCTGTAATGGTAAAGAGGTTGCTGGCTGTCAGATAGAGACGGCAATTAGTCATGCCGATGTTCTTGATGAGTTGTTTTGGAAGCGTGTAGCCGATGGTGAGATTCTGCAGGCGCAGGTAAGCAGCACTCTCGAGGAATTCACTGGTTACGATGGCATTCTGCGGATAAGCCACACCGTATTTTGCATTGACATTGAGTGCATTGAGTTCAGAAGGATCTGTGACGGCATAGATATCACCCTTGCTGTCGAAATTATAGATCTGATAACAATCCTTGATGAAGTCAAGATGCTGGGCAGTCATACCAATATATTCTCCACCGGAGAAGTTACCCATAGCCACTGCATTGTAGATTTTTCCGTCAAGCACATAGTTAAAGTTTGCACTGGCATCAAAGTTCTTGTACTGCAGGTTGAGTGAGAAGCTTCCCGTATGGCGGGGCAGCAGTTCACCGAGATCCACAGCATCATCTTCGTTTACAATATTGTCACTATTCTGATTGACAAATTTGGGAGCTCCCGGGAATGCGCTCTGACCGTTAGGCACACTGAACGGATGCTGCAAGGTGCCAGTCACTGACTTGGCGATATCGGGTACACCAGCCTTCAGCGTATAGACGCCATTTGCATAGTCGAAGTCGTCAACGGTGTAGAAACCGTCGCTCTCAAAACCACGTACGATACCGATAGGACGGCCTTCGATAAGCATGAAGTCTTCCATCGGGCTAGTGGCCACGGAGTTCCAGTAGGATGAGTAGCGATAGTTATCAGCATTCTCCATCTTGTCGAGGTTGTTCTTATTATAGTTGTAGATAAGACCAACGTTGAAGCGGAAATCCTTGGTATGAATCACGTCTATATTAGCAGAGATTTCAACACCTTTGTTGGAGGTCTGCCCAAAATTCTGGAACTGATAGGTATAACCTGTGGTGTTGTCAACGGGCACAAGCATAAGCAGGTCCTTCGTGGTGTTCCAATAGAGCTCGATGCTACCATTGAGGCGTCCGTTCCAGAAACCGTAGTCGATACCGAGGTTGCGCGAAATAGTGGTCTCCCACTTCAGGTCGTTGTTGGCCAACAGACCCTCAGGTTTGTAGTAAGGAGTCTTTTCACCATTGATAACCACATTGTTCTTCGATGCGTCGGTGCTTACCCAAGTCTCGCGCCAGAGGTTGGAACTGATGTTATCAGCACCGGAAGTACCATAAGAGAGACGAAGCTTCAAGTTAGAGAGCCAGTCCTTGGTGCCTGCCATAAAGGGCTCCTCG
>Ga0256407_10004430_pt1 | contig 23447 bp, 24 predicted proteins | sample RumenRJG_04DNA_FD_193489 | JGI IMG/M metagenome (GOLD analysis project Ga0256407, IMG submission 193489) | Bovine rumen microbial communities from Lethbridge, Alberta, Canada - RJG_04 | ecosystem: Host-associated > Mammals > Digestive system > Stomach > Rumen | place: Canada: Alberta... | reverse complement strand
TCGGATTAAATGATTTATCTAACAATTTATTGAATATTGCACCTGAATATTTTCTCATTGCAAGGAACATACCGATTTGAGCAACAATCATCAATAAGCCGTTTGTCAAATCTAATGCTGCAACGAATTTACGCTTTTCATCAGGTATCTTTTTGTTATTCATACTTTGGGTAACATACATTGCACAACCGATACCATCTTTTGCAATAATTGAACCTACTACTGCAGTTGCAAGTGCTTTTTCAAGGTTTCCGTCAAATTTGTCACCTAACCATTTTGCAGGTCTTGAATTAGTTGCTTTTGCAATTCCTTTACCTATTCCTTTTAAGGTGTTAACTCCTATCGCACTGATATTCATTATTTGTCACCTCCCTGTTGTTGAACCTGCTCAGGTGCATTATCTTTTTTTACTCCTGCAAGTTTCGGGAAAAAGATTTCCATAAATCTCGGGTAAACCCAGTTGAGCGCAGTACAAGTGATTGGTAATGTGATAAATACACCTACACCGATTTTGGTTATCTGATTCCAACTCTTATAATTGTTATCTACAAGTTTTTTGTATGCTTTTGCAATATCTTTATATATCTTTTCTTTAATTTTTTTACCGTTTGCAGAACTTGCGAAAGTATCTGTATTTTCTAAAAGCGGTTCAAGAATTTTATCACCTTTTTCAAATGTGCAGGCAGCCTGCAATTTTTTAATTGCTTTCTTGATAACATTTTCATCAGCCAAATGAGGTTCACGAATTTGCGCTTCCATCAATTGAGTAATTCGTTTATTTAAAACTTTATTTCTTTCGTGTAAAGCATCACCGTAATTTTCAACTGTGAAACCATCTTTATAAGATGAACAAATTTTCTTAATAGAATCTATACGCTGCAAAGTTCTTTCAATTCTGTGAGCACGCAAATCTGCAGGTTTATCCATTATTTCGCTTAAAACTACACGCACTTTTGGATTTGTTTCTTTTTCAAGAAGTTCCTGTACTTGTTTGCCAACCTGTTCATAAAGTTTGCTTAACTCTTTTTCGTCCATTGTTTTTCTGACTTTTTCAACAGGAATATCTTTGAAAATTTCTCTCAAATGATCTTCATTTTCAATTAAAGTTTGCGCTCTGTCTTTGTAGAAAACTATTTGGTCACGATTTTTCTTTAGAGCCTTAGCATCATCAATGTAACTGTCAATTTGTTTATTTATCAGTTTTGCAGTTGTTTTGTGTTCAAGATTTCTTTCGCCGATATGAATTACATTATCTTTTTCCAAACCATCTGCAACAATTTTTAATTGTTCATCTTTAATTTTATCTACTCTGCTGTCAAAATCTTTACTGTATGCTTCACGCTTTGCTTTAGCATCAGAACTGAACCAGGATTTTATCAAAGATGGTTTTGATAAACCTTCTTCTGCCATTGCTTTTTTAACATTACCTTTAATATATGAATCAGTATTTATAACCTGCTGGTCCAAGTTTAATCTTGCATATTTAGATAATTCGGGATTATTAAATATAGCATCAAGACCTTTGTCAATATATTTTTGAACACCTGCCTGGAATAAAATGGCCAAAGCAGCGGAAACAGGCTGACGCATTGCTGTATATTGTTTTGTATTTTCTACATCCTCTTTTTCTTTTTCAGTAGCATTTTTAGGTGCGCTTACAAACGGATTGAAACCGATAAATATTGGAGCAACCAACCCTGTGCCCAACGCAGTCAATAAAATACCGCCAATTTCACCTTTTAACCACTCAAAAGACTTCATAAACTCAATTGCCTTTTTGTGATGAAGCATATTCATCATTTCTTTTTCAATTTGTTTTGATGACATGCCTGTAAAATTAGGTGATTTTTTTGTATTTTCGGCTTTTAAATTAGGCGTTAATGCCCTTGCCTGATAATTTTGATTTACAATATCTACTTTCATACTACCTATAAACCTTCCATATATATAGAAACCAAATCAAATAAAAAATTGCTATAAATTTATTAAATGTAAACAAATATTAAGCAAATTTTATATTGTATAAGTTACTGTATAAAATCCCCGAAACTACTTATCTGACTTGTATTCCCCAATTTTTAATAAGCAGAAACAAGTCTTATTATATAACAAAAAAATAAAAAAGAAAGTTTATTTTAAATTTTTACAAAAAAAAGCCTTTCGTAAAACGAAAGGCTTTCTAAAAATGTTTTAGATTTTATTTATTTTTACTGTGAAAATCGTTCATAAGTTCATCTAACTTATTCATATCGCCAAAGTTTTCATTCTTCAACTGTTCGCGTTTATCTGTTTTTGTATTAACCATATAAACTGTCGGGAACCCTGCAATTTCGTACTTTTTAACCAATTCTTCGTTTTCTTTGTCATCAACATTGACTTTTACAAAATTAAACTGATTTTTATGATTTTTGTAAAGTTCTTCATAAATCGGCATAAATCTTATACAGAATCCGCACCAATCAGCATAAAATAAAACTATCATAGGTTTTTTAGCCTTGATTGCTTTTGAATACGGAATACCAAATTTATAATCTGACGGTTTTTTAGTCGGTTCGTTAGGATCCGGCTGTGCAGGAGCCTCAGCCTGAGCCTGTGCAGGAGCAGCACCGTTTGCTAATAAACCTTTTACCTGATAATTTGTAACTGCGCTAAATGTTGTAGCGGCAGCAACAAGTGTTAATAAACCCATTTTTAATGCTTCTTTAGCACAAAAATTTTCTGAACCCATGTTTTAATACCTCCATTAAATAAATACTTTAATATGTTATTACAAACAAAATTATAATTGCAACTGAAAACTTTTTTGTAAATTTATCTTAATATTTCTTAATACATGACTTGAGAAAATATATATCATAGTATATACTAAATATATACCCCAAAGTAATATCTCGTGTTTGCCCCATTGCGACAAAAGTGTCGCGGGATTTGTGTTGTAAAAAATAAGAGGAGTTTAATGTTATGAGCAACGGTGAAAAAGTTATTCGCATGAAAACTTGTTATCAAGGTGTAGAAAGAAGAAGTGTACCAAGAGATGAAAATGATGAATTAAACACATATTTAAGAGAGATTTCTTCTTACCGGCAATTATCTGTTGAAGAAGAAAAAGAACTTTGTAAAAGAATTGAAAACGGAGATACTCAGGCAAAACAAGAATTAATAAGAGCAAATTTAAAACTTGTTGTCACAATTGCAAGAAAAACTATTCACATGTCAGGATTACCATTCGTTGATTTAATTCAGGAAGGCAATTTGGGATTGATGGTTGCTGTTGAAAAATTTAATTACAAATTGGGTTACAAATTTGCAACTTACGCAGGCTGGTGGATTAAACAAGCGATGTTCAAAGCAATTTCGGAACAATCACATTGTATGAAAATTCCTGTTTATATTCAGGAAACACTTTCAAAATATTCAAAAATCAAATACCAGATGGAACAATCAACAAATAATCAGGTTAAAGTTGAAGATATCGCAAAAGAAATGAATGTTGCTCCCGAAAAAATTGAAATGTTTTTATCTGCTTATACGAAAACAGTTTCAATAGAAAACGGTATCGAAAAAAATGACGGCAAAGAATTTAATGTTGCAGATATTTTGCCCGATGAAAAAGCACAAATCAGTGAAAATGTTGAATATCAGTCTTTAAAAAATGATATTAATAATGTGATTTCAACATTAAAAGAGCGTGAAAGAGATGTTGTGCGCATGCGTTTTGGACTTGATGATTGCGAAAAATACACTCTTGAAGAAATCGGAAACCTATACGGAGTAACAAAAGAATGCATTCGTCAAACAGAAATGAGAGCACTTAAAAAACTGAAAGCAACAGGGGCTCAATTACTTGAATGTTATATGTGTTAAAAGCAAAAAGTCGCCAAGACTTTAGGACGTTAAGTTCTTTACAGAAAATAATTATTTCAATAAATCACTAATGATACTAATATTAACGAACTGATACGAACTTACGGACTTAACGTCACAATAACTTAAATAAAATAATTTCTCGTGTTTATTGTAATCCTTTCATTAAAAAAGCCGCAATTCAGGTAGAATTGCGGCATGTTTATAATTTTAATCAATATCCCTTGCAAGAATTTTAATCGTATCAACTATAAGGTCTATTTGGCTTTGTTCTTTTGAGACTTTTAATGCTCTTTTCAAAACTGTCAGAGGACCAACAAACCAATTTTCTTTAAATAATCTGCCGCCAACTTCTGCATATAATCGTGGTTTTTGCATATTTCCGGCAAGATATAAATCAGTTACCGCTCTGTTATTTTTTAATTCTTTCAAATATTTGTCACCTTGAATTGCTCCGTCTGCCGAACATTTTTTTGCAATGTGCATTACTATTTCACTGAAATTCGGCTCACACTTTAATGCTCCAAAACTTTGATTGCTAACACTTTGAACCTGCATAATTAAACTCCTTATAAATTTATAAAGTCATGAAAACACATAAAAAATATTTTTGCTACCAAAATTTTAATTAAAAAACCGATTTTGCTATTAAAAACAAAATCGGTTTTCAAAACATATTTTAAACAATTAATCTTTTTTCTTTAATGTCGGGAATGCGATAACATCACGAATTGACGGTGAATTGGTCAAAAGCATAACCAAACGGTCAATACCCATTCCTAACCCGCCCATTGGCGGTACACCGTGTTCCAATGCACAGATATAATCTTCATCTATTGGCATTGCTTCTTCATCACCCTGCGCTTTAGCCTGCATTTGTGCTTCAAATCTTGCTCTCTGGTCAATCGGATCAGTAAGTTCGGAAAACGCATTGTCTACTTCCCAGCCGTTGATTCTTGTTTCAAATCTTTCGGTCAAACGAGGATTATCTCTATGAACTTTTGCCAAAGGTGAAATATCTCTCGGATAATCGTAAATATGAATTGGCTGAATCAGCGTAGGCTCAACTTTTTCTTCAAACACTTTTTCTACCACCTGTCCCCAATTTGAACATTCTTCAGTATCAATATGAAGTGTTTGTGCTGTTTTTACGGCATCTTCAAATGTTTCTATTTTGTTAAAATCAATTCCCGTTGCTTCTTCAACCGCTCCAAGCATAGTTTTTCTGTCCCAAGGTGGAGTCAAATCGATTTCGTTTTCGCCATAAGTAATTTTTGTCGTTCCAAGAACTTCCTTGGCAACATAAGCAACAAGTTCTTCTATCAAATCCATCATATCATAGTAATCTACATAAGCCTGATAAAGTTCTATCATAGTAAATTCAGGATTATGACGGGTATCAATACCTTCATTTCTAAATGAACGGTTAATTTCAAAGATTTTTTCACTCACCCCGCCAACCATAAGCCGTTTTAAATAAAGTTCCGGTGCAATTCTCAAATACATATCCATATCAAGCGTATTATGGTGAGTAATAAACGGTTTTGCATTAGCACCGCCTGCCTGCGGATGAAGCATAGGTGTTTCAACTTCCATAAAACCTTTATTTATAAGAAATTCACGAATTTTTTGAATAATTAAACTTCTTTTTTGAAAAGTTTTACGAACATCTTCGTTTGTAATCATATCAACATATCTTTGACGATATTTTGTTTCAACATCTGTCAAACCGTGAAATTTTTCAGGTAACGGCAAAAGTGATTTTGAAAGAATTTCTAATGATGTTGATTTGATAGTAAGTTCACCACGAGGAGTTCTGCGAACAGTACCCTCAAAACCTACGATATCACCTATATCAACTGTTTTTAGAGTCTTTAAATTTTCTTCGTCAAGATTTTCTTTGTGAGAAAAAACCTGAATTTTACCTGACGCATCAACAAGGTCAATAAACATTCCACTGTTACGCACAGCCATAACTCTGCCTGCAACTTTATAACTGTCAGTCGTTTCCTCACCGACAGGCAGGTTTGCATATTTGTCTTGCAAATCTTGTGCCATAATTGTTTTTTCGTATTTATAAGGATAAGGATTTAATCCTCTTTCTCTCAAATTATTTGCTTTTTCAACTCTTATTTGGCGGATTCTGTCTTGTGATGAACCTGCTTCTTTTGCTATTTCCTGAATTTCTGCCATTTTTTATGTCCTCTTTATTATTTATAATAAGCAAATTTATAATAGCATAAACAAAAAATATGGTAACTATATACAATGTTACAGTAAATATGTCTGTCATTGCGAGGAGGAAATGGCTTTCCGACGAAGCAATCCAGTTATTTCATCATTATCGACAAATTAAACGGCTGGATTGCCACGCCCTAACGGGCTCGCAATGACATGCTACTGTAAAATAGTATATAATTACCAAAAATATTATAAAAAATAAGACCTTGTATTGTGCAAGTATGCCCAACATGCATTTTATTGTGCATTTTTCAAGTCGTTATTATAAAATCAACTTTTTTGTCAAATTTATCAACAGGAAGATTTTCAACAAAAAGTTCTTTCGGAATGGGGCAAAGAGTTTTAAAATTTTGACCGTATTTATTTATAAATCTGTCATAAAATCCCCCGCCATAGCCCAAACGATAACCGTTTTTGTCACACATCAGAGCAGGCACAATGACTAAATCCAAAATTTCTGCACTCACAGGTTTTGAACAGGGTTCATAAATACCAAAATCAGATTTTTGCAAATCATTACTATACGGACAAACCAAAAGTTCTGAGCCATAGACTTTTGGCAGATAAAAATTTTTATTATCATCTTTAGAAAGTTCTCTCAAATCAACTTCAAATTCTGTCGGATAAAAAATCATAACATTTTTTGAATCGCAATAAACTGCATTTTTTTTGATTAAATCAACTAATTGTTTAGAAATTTCTTTCATAGGAAGAGTTTTGCGAATATTTTTTGCTTTTATACGAAGTTCTTTTTTATCAATCATATTTTTACTATATAATAAAATAGCGGCAAAAAAAATAAACGGGATTAAACGGGCTAAAGCCCTCACAATGACAGATAGGCACCATGACTGAATACAAGCAAATGAAATTGATAAATCCGAATTGGGACCAGCACGGATATATACAGGTTTATACGGGAGATGGAAAAGGTAAGACTACCGCATCATTGGGACTTGCAATGCGTGCTTTGGGCAGAGATTGGAAAGTTTTGATTGTGATGTTTACAAAAGGCGGAAACAATTACGGCGAACTAAATTCATTTCGTCAGTTGTCTGATAAAATCGCTGATAATTTGACTATTGTTCAGGCGGGTTTGGACAGAGTAATTTATAAATCAAATGAATGTGAAAAAGATCACAAACAAATAAAAAAAGGCTGGAATTTAGTCAAAAAAGCCGTAAAAAACGACGAATATCAATTGATAATTATGGATGAAGCAAATATTGCGATAGATATGGGTATTTTGGATGTCGATGAAGTCGTAAAAGTTTTAAAAAGCAAGCCTGATGAGATGGAAATTGTTTTGACTGGTCGTAATGCTCACCCAAAAATTGTTGAAATAGCACATCTTGTGTCAAGAATTGAACCTGTTAAACACTATTGGGATAAGGGTGTTCACGCAAGAAAAGGCATTGAGTATTAAAAAGTTATCAAGACAATAAGTCGTTAAGTTCGCATCAAATTATTTGTGAATTGTGAGTCGTGAATAGTGAATTGTAATTATCGGTGCTAATACACATTTTATAAATACAAAATTTGTAAAGGTCTATTCACAATTCACGATTCACATAAATGAATTTTGTATTGAAGCGTATTAAAGACTTAAAAAAGATATTTCCCCCAATCGTATTAGATAAATTTATTCAAACTATATTAAAAAGTTGATTTTTTGTATTCTGAAATTTGGCATAATAAGAATGTCATCACACATTTTGTAGGAAGAGATATGAATATTAATGAAGAATGTCTTTTGGGTTATTTAAAAAATCCCGATGAATTGTCTAATAATACGGAAATTTTAAAAATATATAACAAAATTCTTGAGCAAAAGTTTGTATTTAAAAATATTCTTGTCAATTTTCCTGCAATAAATTATACTGAAAGTGCAAAATAAGAATTAATAAAAAATTTGCTTCCTTTTAGGGGGAAATGCCCAAGGGGGTAAATAAAACAGGAAAATTATGCTAAAAAAGATTTTTTATATTCTTTGGATTTTAGTTTTAGGTTTTTTAATAATATTTGGTTTAAAAAACGGAAGTTACAAAACATTTATTTCCTCAATGGAAAATCGCAGTTTTGATATAAGACAAAGTTATATTTCATCAATCGGTTTGAGGGAGCATAATAAAAATATTGTGATTGTTGCCATTGATGATGCAAGTTATGAGTATATTCTTGAAAAATACGGGGAATGGCCTTTAGACAGAAGTGTTTATGCCAAACTGACGGATTACATTGAATCACAATCTCCAAAAAGTATTGCTTTTGACCTGATGTTTGTAAAATCAGTTAAAAGTAGTGCAAATTCAGATAAGGCACTAATTGATATTTTCAAAAAATACAATAATGTTTATACGGCGATGAATCTTGATAATCAGGAGGTTGATTTAAGAAAACCTGCAATTTTGCCTGAAAAATTAGCATTAAATATAAATAATAAATCGAAAAAAGTTGATACAAAATATTATGAATTTACAAATTGCAGAAGTATTTTAGACGGAATTTTAAATTCTACAAAAAATATAGGAATGATAAATGTTTTGCGCGGTGATGACGGAGTTTTAAGGCAAATGCCGTTATTTTTAAACTACAACGGCAAATATTACCCGCAACTTGCACTAAAAGTTGCACTAAATTCACTTGGCTTAAACGATAAAAAAGATTTTGAAATAAACAAAAAAGGCGAACTGATTTTAGGCGATAAAAAAATTCCCATAAACAAAGACGGTTCTATCACTCTCAATTGGTACGGCGAAACAGAAACTTTTGAACACATTCCGCTATATAAACTTATTAAAGCAATGGAAGGAGATAAAAACTATAAATTTGATTTTAAAGACAAAATCGTTTATTTTGGGGCAACCGTTTCAAGCCTTTCGGATATAAAAACCGTTCCTGTTGACAGAGTTTATCCCGGAGTTGAAGTTCAGACAACTTATGTAAATAATATTTTGGATAATAATTTGATTAAAAAGATTTCTCCTGCATGGAATATTGTCATCATTATGATTCTTGCGGTTTTGACAATCGCAATAGTTTTATCGCTTGACTCTATGCCTGTAATTATCGGTTCTGTAATAACAATTTATTTTGTATATTTAATTTCCGCCTATTATTTTATGATTCACCAAAATCTTTGGCTTGAAGTCGTTTCACCGGTAATTTTTATAATCTTCGCATTTATAATAACGGTAATTGTCAAATATCTGATTAAATCGAGAGATTTTGACAAGCAGTATAAACTTGCAACAACAGACGGTCTTACAGAACTTTATAATCACAGATATTTTCAGGAACAGATGCAGATGTTCTGTTCTAATGCAAAACGCTATGAAAGTGTATTTTCACTCATAATCTTAGATATAGATTTCTTCAAAAAATTCAACGATAATTTTGGGCATCAATCGGGTGATGCGGTATTAAGACAAGTTGCTTTTACATTAAAGAAAAATGTTCGTTCAAGTGATATTGTATGTCGTTACGGCGGAGAAGAAATGAGTATTATTTTGCCAAACGCAAAAGAAGATGAAGCAGTTTCTATTGCCCAAAAATTATGCAATATTGTAGCATCTCAAAAATTTAAACTGAGTAATAACAGAGAAAGTAATGTCACAATAAGCCTTGGTGTTGCGACTTACGGACAAACTGACGGTACAGAACCGGCTAAAATTATAGAATCTGCCGACAAAAGATTATATCATGCCAAAGAAAACGGCAGAAACAGAGTAAACTGATTTGCGTGAATAGTGAATTTTAATGAATACCAACTACATAGAACAAAAAATAAATATAAAAGATTTGACTTCGGATTCTCCTTACAGCCCATATCTTATCGGGAATAATGAGAAGCAGATAGAGCAAATTTGTGATTTTTTGCAGAATGACAAAAAACTTTTGTTATTAAACGGTTTTGCAGGTTCAGGCAAAGGTGAAATTCTTAATTATACCGCTTCACATCTGAACGAAAATGTTGTTCTCATAAAATATATGTGCCTTGAAACAACTATTTTAGATGATATGTTGTTATCATTTTTTGAAAGTTTCAGAAATTATGCAATAAAAGGAACAATCACTCTGCCAAAGGGGAAAGTCGATAATTTTACCCAAAAAATAAATTCGTATTTTAATGCGGTCACAAACCCTGTCGTCGTTGTACTTCATTCATTTCAGGCAATTTTGAAAGAAAATAAAAAAGAAATTCTCAATTTTATAGAACACCTTGAAAAATTTGAAAACATTAAAATAATTTTATCGTCAAGGACATTTGACTATAACGAATTTAATAATATTGATTACGACAGAGTTTCTATTCTTGCGTTTTCAAAAGAGTGGTTTGAAAAATATCTTCGTGACAATGATATAAAAAACATCGGACCTTTATCAAACGAACTTTATAAACAGACAAGAGGATATTATACTTATGTTAATCTCTCCGTAAGGATAATGAAATTAAGACAATACAGTCTTGTAAAATTTTTGGAAGTATTTTCAAAAAGCGGAATGGGATTTTCCGAATTTGTGCGCAAAGAGGCACTGATGCTTATTGACCCCGTCAGTCTGCATCTTTTCAGATTGCTTGCGCTTATGCGAATTCCTCTCCATGTAAATTTAATCAAATCACTGCACCTTTTTAATCAGGAGCGAATTTACTTTTTTGTGCAAAATTATTTGCTGTCGGTTGATGGTGAAAACCTGTATCTGAAAGATTTTTTCAGAGAAATAATAGAACAGCAGATTCAGCAGAGTGTAATGCTCAAACTTCACAAAGCCTGCGTAGATTTGTATGAAACACAATTACCGCTCAAACCTTTAGAGCGTGATTTGAGATTATCCCGACAAACAATGAGAAATGAAATTGATTATCACTCATTATTCATCCCTAAAAGACCTCAGCAAGTTCAAAACTTTGCACCAAATCTTGCACAGTTTGTTCAACCGCTTACTCCGAAAGAATCTGAACCAGAACAAATAATATCTGTACCCGCTAAAGAGGAGACTAAAGAAGAAAAAATCGAAAAAATTAACTTCATATTTGATGATGAATCAATTTTAGATAATATCGCATCTTCTATTAATAATTTTATTCAGGAAACCGTAAACAACAAAGAAATTGCTCTTAACGGCTCAAAAATGACTCTGACAGATATTTTAAATTCCGCAAAACAGGAAGAAGCAAAGTATAACTACAAACATGCCGTTTTATTGTACCAAAATGCATTAAACAAAACTGATGATGACAACTTTGATACTTTTTTACCGACAATTTATCAAAAACTTGTCGATGCATACAAGCATCTGTCCGATTGGTACAATGCATTAGAATATCTGACCAAATTGCAGGATTACTATTTTAATATATCCGAAAACGAAAAAGCATGGGAAGTTCAACTTGAAATGGCAAATATCTACTTTACCACTTACAAACAAGATAACGCAAAATATATTCTGCATGAACTCGATAAAAAAGAAAACCTGCCAAATGATTTGAGAATAAAAGTATATCTTTCCCTTGCAAAAATTTCAGGCAATCTTAATGAAGAATTTTCTTATTACCAAAAATCCGTAAAACTTATAACTGCCGAAACGGATAAATCCGTTCTTGCCCAACTATTTTATCGTATAGCAGGAATTTTTGATGAAAAAGACGATATTCAAAAAGCCTCTTTTTACTATAAAAAATGTATCGAAATCAAAAAAGACAATCATTATCTTTCACGCGCAATGGCTAATCTTGCGGAACTTTATGATGAAGCGGGAAATACCGATTTTGCGGTAAAATATTATGAAAAAAGTATTGAAATTGATAAAGAAGCAAAAAATTATAACGGGCTTTATTCAAGTACCCGTCATCTGTCTGAAATCTTTGCCCCGAAAGACAGTGCAAAATCTTTAGAATACTTAAAACAGGCATATAATTATGCAAAAGAACTTAATGAACCTTTCTACATTGCTGATGTATCATCAGAAATCGGTAATTTTTATCTTTTGCGAAAAGATTTCGAAAATGCTTATAAATACTTTATTCAGGCAAAAAATACCGCAAAAACTTCAATGACAAAAGATAATGCACAGAAATTTGATTCAAAAATTGAATACCTGAAAAAATTTATCCCTCAGGAAGAATTTGATAAACTGGAAGAAAAATATGGAAAATAAACAGGATTTTGAAAAATATTCTCAACTTTTTATTGAAGAAAATCAAAAAGTTAATCTGATTTCAAAAAATGACGAACAATTTTTGTGGGAAAAGCATATTTTTGATTCCCTGTCTTTAGGCAATTTTTTTGACAAATACGGTACTCCTCAAACACTGCTTGATATAGGAACAGGCGGAGGATTTCCTTCAGTACCGTTAGCAATAAAATATCCGAATATAAAAATCACGGCGATTGACAGTATCGGAAAAAAAATTCGTGCAGTAAAAAATCTGAAAAACGGCTTAAATCTTGAAAATCTCACCCCCATTTGGGACAGAGTTGAAAATATTTGTGAAAAATTTGATGTTGTAACTTCCCGTGCTGTTGCATCTTTAGACAAAATATGTACTTATGCCCTGCCAAAAACCAAAAACGGAGGATATTTTGTGGCATATAAATCCAAAAAAGCACAGGATGAAATTGAAAATGCACAAAAAATCTTGAAAAAATTTAACGCACAAATCATTGATATTATTGAATATCAATTGCCTTTAGAAGAAACGATTAAAAGAAATTTAATAGTTATAAAAAAATGAAATTATGCAATATAAGATATTTTATTATCTTTTGCTTCCTGCGCCATTTGTTGTGCTGCGGCTTTTTCCTGTGCTGATGCAATCATATAAAGCGTTTGATTTTGAGCATTATTCAAAGCAAAACGAGTATCCAAATCGTGCAGAGTATTCATATCATATCCGCCAAAAGACAAATTTCTTGCAACATGCATCATGTTTCTGCTGTTCTGCATCATTGCCCACTGTGCGTTATGCATTGTATTTATCGCATTTAATCTTGCCATCAAACTTACTAACATATTTTATACCCGCCTACTTTAAAAACTACAAGTGTAGTATAAATTAATTTTCTGATTTTGTAAAGCGGGTAAAAGATTTTGTAACATTTATTTACTCATTCTTCAATAATTTCAATCATTTCTTTGAGCATTTTATTGTAAGGAGTAGAAATATTATATTTTTCACCCATTTCAATTACTGCACCCGCAAACATTTCAACTTCGGTTTTTCTGCCTGCTTCAATATCTTGCAGCATGGAAGTTTTACCTTCGGGACACATTTTGTCAAACCCTTTAAATGCATCATCGATTATTGTGTCGGTATTTTTTACTCCTTTTGCCTTTGCAATTTCCACGACTTCAAGCATAATATTTTTGAGTAAATTTCTTATTTTTTTACTGTTTTGCATCTGCCCAAAAGTTTTGTGCAAAATTGCCGAAATCTGATTTGAACTGACATTGAGCATAAATTTTAGCCACATTGAGCGCTCAATATCATTGGGAATACTATAAGAAATTCCGGCTTTATCAAAGTAGTTTTTTAAAATTGTTTCATCTTTTTTGTCTGTAATACAGGAATTTAACACCCCAAAAACAATATCTCCCGTACCGTCAAAGGTAATTTTGTTGCCGTTACGCATTGCACTGTGTCCGATAAAATAGGAATGAACAATATGTTTCCATCCGTATTTTTGCGCAAGATAATCCTCACTTGTAACCCCGTTTAAAAGGGAAAGAATTATAGTATCATCTTTTACAAAATTCTTTATGTTGTTCAGCACATCAAAAAAACCATTATATTTTGTGGCTATAATTATTAAATCTGCTTTAAAATTTTCTTTGTCAGGTAAAATATAATTTAATTTTAATTCTTTCCCGTTGAAAATTTTTGGATTTTTAATATATTTTTCAAATCGTTTTTCATCCACAAGAATTTTTAAATTATCATTATCATAAGTACTTATTTTATCGGCATAAATTGAGCCGATTGCACCTATTCCGCATATCAAAACATTTTTAATTTCTTTCATAGCAAAAATATTTTAACACTAAAAAATTTTTAATTAAAAAAACTTTACATTTATGAAAATTAGGGCAATTCTCATGAAAAAAAATACTTTATATAAAAGTAGTAGTTATACATGTGTGTAAATTTAATAGTGTGGTCTTTTAGTGGGAATTGAATTTAATCCTTGGCGGTTGTTTAGTAATCCCGTCAATCAGGTACAATTAAATAACAAATATACTATACCTTTTGGAAACAATGTAGGAAAAGACAGTTTTCAAAATAATTCCGTTGAGCGTTTTTTCAATGAAAAAAGCATCATGATGGCGATTGTTCAAAACCGAGAATTAAAAGATATAATGAGCAAAAACAAGTTGCCTGTCAGGTTAAATATGAAAGAGCTTATGGAGTTGAAACAAGGTCATTGTCGGGATAGTGCGGAAATTTGTGCCAAAATCTACAAAGTTCTTCCGCCTGCGCTAAAAAGTCAGGTAAATATAAAAGACCTAAAAGACGGTGCTATGCTTCATGATTTCGGTAAAGTTTTAATCCCTGCTGAAATTCTTAATAAAGACGGGAAATTAACGGAAGAAGAATTTAAAATTATGCATCTTCATTCAGAACTTGGTTATCAGTTGCTCAAAAACAGCGGAGTAAATAACGAAGTTTTGGCTTTGATTCGTCATCACCACGATAATCTTGAGAGTAATAATAAATTTGTTCCCGATATGAATATTCAGATTCTCAATATTGCGGATAGATATTCCGCTTTGACGGAAAATCGTGTTTATAAAAAGGCTTTGAGTCCTGAACAGGCATTGGGAATTATATATGATGATGTTCAAAAAGGTCGTGTTCATCCGATTCTTTATTATTCACTTGTTCAGGCGGTAAGACAAACCCCTCAACCCGTTGCAAAAGTTTAAAAAAGTGATATTATAAATTTATGGGTTTTTCTTTTAGAAAAAGTATAAATTTGGGTTTGTTCAGAATAAATATTTCCAAATCGGGAATAGGTATATCTTTTGGTGTAAAAGGATGCAGAGTGTCGGTTGACCCTAAAGGCAGAACTACTCTTAATGCCGGCAAAGGTCCGATTCGTTATACAAAAACTCTTAAAAAAGCCTCTAAAAAGAAATAATTATTTAGCAAAAAAATTTTTGTCTTAGTGTTATAAAAAACATCATGAGAATTTGTTCTATACAAAATTACAATTTAAATTTTAAAAGTTCTGCGCCTGTCAATGTTAATTGGCGTGAAAGTTATGCCCCTGATAACAGTGAAAATAAACCCCAAAAACAGAACGAATATCCCGAATGGCTGCGCAAGGGTGCGTTATTTACGTTGATAGGTCTTGCAGTATATAATGACCCGTCAACAAAAGAGTTTTTAAAACCTGAGAACATTAAACAACAGGAAAAATTACAGCAGGAGTATTTTGAAGATGTTGCAAATAGAGGAATGTCTGTTTCAACTTATCATTTAAACAGACTTGGAGATGTTGACAGACCATTAATAAAATCAAGAGGAATGGGAAATTATAACCTTGAATTAACTCTTGATAACGGTAAAAAAATTGAATTTGATGTAAATACATCCGAAAAAAATGATAATATGCTTGTCGGATATTTTAAATCCGGTAAAAATACATCATTAAAATACAAAGCCGTGTTTAATCCGCAAAATCCGGAGGAATTTGAAATTTTTGTCCGCAACAAGGAGAATCAAAAATTTATTTTCGGCAGAAAACCAAACGGTGAATTATATCAACTGAAAAACGGTAAAAAAATAATCTTAAACAAAGAAAATGTCAAAAAATATCAAGAAGAAATTAAACAAGTGCAAGGGCTTGAAGATTTTGAGTTTTTCACAACAAAAAATGATATTTGGCGAAAACTGAACCTGATTTTATTATTCTTATTAACCCTTAATGAATGGGGACATGATATGCAAAAAAGAGATGAAGCAAAAGAGAAAAACGGCAAGTCTTAATCCGCTTCTTGAAATTAAACTTTGTTTGGGATAGACTTGATTGGCTGGGTATATGAGCAGAACAAACTTTCTTATGCCTGTTGAGTATTCCCTCTGAATGAGGGTTAAAAAATTTGAAAGGGAAAAAGATGTATAATGTCGCTATAATCGGAGCAGGACCTGCGGGAATTTTTGCCGCTTTGGAAATTATGAAATTAAAACCTGAATGGAAAGTGGTTTTAATAGAAAAAGGACAGAGAATTGAAACAAGAAAATGTCCTTTAAGACAAGGTTCACCGAAATGTGTAAACTGCAAAAAATGCGGTCTTTTATGCGGATGGGGAGGAGCAGGTGCGTTTTCGGACGGGAAATTAACCCTCACTCCTGATGTTGGCGGACATTTGGCTGAATATATGTCAAGAAAGCAAGCAGAAGATTTAATCGGTTACGCTGACGATTTGTACTTGCAATATGGTGCAACAGATGAAGTATTCGGAACAGATATAAAAGTTTTTGAAGAACTTGAACATCAGGCGGTTCTCGCAGAACTCAAACTTGTTCATTCCCCTGTCAGACACTTGGGAACAGAAAGAAGTCTGGATGTTTTGAAAAACATGCAGGACTATCTTGATGAAAGAATAACAATTTTAAATAATGTCTGCGCAAAATCACTTATAGTTGAGTGTGAACAGGTTAAAGGTATTGAACTTGATAATGGTGAAACGATTTGTGCGGAATATACAATTATTGCGCCGGGCAGAGAAGGTGCCGATTGGCTTACGCAAGAATTTGCAAAACATAAAATCGGTATGGTTAATAATGCGGTGGATGTAGGTGTCAGAGTGGAACTTCCTGCACCTGTATTTGAACCTTTAACATCAAAATTATACGAATCAAAACTTATATATCATTCACCGACTTTTGGTGATGAGGTCAGAACTTTCTGTATGAACCCAAACGGTGAAGTAGTACAGGAAAATTATTCAGGTATTGCAACCGTAAACGGTCACAGTTACGCAAACTTTAAAACTCCGAATACAAATTTTGCGCTGTTGGTCAGCGAAAAATTCACTGAACCGTTTAAAGAACCTATCCAATACGGTCAGCATATCGCAAGACTTGCAAATATGCTTGCAGGCGGAATTTTGGTACAAAGATTCGGTGATTTGTTAGAGGGCAGACGCTCTACCCCTGAAAGAATTAAATCAAGCGTAATTACCCCGACACTAACCTGCGCAACTCCGGGGGATTTGAGCCTTGTAATTCCTTATCGTCAAATGACAAGTATTATTGAAATGTTAAAAGCACTTGATAAACTTTGCCCTGGGACAGCATCAAGATACACACTTCTTTACGGTATAGAAGTCAAATTCTATTCTGCAAGAGTAAAACTCACAAATGAACTTGAAACAGAGGGCGTAAAAAATCTGTTTACAATCGGTGACGGTGCAGGGGTAACAAGAGGATTACTCCAAGCCTCCGCTTCAGGTGTTTATGTAGCAAGAACCATCTGCGAAAGAGGATAGTTTAAGTAATTTGAGTATAAACCCTCACCCGAAAATCTAAGTTTCGTAAACTCAACTGGATTTTCTACCCTCAGCTACACTTCGTTACGCATACAGGCTCAGTCATCCTCACTTTGTTACGGTGCTTCGCTTTGTATTCCAAAGGTAGAGGGTTAAAACTATTCATGTTCCTCATTCATTTTATTTCGGAAAACATGCACCGAACATGCAGTCTTGATTTAATGCGGGAAATCCGAATTTAAACGGTACAGGATACGACATTGTGGGAATTTGATACATTCTTTGAAGTTCTTCTTTCGTATCAATATTATTTTCCTGTGAAACATCAGGCAAGGTTTTATCGATTCCCGATGCCCCGCCTGTGCACTTTGTTTCTTTTGCAAATCCTGCAAAAGACATTTTCCGTTTGCGTGCAAAGCAGTCACAACAAGCGCGACCAAACTTAATATAATAAACTTTTTCATAATCATACCTCCGTAAATTTATTATTACGGATTATTTGCAAATTTTCATGCCCCAAAATAACGACAGTAAGGCTATTACAAACGGATAATATTTTTAATTTTTTTCTTTTCCATTTTTTTCAAAACATCTTTAAACGGAATTATTGGTTCCATCTTGAATCCGCAATCATCTGATAGCGTTCCGCCCATTGCAAAAAGTTCTTCCTGCGGATAGCGTCTGCAAATCGGCGGACGCCAAAAATGAATCTTACATCTTTTTGTATCAGGGTCAAGATGCTTACACTCAAAAATTAATCCTAATTCATCTTTGCCGATAATTTTTAACCCCGAATAAAAACTGAATAACCCCTGCAACTTTTCAAACTCTTTTTCGTCTTTAAGTACATGCTTAAAATGTTTAACATAAATATGAGTACAGCACTGTCCGCACCCTTTACACTTTCCGGTGCGCCAATAGTGTTTCCGAAAGACCTTTGCCCATATAAATTTTTTTAGTTTTTCAAGCATAATTACATAATAATATTAAAAATCAACCGAAATTGTTAATTTTTGTAAATATATAACAAAAAACAGGCAAAAGTAAATCTTGAGGAGAATTAAGAAAAGAGGAAAGACACAAAAAAATAAAACCTATATACAGTTTTTTAACTGACATAATACTATAACATAACCAAAAATAACCAACCTGACCTCGAAAGAGGTCTTTTTTTTAGCCGATTTCAAGGTCAGGATTTGGTTTGTGTAAAACTTTTTTCAGTCAGTTTTACATATTTTTTATAATCTTTTCCCCAATCATAAAACGACAGTATAACAGGGCGCAGGGAATATCCGATATCTGTCAGGGTATATTCAACTTTTGTTCCGGCTTCTTCTCTTGTCAAAATCCCGTCTTGCTCAAGTTCTTTAAGTTTTGACGATAAAACTTTCTGTGTAATACCTTTTAGCGATTTTTTTATTTCACTGAATCTTCTTGTACCATTCATCAAATCCGCTATTATCATTACTTTCCAGCGGCAGCCAATCATTTTTATTGTTACTGCAACAGGATTCTTTGGTAAATCTTTTAAGTTCATAATTTCCCCGTATCTTTTTACTACCAAATTTTTATGCCATAATATCACATTATTTAAGGCTTTGCAACTGATTAGAAACTTATTTGGTCAATATTAAACTTAAAGGCTTCAACTTTAGCATAATCCGTTGGCAAAATAAAGGTTATATAATCGCTTCCCGCTTTTTTGTCGGTTTTCATAATATTGATTATCCGGTTTTTGTCAAATTGAGGAATTTTTAAAAACTCAAATTTTGAAATCAAGTCTTCACACAAAAACTTGTATTCTTTATCAATTTTGCCCAATTTGAAAGCAAAATTCAGCGCAAACAATATTCCGGTCACAACACATTCACCATGCAGAAATTTTTTATAATTTCCGATAGTTTCTATTGCGTGACCGTATGTATGACCATAATTGAGAATTTTACGCAGACCTTTTTCTTTTTCGTCCTGATTTACAACGGCAATTTTTAGTTTTATGCAAATTTTTATCAAATCGGCAAGGGTTAAAATATCTTTATTGAGAATATTTTGAACATTTTCAGTCAAAAAATTCATAAGATTAAGTTCTTCATCACATAAACAACTTTTTTCAATGAACCCGTATTTAACGACTTCCCCAAGACCACTTTTAAATTGCCTCATATCAAGAGTCTTGAGAAAATTGACATTAATAAAGACTGCGCAAGGCTGATAAAAAGATCCGACTAAATTTTTACCGTAATCTGTATTTATGGCTGTCTTGCCGCCAACTGAACTGTCTGTGCAGGCAAGCAAAGTTGTAGGAACCTGAATATATTTTATTCCTCTCATATATGTTGATGCCGCAAACCCTGCCAAATCGCCAACTACACCGCCCCCGATTGCTATTATGGAATCCTCTCTTGTGAGATGATGTGAAAGTGCAAAATTTAGAATTTTTGTGTAATTTTGAATATTTTTTTCCTTTTCACCGTCTTTTAAAATAAAAACTTTTTCTTTCGGGAAGCCTAACTTCTTACCATAAATTTTAAAAACTTTTTGGCTTATTACAACGATATAATTTTTTGACGAAATAGTATTAAAAATCTCATCACGCAAGGTTTCTATGTCGTGATTATTAATAAATATCGGATAATTTTTTTGTGTGCTTTTTATATTTACTTCAAGTTTGCACATTTTAATATTTCCCCTGCCAAATCGTTAATATTTTTATTATCCGTTATAACCGTAAAATGGGCAAGTTCGTAATTTTTTTTGCGTAAATCCAAAAGTTTTTTTATTGCAGATAAATTCATATTATTGTTCAAAAGTGGTCTGTCAGTTAAATTTTTCAATCTGTTAAAAATTGTTTCAGGCGAAGTTTGTAAATAGATTACAGTTGAGTTATTTAATAAAAAATTTCTTGTCCTGTCATTTTCAAATGCCCCACCGCCAAGAGATATGACAAGATTTTCAGGTTCAAAAACATTTTTTATAGTCTGAACTTCAAGTGCTCGGAAAAAATTTTCACCATTTTCAGAAAAAATTTCATTTATTGATTTGTTTTCGTTTAAGACAATTTGTTCATCAATATCAATAAATTTCAATTTACATTTTTCTGCTAAAAATTTTCCGACAGTAGATTTTCCCGAACCCGACATTCCTGTTAAAACAATTGGTTTCATAGTGTCATAATAACACAAAAATACATAATATATGTTATCGGTAGTGATTGAGAGATTGAAACTTTCTACCTGTTCATTTCTTTTCTTTTGTTTGCGAGGCAAAAGAAAAGAAATGAACCAAAGAAAAGAAAACTTCGCTGAGGTACAATACCGCCTTTGGCGGCATAAGACTGCTAACGCAGTAATATGTGTTTTTGCCTGTCGGCAAAAATCTCTTAGCGCGCCTAAGGACAACGGCGCGCGCTTTCAAGATGTCCGACCTTTACGCAGTGAGCAATCATTGTTTGCGACACGACAACAAGGCGGGATTTGTTTGAACGGTAGTGAGTTATCCCGCCTGTATTGTGGAGCAAGTACAAATGATTAGCGAACGGAGTACCGGTCGGCGGGTTTCTGCTTGGTTGCTCGCCATCTACAGCACTACGCATTTTGCTGTGGCTTTTGCCACAAGCAAAATGGCTTCGGCTTTGGCTCGCAATCCGCTTTCTGACCGCTTTCTTTGACCGCCCAAAGAAAGCGGTCATGGTAGTTTTGATAAAACAAAAACTACCAATAACATATATTATGTTGTTTATTACGCTTTTTTACAAAAAAGCACAATAGTGTTTATATAACCATGTTTGAGATATAATTTGCTTAAAGAGGTATATACTTTGAAACATTCAAAATTAACATGGATGATATTCATAGCACTTATCTTAGGTGTTATTTTTGGTCATTTTTGCCCTGTTTATGCGGTCAAAATGAAAACTTTTGCCGTAATATTCTTACGCATGGTAAAAATGATTATAGCCCCGTTGTTGTTTGCAACTCTTGTCCGAGGGCTTGCAAGCCATAGCGATATTAAAAAACTCGGCAAAGTCGGATTGAAAACCATTGTATATTTTGAAATCGTAACAACTTTAGCACTTATAATCGGACTTACCATGGGTAATTTGTTTAACCCCGGACATGGCTTTGGTAAGGTTATGGCAAACCCTCATCTTATGAAAGAAGCAGGTCTTATGGCAGCAACAAGTTCGCCTATGACTTCTGTTTCAGAAATTGTTTATAATATTTTCCCGACAAGTATAGTGGAAGCAATGGCAAACGGAAATCTACTGCAAATTGTAGTATTTTCAATATTTTTTGCTATTGCAATTTGTGCTGTCGGAGAAAAAGCAAAACCTGTCATGACACTGCTTGAATCTGTTTCGCAGGTGATGTTTAAATTTACCGAGTATGTAATGTATTTTGCACCGTTAGGAATTTTTGGTGCAATTGCATCAACAGTCGGAATGAACGGACTATCAATATTAAAAAATTATTTTAAAGTAATATTCTCTCTATATACGGCTCTTGCGGTATTTGTACTATTAGTTTTATTTATCGCCTGCAAATACGCAAGAATATCTTTGAGAAATTTACTTAAAGTTATACAGGAACCTGCCGTATTGGCTTTCACAACGGCAAGTTCTGAAGCGGCTTTCCCAAAAGCAATTGACCTTATGGAAAGATTTGGAGTTCCGCAAAACATTGTCAGTTTTGTAATGCCGACAGGCTACACTTTCAATCTTGACGGAAGCACACTATACCTTGCGATGGCAGTAATTTTTTGCGCACAAATCAACGGGATTGAACTCGGATTAAGCCAGCAAATTGTAATGATGCTTGCACTGATGCTTACAAGTAAAGGTATAGCCGGAGTACCGAGAGTTGCACTTGTTGTACTTGCAGGAACTCTTGCAAGTTTCAATATCCCGCTTGTCGGAGTTGCAATTCTTTTGGGCATTGACCAAATTCTTGATATGGGCAGAACAACAGTAAACCTTGTCGGAAATTGCGTTGCAACCGTTGTTATTGCAAGATGGGAAAATTGTTTTGATTACGAAAAAATGAACAATTATATGAAAGAATGTGACAGCGAGGGCGGTTTATTCAGCAGTATTGCGAGAAAAACCGTACCTGAACCGATAGAAATTACACAAAATACAGAGGATAAATAAATGACTGAAACAACAGAACAAAAACAGTACAAAGATACCCTTAATTTGCCTCAAACCACTTTGGCAATGAGAGCAAATGCAACTCAAAGAGAACCGCAAATTCAACAATTTTGGGAAGAAAATAAGATTTATGAAAAAATGACTTCTAATCGTGATAAAACAAATTCATTTGTTTTACATGATGGCCCACCGTATTTGAGTTCGGAAAAAATTCATGTCGGTACGGCTTTGAATAAAATTTTGAAAGATATTTTGATTAAGTATAAGACTATGAAAGGTTTTTATGCCCCTATGGTTCCGGGATATGACGGACACGGATTGCCTATTGAAAACGCAGTCGTAAAAAATATTAAAGGCGGTCGTCATTCAATTACAGAAGGCGAATTAAGACAAAAGTGCAGAGAATTTGCACATAAAAACCTCAAAGGTCAGGAAAGTGAATTTCGCCGTTTGGGTGTTTTGGGGAATTGGGAAAATCCTTACCTCACAATTAACCCTGAATACGAAGCGCAACAGGTTCGTGTTTTTGGCGAAATGTATAAAAAAGGCTATATTGAAAAAGGTTTGAAACCTGTTTATTGGTGTGCATCCTGCGAAACAGCACTTGCAGAAGCAGAAGTTGAATATGCAGATATTTCTTCAAAATCTATTTATGTAAGATTTGAATTTGATGATGAATCAATGTTGAAAATTAAAA
>Ga0256407_10004428_pt1 | contig 23461 bp, 8 predicted proteins | sample RumenRJG_04DNA_FD_193489 | JGI IMG/M metagenome (GOLD analysis project Ga0256407, IMG submission 193489) | Bovine rumen microbial communities from Lethbridge, Alberta, Canada - RJG_04 | ecosystem: Host-associated > Mammals > Digestive system > Stomach > Rumen | place: Canada: Alberta | collected... | reverse complement strand
CTGCGCTGCCTCGGCTGCCATCCCCTCCTGCATGCGCTCGGCGACGGCGTCGCGCTTCTCGCGGCGGTACTTGGCACCCTTCTTGTTCTGGTTCTTCGTGGTCAGACGAGCCAGCGTCTCCTTCACCTGACGTGCTACGGCCTCGTCGTCAACCTCCAAGGGCTTCTGCGCCTGGCGGTTCTTGTTCTTCTTGTTCTTACCGCCACCCTGCTGTTGCTGTTGGTTGTCGTTGAAGTTCTGGTTGCCGCCTTTCTGCTTGTTCTTATTCTTGTTCTTATTTTGGTTGTCGCTCTTGGCCTCAGCCTCGATGTCGACGCGCTCCTTGCCGATACGCACGCGCTTCTTCTTCTCGCTGCGCTGCTGGGCCAACTTCTCCTCGCGCTCCTTCTTCTTCTCCTCCTTCGACTTCTTCTTCGGGCGGGTACTCTGGTTCAGGGCGTCGAGGTCAATCTTGCCGACGACATTCAGGTTGGGCATTGCCTTCTGCTCGGTCTTCAGTTTGAATACCTTCGACTCTGGCTCTTTCTGATTAACCTGAGGTTCTTCGGCGGGCTTAGCTTCTTCTACAGGCTCTGGCTTTGTCTGCGGTTCTGGCTCAGGCTTCTGTTCTACCACCGTTTCCGGCTCTTTCTCCGGTTCGGGGGCAAGTGTCTCCTTCACGACAGTTGCAGCGGGAGCTTCAGCTACGACCTCCTCCTTCTTTTCAACGACTTCCTCCTTCACCGGGCTTTCGGCAGCAGCCTCTGGTTTAGGAGTCTCTTTCGGAGCGGGGGCGGCAGGACGCTTGTTGAGGCTGTCCAGGTCAATCTTGCCTAAAGGCTTGAACTGCTGGCGCACCTCTGTCTTAATCGTCTCTTCCTCCTTTTTCTTCTCCTTCTCTTTCTCCTTCTTCTTTGGGAAGATCATCTCGGCCTGCTTCTTGATGGCCTTGTCGCGGTTGAACTCGTTGACCAGCGCCTCGTATTGCTCGTCGCTGATCTTCGTGTTCGGGGTGGCGTCTTCCTTCACCTCGCCGAGACTGTTCTTCTTCTTCAGGAAATCAACTGCCGTTTGAAGTCCTATGTTCAGTTCCGATAAAACTTTATTTAATCTTACTCCCATCTACGTATTTTACTATTTGACGATTTACAATTTACGATTTTCGCATTGAAATTATTCGAACTCCGCACGGAGAATGCTCAGCACCTCGTCGACGGTCTCTTCCTCAAGGTCGGCCTTCTCGATAAGCATTTCGCGCGGTGCGTTGAGTACGGCCTTAGCCGTGTCGAGACCGATAGCCTTGATAGAGTCGATGATCCACTGGTCGATCTCGTCGGCAAACTCGTCGAGGTAGATGTCTTCGTCCTCTACGTTGTCGTTGACCACACGGAATACGTCGATGGTGTGCTCTGTCAGCATCGAAGCCAGCTTGATGTTCATACCGCCCTTACCGATAGCCAGGCTGACCTCCTCGGGCTGCAGGTAGACCTCTGCCTTGTGGTTCTCTTCGTCGAGAGTGATGCTGCTCACCTTAGCGGGCGAGAGGGCACGCTGGATGAAGAGCTGTGTGTTAGACGAGAAGTTGATGACGTCGATATTCTCACCGCCCAACTCGCGGACGATGCCGTGGACGCGGCTACCTTTCACACCGACGCAGGCTCCTACGGGGTCGATGCGCTCGTCGTAGCTCTCGACGGCCACCTTGGCACGCTCACCCGGCATACGGGCCACACGCTTGATGGTGATGAGACCGTCGTTGATCTCAGGCACCTCGGCCTCCAACAGACGCTCCAAGAAGACGGGGCTGGTACGGCTCAAGATGATACGCGGGTTGTTGTTCTCGTTCTGCACCTCCTTGACGATGGCGCGGACGGTCTCGCCTTTGTGGTAGTTGTCGGCAGGAATCTGCTCGCTCTTCGGCAGGTGCAGCTCGTTGCCCTCGTCGTCCATCAGCAGCACTTCGCGCTTCCACATCTGGTAGACCTCGCCGCTGACGATGGTGTTCACCTTGTCCTTGTACTTCTGGTAGAGTGAGTCGTGCTCCAGCTCCAGAATCTTTGAAGCCAGCGTCTGACGCAGGTTCAGGATGGCACGGCGGCCAAACTTCTGGAAGTCCACTTCCTCAGACACCTCTTCGCCTACCTCGTAGTCGGGCTCAATCTTCTGGGCCTCGCTCAGGGCGATTTCCTTGTTCTCGTCCTTCACCTCACCGTCCTCAACGACGATACGGTTGCGGTGAATCTCGAAGTCACCCTTGTCGGGGTTCACAATCACGTCGAAGTTCTCGTCCGAACCGAAGATCTTTGCAATCACATTGCGGAAGCTCTCTTCGAGCACACTTACCAGCGTTGTACGGTCAATGTTCTTCGTCTCTTTAAATTCCTGAAAGGTCTCAATCATTGAGGGGCCTTTCGCATCTTTTTTTGTTGCCATTGTATCTTTTTTTATTTCTTCAATTCTTCTGTTTTACTTGAACGCCAGCAGGTACTTCACCGACTTCACCTCGTCCATCGAGTAAGTCTTGTCCACGTCGACGATGACGGGGCGCTTCTTGCCTTCCACGTGCTGTTTCTCCTGCACGGTAATGGTGAACTGGCGACCGTCGACAGCCTTCAGGATACCTTTCAGCTTCACGCCGTCCTGCTGCAGTACCTCCACCTCGTCGCCGATGTGGTTCTTGTACTGCTGCTCCACCTTAAAGGGCTGGCCCAATCCGGCAGAGCCGACCTCCAGCTCGTAGTCGCCAAGCTCGTCGCCCAGCTTCTCCTGCAGGAAACGGCTCAGCTCAGCGCAGTCTTCAATCCATACGCCGTCAGCGTGGTCAATCTCAATCACGATGCGGTCGTCGCTGCCAAAAATAATGTCTACCAGGAAGTAGTCGCCATTCTGCAACCACTCTTCCACCAATGTCTTTAAAACTTCTTTGTTTATCATCTATTTCTGCGTTATTATAATGCAAATGAGAGACCCGGCTGGGCCTCTCATTCCACTGAACGGTGCAAAGGTACGAAGATTTTTGCGAACCGCCAAACTTTTATGCCGATTTTTTCGGTGTGAGCAATTTTTTATACGCTTCTGGCTGCTGTAGCAGGCGGATGGCCTCTTTCAGCTGCCTGTCGTACTGCAGACCGGCTTCGATGCTGCCAGCCTGATAGTAGTAGGCTGAGATGATGTCGAGTTCAATCATCTGGCGCAGGATGTCCTCGTGCTTGTCAATATCGGTGGCTACGTCGTGCTTCAGCTTGCTCTCCAACAGCTTGAATGCCTCCTTGGCCTGTTCGTAGTAGCCTTCGGCCTTAGCCGTTTTCTCTAATTGCTTCAGCTGTTTCTGACTCACGGGGTCGTAGGTAAAGCCACTCTTGACGACCTTCTGCTTGAAGTCGGCAAACTCCTCGTCGGTCAGGTGGAACTCACGCGGCGCAGCTATCGTCGGGTGGCGGTTGATGTAGTCGGTCACCCAGTCGAACATCACCTCGGTGGAGTCCTGTCCGGAACTGGACAGGTAGAAGGCGATGTTGGGGATGGTGTCGTTCTTCACCTCTACGTCGGGGGTGATGCCGCCACCGTCGCGCACCTCTCGTCCTGCTGCCGTATGGAAGACGTGGGTCAGTGAGTCGGCCACGCGCTCTCGGTAGCCGCCTGCGCCGTTACGGCTGTAGTTGATGGCCTGTATGCAACGGCCGCTGGGAATGTAATATTTCGAAGTGGTTAGTTTCAGGTTGGTGTTGTAGGGCATGTCGAGCGGTATCTGTACCAGTCCCTTCCCGTAGGTTCGCGTGCCTAAGATGACGGCCCGGTCAAGGTCTTGCAGGGCACCGCTGGTAATCTCGCTGGCCGACGCAGTCTCGCCATTCACCAACACCACCAACGGCATTTCGGTGTCTACCGGCTCTAAACGTGTCTTGTATGCGTGGTTTGCCTGACTGATTTTTCCGCGGTTCTCGACGATGGTCAGGTCCTTGCCCACCCATAGGTTGACAATATCAACAGCTTCTGCTTCAGAGCCGCCACCGTTGCTACGCAGGTCGAACACCAGTGCCTTGGCTCCCTGTTGCTTCAGGCCGATAAAGGCACGGCGCACCTCTCTCGCACAGCCCTCGGTGAACTGATTCAGGTTGATGTAGCCGATATTGCCCTCTAACAGTCCGTAATAAGGCAGCTCGGGCAGCTTGATAGAGCGGCGCGTAATCTTGAATTCCATCTTCTTACCCGTCGAGGGACGTAGCACTTTCACCACAAACTTCGTGCCGGCATCGCCACGCAGGTGGCTACTGACATAACTGACGTCTTTGTCGGTCACTAACGTGTCGTCAATGCTCAGGATGACATCGCCTTTCTTGAGCCCCACCTCTGCGGCAGGCATGCCCTCGTATGGTTCGTCGACGACGACACGTTTCAGCCTCTGGTGATAGCGGATGAGTGCTCCGATGCCGGCATACTTGCCGGTGAGCATCATCTTCAGGTTCTTTGTCTCACTCTCAGGGTAGTATTCCGTGTACGGATCCAGCGACTGCAGCATGGCCTTGATGCCTGTGCTGACGACCTGGCTTGGGTTCAGCGTGTCTACGTAGAGCAGGTCGAGGTTCTTGTACACCTGATTGAAGATGTCCAAGTTTTTGGCCACCTCAAGATTATGGTTCTTGGCAGTACCTGCCGTCTGGGCTTGTGCCACAGTTGCCACAAGCAGGATAAGGAGTGTGAGGCAGTGTCTTCTCATCAATACTCATCCTCGTTGAAGAGGAAGTCCTCTTTGGTGGGGTAGTCGGGCCAGATGTCCTCAATACTGTCGTAGATGTCGCCCTCATCCTCTATCTCCTGCAGGTTCTCCAGCACTTCGAGCGGGGCACCCGAGCGGATGGCATAGTCAATGAGCTCGTCCTTGGTGGCAGGCCAGGGGGCGTCTTCAAGTTTCGATGCTAATTCCAGTGTCCAATACATAATGCTATTTACAATTTAAAGATTTCTTGTTAAGACAAGCGAGCAAGCTCGAGTCCAATTTACAATTTATATTACCAAAAACGGTCTTTTTTTAATTTGGCCGCAAAAGTACTCATTTTTTTCTTACTTGCAAGCATTTTGCCATATAATTTCGTCTTGGCCGCTGTTAAAATTTATTATTTTGGCTAAAACGAAGAGATAATCGCTCAACCTGTTGACGTACTGCTGTATCTCCTCGCCCACCGTGGCCACCTCGGCCAGAGCGGCAATGCGGCGCTCGGCACGTCGGCAGACGGTGCGTGCCACATGGGCTTGGGCGGCAGCTTGTGTACCGCCAGGCAGGATGAACCCCTGCCGTTCGGGCAGCAGTGCCATCAGGCGGTCTACCTCCTGCTCTAAGAATGCTGTCTCACCCTCGGCCAGATGAGCCGACGGGTAGAGCGGCGTCTGACTCTGGTCGGTGGCCAGGTGTGTGCAGACGTTAAACAGGTTGTTCTGTATGCGGATAATGGTCTGGCGGTTGTCGTCATCAGTCAGCATCGCTGCCAACATCCCTAAGTGGGCACTCAACTCGTCGACGGTGCCGTAGGCCTCTAACCGTATGTCGCTCTTCTTGATGCGCACGCCGCCAACGAGGCTTGTCGTGCCTTTGTCGCCTGTCTTGGTGTAAACTCTCGTAATTCTCATATCGTTTTCAGGTCAGAAGTTAATGATATAGTCTTGTTTCACACGTTTGCTGTCTGTCAGCACGAGACCGCAGTAATAGAGGTCGAACGTCACCCTTGCCCGCTCGTCGGCCTTGAGCCGCCGCCAGGCTTGCCTGTCGCGCCATAGTCCCTCGACTACGATGACCGATCGGTCGTCCACGCGTCCTTCGAGCCTGTCCAGCAGACCGTCGGCCTCGCTGATGTCGACGTGCAACAGCTCTACGTTGCCCGTCATCTCACTGACAACCTTGGCCCGTCGGCACCCCGCCTGCCAGTAGTCGTGGTAGTCGCTGCTGACAATCGTCTGTGGCTGCCGCCAGTTGGCCAGTCTGAAGTAGAGCCGTCCTAACTTCCGTCGCAGCCATCCGTCGCCGCGGCCCGTCTCGCTATACTGATAGTAGGGCCAATGCTCGTTGACGACATAGCGTACCATCCAGTAGTCTGTTGGCGACTGGATGCCGAAGCCGCGACAGTGGCTGATGCGGCTGAGCCAGACGAGAAGGCGTGTCAGCTGATTCATTGTCAGTGGCAAAGGTACGAATATTTTTCAAATAAGCGCATAAAGAGCGGCGAAAATTTGGCCGTTTCATTCTTTTTCCGTAATTTTGCACCGAAAACTGTAAAAACGAGTACTTAAAGAGATTAATAACAACTAAAACAATAAAAAATTATGAAACAAACAAACTATTTTAAATTTCTTCTGCTCAGCCTGCTGATGCTGGTTGGGGCAGGGAGTGCGTTTGCAGAAACTTATAAGATCTCATATAATGGATCGGATTCTGCAACACCATCCGGTTTTTTTACCCACGAAGGAAGCCATAACTTTAATGCTAAATTTAAGGATGCTACCTACGATGGGGTCAATTACACGAGTGGCCTGAAGATGGAAAGCGCGACAGTCATTAAATTTTCAACAACGGGTGCGTCGGTAGTGACTATCGTTCAGTCGACGTGGAGCGAAAAAACACTCAAGCTCGATGGAACCGAGTTGGCCATTGCTGATGCTACAGCAGGTACGGGCTGCCGCATCTATACTGTCGAGAACGTTGCAGCAGGTGACCACACTATTACCCGTGGCAGTGGCGAAAGTGGCATCTTCTTTATTCAGGTTGAAGTGAGCGATACTCGCACAGCCTCATCCCTAAGCTTCGCAACGACTTCGGGATCAGCTGATATTAACGACGGCACGTCGTTTACCTTACCTACGCTGACAAAGGTGCCGGCAGATATGACGGTGACCTATTCAAGTAGCAACACAAAGGCTGCTACTGTTGATGCATCAACAGGTGCTGTAACGTTGAAGAAAAAAGGAAAGACAACGATTACGGCTTCGTTTGCCGGCAATACTACTTACAAGCCTTCAAAGGCTGAATTCACTTTGACTGTAGCAGACCGTACGGCAGTCTTTGACCCATCAAAGCTGTATGTCGTCAAAACGTATGACTTTACTGCGATGAGCAGTGTTGTACCGACAATTAGTAGCACGTCTGCAGGAAAGATATATAGTCTTTCAGATGTGTCAAAAAATCAGAATATTTATCAATGCACAAATAGTGGATTGGAATTCTTAGCAATTCAGGGCGCTTATGATAGTAAGAAGAGCGGTTGGAAAATTGTAAGCGGAGCTAATAAAGGACTCTTCTGTGGCGAGAAGGGCGGTAGATGTGCTGCTATCTTAGGTGTTAAGGCTGACTGGGTTATTGAATTTACGCATAACTGTAGTACATCATTTGAAACAAAGAATGAGGGCGAAGACGATGGCGTGAAAAAGACGGAACTTTTAGAAGAGAACAATCATCATGTTTATAGGGCAGATGAGGATGGCATGGTGGGCTTCACCATTCCAAAGAACCACTATATACACAAGGTTGTTGTTTACACCAGCAACCTGTTTGACATCGCGGCTGAAAACATAGCAGCTTATAAGGCTTTAAGTGATGGTACGGAATTTGCCGTGACATTGAATGATGCTGTAGTAACTGCTGTTAATGGCTCTAATGTTTATTTGGAAGATGCATCGGCTGGTATCATACTGTCACAGGGCGAACTTGGCTTGGCTTTAGGCGACAAACTTAATGGTAAAATCATTTTGAAGCGCACTGCTGATGGTGCAGAAACGACTGCGGCCACTAATCTTGACAATATCGTCAAGACCGCAGGTACCGCTTCCCCGACAGCTGCTACCGTTGCTGAGGCTCTGACCGAGGCAAAGCAGGATATGTACATGCTGCTGAGCGGCGTCACCGTGACGACCGATGGCAATGACGTCTTCGTCAACCAGGGTGGTAAGACCATCAAGGTGCTCAATACGCTGTATGCCGACGCTATCACTACCATTAGCGGTAAGAAGCAGCTGGAGTCGATAGCAGGTATTGCTACTGCTGAGGGCTTGATGCCGACGAAAGCCGCCGACATCGTGCTGGGCGCGAACGCAGACAAACTGCAGATAGTAGACAATATCGCCGCCTTCAAGGCTCTGGCCGACAAGGAGCAGGCTCAGCTGACGCTCACCGATGCCTACGTCACCTATAAGGGCGAAGGCTTTAGCTTCGTACAGGACGCCTCGGGCGCTATCATCGTTGGCGAGGCATTGACCTCTGATGCTGCCGGCAAGAAGCTGAACGGTTACTTCTCGGCTCAGCTCGATATCCTCGAGAATGGTATTGAAAAGCAGGGTATGGCCATTACCGAAGCCAGCGATTATACGTCAGCTGACGGCGTGTTCATCCCCACCGTCTACGACGACCTGACCCAGCTGCAGACCCCCGCCGCATTATATAATATGGTACGCGTAGGACGCTCTAAGATTAATACCGATGGTGGCGTGAGCATGCTGGAGACTGCCAACGGTAAGGGCTCTATTGCTGTTCGCGACGTACTGGCAACAGGCGTTAACGTGCCCGATAACCTGGCCTTCTTCACCGGTATCGTGCTCTACGACAATAATGAGTATGTGCTGGCTCCCGTTCACGTGGACTCACTGCAGGAGTATGTGGCTTCTGTCACCGACTATGTGGTTGACGTCGTAGAGGAAGGCGAAACGCTGGAGGCTGGCGACACGAAGATGCTGACAGGCGTCATGATGACCGTTGCCGAAGATGCTCCCATCGTGGCCGAGGCCAAGACCGTCGGCGAGGGCGATAAGCAGAAGAACTTCACAGCCAAGATCGAGGGCAACAACTACCAGTTCGAGGCTACGAAGACTGGTGTGCTGACCGTCTATACCGAGAAGCAGCCGAAGCAGAAGCTGAACGTCACCGAGGACGGCGAGGCCATGAAGGACTTCACCGACTTCGAGCAGAAGCTTGACTCTATCCAGATTCCTGTCACTGCCGGCCACAGCTATCTGCTGTCGACCACCGAGCCGCCGCTGAATCTCTACGGCTTCACCTTCGCGCCAGAGGATAAGAACGCCCTTGACCTGGCTCGCAATATCGCTACGTTCAAGAAACTCTACGATGGTATGGTGGCTGTCGAGGACACCCTGATTCTCGACGACGCCGTCGTCACCTATGTCAAGGGCGATAACGTCTTCGTTGAAGACGCTTCTGGTGCCATCGTCTTCCGCGAGACCCAGATACAGTTCTACGTTGGTCAGAAGCTTAACGGCTTCATCATCGGTAAGAACAAGGACTACAAGAAGATGCCTATCCTGACGCGCAGCGCCAAGACCAAGAACTCTGAGTTCAAGGTAGAGCGTGGTACTGCCCAGAGCAAGCCCATTACCATTGAGGAGGCTCTGAAGGAAGAGTCTCTGGCACGCTTCGTGACGCTCTCTAATGTCCGTCCCGACAGAGATCGCTACGGCTTCCGCGTACTCACCGACGCTGCCGGAAACAGCATCCGTATTGATGACTATTTCAACGTGTTCTACGAGCTGCCCGAGCTTATCAAGACCATCGAGGGTATCGTCGGTATCGACGCCGAGGGCACACAGTTCTTCTGGCCCACCTCTAAGGAGGGCGTCGTCGCCAAGCCTGTTCCTGCAACCTTGGCTACCGGCAAGTACTACCTGAAGAATGTCGGCAGCGGCCTGTTCTGGGGCGCTGGCAACGACTGGGGCACACGCGGCTCACTGGTGAAGCATGCTGAGTTCGTCACGTTGCACGACCAGGGTGATGGCATCTACAAGATGGAGTCTCAGGTGAGCAACGGCGGAACAGCCTACTACTTCGAGGGCGACTACATGGACAATGCCAACCCGATGAGTCTGAGCATCAACAAGACCAAGACCGAGGGTGTCTACACCATCGCCAGCCCCGACGAGAAGCTCTTCGGCTACGACGGCACGTCGACCGTGCTCGGCAAGAATGTTGCCGACGGCGAGAATGCCCAGTGGCAGATTATCTCTGAAGACGAGATGAAGGCTACGCTCGATGACGCCACTGCGGATAACGGCGTCGACGCTACGTTCCTCATCCTCGACCCGAACTTCGGACGTAACAACCGCAACGTCGGTGCGTGGACAATGGCCAACGAGGGCGTTGCCTACAACCTGTCTGGCGGTAACAATATCAACAACTGCGCCGAGTCTTACATGTCGACCTTCGTCCTGGCTCAGGAGGTGACTGTTCCCAACGGTAAGTATGTGCTGAACGCCCAGGCTGCCGTGACGTTCCATGACGACCGCGTCATCAAGGACTACGACGGCAACGGCTATCCTCAGATTACGGCCAACGACCAGGTGAGCGACTTCAAGGAGATGGAGACTGACGACCGTCTGAGCAATATGGGACAGCTGAGCGAGCAGTTCACTGCCGGCAAGTATGCTGTTGAGCCTATCACGGTCTATGTCACCGACGGCAAGCTGACCATCGGTGCCAAGAGCGAGCGCAACGACATCTGGGCTATCTGGGACAATTTCGAACTGACCTACTACGGTCCGGCTTCTGAGCCTGTCGTGGCTTCACGCACTTGGAACTTCACACAGTGGAGTGCCGCTACGGTCGCTAACCTCAAGGCTGACGCCGCTGCCTCGAAGACCAGCGGATGGAGCGATGTCGAGAAACAGGCCGACGCTGAGGCCGGTGCCGATCCTACTGAGGCTTCTAAGGACAACTGCTTCTGGCTGGCAGGCACCGTCGATGCCGACGGCGAACTCACCGCTAACGGTGTGAAGATTGCCGAGACTCAGGGTCTGAAGTTCAACAGCGACTATGCTGCCAAGCGTTCACTGGCCATCGCAGTCAACTATCCTTCTACGTCGCTTGGCACTTACGCTGGCGGTCAGTATCTGTGGCTTGGCGGTGGTACCAACAAGCAGACATTCCCCTGCTTCACCATCCCCGCTGTCAAGAAGGGTTCGAAGATTACTGTTGAGGCGGAGTCGCACAAGCCGTCTGACGCTCGTGGCGTCGCCTTCTTTGCCAACAGCTACGACGAGGCTAACAAGCTTGGCGAGTTCAAGCCTACGACGAAGGACACCTATACACTCGAGATTGAGCAGGATGCCGACATCGTCGTCTGGAACACCAGCGGCTGCCACATCTACACTCTGAAAGTGGAGTCGGCTCAGGCGAAGCAGTTCGACGTTACCTATGCGCTGGCTGAGGGCGAAACTCACGCTTCCGCCGAGACCGTCAGCATCAAGGACGATACCAACGAGGAGGTCGCTACGCTGACCTTCGGCGAGGCTGGTGGCAACGACTTCAAGGCTGCCAAGGCTGATGCACATGTAGAGGGCTTTACGGCATTCACTGAGGGTAACGGCACCAATGGCAACAGCGCCGGTGGCACGTTCTATATCTTCAAGCCCGTCTATGACGGAAAGGTCGACTTCGCCGTTGTACTTAATGCCGGCAAGAACTTCTACATCGAGGAGGACGGTACGGCACTTGCCGACTTCAACGGCATCACCGTCGACGAGAAGAAGTACGGAACCTTCACTTGCGACGTCAAGGCTGGCAGCACCTACAAGGTCTACTGCGCTGGCTCAAAGCTCGGCTTCTATGGACTGAAGTACTATAATACCGAGAATCCTGTCACTGCTATCAGTGATCTCCGTCAGGCTCCCGCCGCTCGCTTCGCCGAGGGTGTCTACAACCTGCGCGGACAGAAGGTCGGCGATACACTCCAGGGTCTGCAGCCCGGTCTGTACATCAAGAATGGCAAGAAGATTGTCATCAGATAAGAAGTAAGTTCAGATATTTAAATAACGTTAAAAGAAGTGGGAATATGTTGAAATATTCCCACTTCTTTATTATATTTGCACGTTAATGTGCGCTTTCGGTGTTCGTGAGAATGTCATAAGTGCTCAATTTTGATGTCTATGCTTATAGAATACCTATAACCGAAAAGGAATAAAATCAATAACACTATTATTATTAACTAAAAACAAAAAATTATGAAGAAAAGACTAACAAAGCTACTGCTGTTGGCTGTTATGTTGGTAGTCGGTATTCCAAAGATGTTTGCTGCTCAAACGCCGCAAAATGATGGCATTTACTACCTCTATAACATTGCTTGTACAGATGGTACGCCAGGCTTTATGAGTACTGGAAACAACTATGGTTTCCAGGTTGTTATCGACAACTTCGGCTTTCCTGTAAAACTCATCAGCACAGGAGCGGAAGATACTTACAAGTTCCAGTTCGTCCACCATAATGGCTATCTCTCTGATGATGGTTGGGTGTACAGTGACGGTGACACCGGTCGTGCTCGAAACGTTAAGGTTGTCAGCCTCGGAGAAGGTAAATACAAACTCATCAATACCAATAATTCAAAAGAGATTGAGGACTGGTATGGCAATGTCGTAAGTGATGGAACTGGCAATAGACATAATTACATCTGGCAGTTCCTATCGAAAGAAGAGCGCGATGCTATGATCGCCGGCTACACCCAGAGTCAGAAACTGGCTGCAGCAACATCACTGGGAATCACCCTCCCGGAGCAGACAGCTGCTGCATTTGATTCTTATATTAGTACCTATTGCATTGGTGTTGATGTAAGTTCTAAGATTCAGAATGGCACATTCACTACCAGCCATAATACTGCGGGCTGGACGACGTCGCATAACGAAAATCGTGCATTCAACCTTGGCTGGGGTAATAATGATCCTAAGGATACCCCTGAGGTTTATGAAGGCGCAGGTGCCGTCACGCAGACTGTTACTGTTGACAAGGCCGGCCTTTATAAGGTTTCTGTCAATGCTACATATCGTTGCGGTAACAATGACAACAACAACCGCATAGGCAATCTTGGCTATGATGGCAGTGTGGCATACCTGAAAGCTAATGACAACTTTGTAAAGATTAGCGACTGGTATAGCGGCAAAATTAATGGTAATGGCCCAAATAGTCCTTCTGAGGCTAATAGCACGTTTTTCTCTGCAGGCAAATATCTGTCGGAAGTATATGTGTATGTAGGCGAAGCAAAAACCATTGAAATCTCTCTTCATTCGCATGCATTCACATGGGGAGGCTGGTTTATGTTCAACAATTTCAAGCTGACCTACTATAATGATCAGGTTTCAACTGATGATGCAACAGATATTATCCAGAAAGCCAATGACTTGAAGGAGAAAGATATGCAGGCAACTCTGAAGCAAGACCTTACTGATGCTCTGGATGATTTCACGGCCAACAAGAGTATCGCAAACTACAATGTTCTGGATGCTGCAATAACTGCCGCTACTCCCAGCGTTGCAAAATACGAGGAGGCAAAGGAAATACTTGATGCAGCCAATGCGTTAGACGCTACTTGTCAGGAAGCCTATCTTGGCAACGAGACCGTAACAGCCATTCAAGCTGCCTATAATGCTGGCACACTGGAAGCTGTAACAGAAGCGCAGAAGACCGCTTGTGACGAGGCACTCAAAGCTGCTTTCGCGTTGACTTCAACAAAAGCTACATTAGCAGGTGACAAAAAATATCTGCTGAAGAATATTGCAACAGGTAAATATCTTAGCGCTGGTAACAATTGGGGCACACAGGCCTCGTTGGTAGATAATGCCGAGTATAATACCCTGGTATCGAAAGGTGAGGGTGTCTACAACATTGACACTCAGGTGTCGGCCGGAGGAGAAAAACATTTCTTCAACGGTTCGTACATGGATGGTGCCGCTACGGGTATTACGATATACCAGAAGTCTACTGGCGAGTTCGTTCTCACTAATGGTAACAGCGTCTATGGCTGGGATGGAGAAACAACGGTTTTGGCCTCCAACCTTTCCATAGCCAGTGTAAATGCCCTGTGGCAGATTGTTTCCGTTGAGGATGCCATCGCCGACTTTGCCAACGCTACGGCAGAAAGTCCGCGTGACGCTACGTTCCTGATTGAAGACCACAATTTCGGACGTAATAACCGACACGCATCTGCTTGGACCCATTCTGGTGATAACTTCACCTTCTCAGGCACCAATGGCAGCTCTGGGGCCGATTATGTCAACAACGTAGGCGAATCATATCACTCTACTTATTCGTTACAACAGACTCTGAAAGGGCTGCCCAATGGCTACTATCGTCTGTATGCTCAAGGTTTCTATGAAGGAGCAGTTGCCGATGACCTTCCCTACTTCTTCGCCAATTCCAAGAAGCTGACATTTACGACGAAGACGGGTTCGGAGAATTCACGTAAGACAGCTGGCGCATCATTCCTGAAGGGGGATTATGTCAACGGCCCGATTGACGTTATTGTCATTGATGGAGAGTTGACTATTGGAACCAAGAACGAGAGTAATGTCAGTGTCTGGGCTGCGTGGGACAACTTCACGCTGGCATATCTTGGCCCCCTTACCGAAGTCACAAGCGCTGCAGAGTTGGAGGCCACAGCTGGCGAGACTGTTTTGGTTAAGATAAACGGCCTTGAGGTCCTGAATAAGGACGCCAACGGCGACATCGCTGTTCAGAGTGTTGCAGGCGAAAAACCTGTTGGTTTTGTTATTAAGTCTGCCGGTAATGTTGTCGGAGCAAGTTCAGCAGAATTCGGCAAGAGCATCAATCCCCTTCTGTTAGGCTCTTATGATGCTGCCAAGCATGAGTTTACCCTCGACGGAGATGTTCCTAACACAATTACTGTTGTCGGCAATAGCTCTACCGCTAATGCGATGGCTATTGGTACGGCTGCCAACAAGGAAAGCACCTATCTGCTCGTGAAAGTTGAAAATGCAACCATCGTTGAAAAGGAAGGTGCTTTCTATGCAACGAATGATAACGACGAAATCAAGATCGACAAGCGTTTAGACGAGAAGATTAAGGTTAACGACGGCGACTTGGCATACGAAATCGTTGGTGTGACATTCGTGGATGGTGACGTCTGTGTACTCGCACCTCTGTCAAAGGATGCTATTGTTGACAACAAGGCTGAAGCTGCTGATGGCGAAGCCTATGATCAGGGTGAAGACGTGACAGATGTAGAAGGCACTATCATGTTATTCGGTGGCGACGATCCCAATGGTGCCCAGTATGAGTTCGTGAAGGTTGACCAGGAGGTGAATAGCTTCGCTACAATGACTAAGGGTCTTGGTCAGCTTCCTGTTGATGCAGAAGGACAGGCTTTCGACAAGGAGTTGATGAACCTGCCGACGACAGGTACATATTATAAGTTCATTCCTACTAAGGACGGACAGCTTAATGTTACCGTTGGATTGGAGAAGGGTAAGACACTCGTCGTTGCCGAGGAAGAAGAGGTTATCAAGGAAGAGAAGCAGGCTGCTGACCTGCAGGGTGTTGTGTCATTCCCTGTTGAGGCCACTAAGACCTATTACGTCTTCGCTATCGATGCCGATCTGGAGTACTACGGCTTTACCTTTACTCCTGCTAATATTGCTGATAACAACGTCGTGAAGGACATTGCTACCTTCAAGATGCTGAGGGAGGCTGAGGCCGGCAAGGCTGACAGACTGCAGCTGAACGACGCCGTGGTTACCTATATCAAGGGCAACAACGTGTTTGTTGAGGATGCAAGTGGTGCTATCGACTTCTTCGAGACAGGCATCCAGTTCTACGTTGGTCAGGTGCTGAACGGATACATTGAGGGAAGCAATGGCGTTGTAGATAACATGCCTGTGCTGAAGCGTGTTGACGGCCATGCCACCAACACCTTCCAGGTGACTGACATGATTACGCCTGAGGCAAAGGCTATCGCTACAAGCGATGCTGTTAAGGAAGAGAACCTGGCTCGCTTCGCCAAGCTGGAGTATGTTGAATTGACCTCAGATAAGCAGGGCTTGCGTGTCCTTGCCGACCTTGAAACGGGCGAGAGCGTACGTGTGGAGGATTACTTCAATGTGCTGTACGAGCAGGGTAGCCTGTACGAGAAGATTGAGGGTGTCGTCGGTATCGACAAGGAAGGTACGTTCGTATTCTGGCCGACATCTAAGGACGGCGTCGTCGTCAGCGATGGTTACAAGAAGGTTCAGGAGACTGAGCTCGACGTGACCAACAAGGACCAGGCTCAGTCGAAGAACAATCCTGTCGTGGGTATCAGCATCACACTCGACGGTGCTTGCAACGCCGGCTCAGGCAGCGCTATGGCTGGTGCTATGACCAGCAAGGGCTACAAGCTGCGTACCGCCAATGGCTCGCCCGTAGCCAACTCTGCTACCTTCACCGTCAACGAAGGTAAGACGGTTTACGGTATGGTTATCAATGGTGTCGGCAACTATAAGGCTAAGGACGAGACGCTGCCTCTCATCAAGGTGACCAAGGTCGAGGTTGATGGCAATGAGGTCAGCTTCGAGGGCGGTGAGTTCCCGGCAAAGGGTGCCAGCGACTGCGGTACACTGACGCTGAAGGGCATCAAGGCTACACAGAGCATTGTCCTTTACTTCGACAACTCTAACGCTGAGGGTACTCAGATTAACATCGCTTACGCTGTCACTTATAATGGCGAGAAGATTTATACTAATAAGGAACTGAGCCTGATTGAAGAGGCCAAGGAACTTGCCCAGAATCGTGACGCCATCGCCGTAGGTTGTCTTGACGACGCTATCGAGGCTGCCGAGGCTGGCAACACCGAGGGACTGCAGAAGGCTATCGACCAGTTTAAGGCCGACAACGCTGCCAGCAGTATTGACTTTACTGACAAGGTAGGTAAAGCTGTTAGCAGTTGGGTCAATGTCCAAGATGGAGAAGACTTCAAGGTCTATAACGGCGGTGGTGTTAGCCTCGTACAGGTCTTTGGCGTGACGGGTGCTGGCAATGTGCTGACACAGCAGATTTCCGGTCTGGAGAACGGCACCTACAACATCGGCATGTATGCTACCTCACATAATGCCTGGGATGGCAAGTACGGCGCTAATACGGCGGGCAAGCCGACGTTGCAGGAAGATGCCAATGACGTGGCCTATGTATTCGGTACGTCTGGTACCACTACTTTGAAGACTTGGATTACGGCACGCCGCAACAGTGGCCTGATTGCCGGCGAGCCTGAAGTTTACGAAATCAATGGCATGAAGATTGATGACGGTAAGCTGACTATTGGTCTGGCTCTTGCACAGGCAGCCAAGACGGAGTGGCACTCCGTCCAGATTGCAAGCTTGAAGATGGTGACCACGGCCAAGGAGGCCTATGCTGCTGAAAAGGCTAATCTGCAGACCGCCATCGACGATGCTGAAACCCTGCTGGCTGGCGACCAGATTGGTGGCAAGGCTAAACTGCAGGATGCCGTCGACGCTGCCAACGAGGCTCTCGTCAGCATCCGCCTGAATGTGCCGGGTATGGCCAACGAGGTGGCTAAGCTCCGCAAGGCCATCGACAAGTTCCACGCTGCCGGCAAGGTCTTCGTGCAGAACGTCGCTACGGGTAAGTATCTGGGCGCCGGTGCAAGCTGGGGTACCCATGCTGTGCTGAACGATACGGGTATTGACTATGCTCTCACCACTAACAGTGACGGTACGAAGAACTTCGACTCACAGGTGAGCAACGGTGGCGTTAAGAACTTCCTGAACGGCGAATGGAACGACGGCGACGCCTTCGGCTGGACTGTTTCTCAGCTCTCTAACGGCAACTACACCATCAGCAACGGTTCGCAGTATCTGAGTGCCGGCAACGACAACCTCGTTGTACTGAGCGACAATGCCGACGAGTGGCGCTTCATCACTGTCGACGAGCGTAAGGAGACACTGGCCGCTGCCACGAGCAGCGCACCTGTCGACGCTACGTTCCTCATCAAGGGCGCTAACTTCAACCGTAATGACAAGCGTAACGATAACTGGACGGTAAGTGATGACTGCACGAACAGGAACCTCTCTGGCGGTAACAACGAGAACAACTGCGCCGAGTCCTACCACTCTACGTTCACTATCAGCCAAGTGGTTGAGGACGTGCCTGCCGGAACCTACACGTTGACCATTCAGGGCTTCTGCCGCCAGGACGGCGGAGCTGCCGAGGATGCACCTGTCTTCTTCGCTAACGAAGAGACGAAGGCCTTCGGTCCGCTGACGGGCACGGAGAACTCGATGACTGACGCCAGCGTCAGCTTCACGAGTGGCCTTTACACGATGGAGCCCATCACGGTGGTCGTTGCCGAGGACGGCACGCTGACCGTCGGCGTCAAGGGTACGGGCACCAGCCAGTGGGTCATCTGGGATAACTTCCAGCTGAAGTACTACGGCAATGGTGGCACTCCTACCGCTATCAGTGAGACCGTGGCAGAGCCTGTCCGCTTCGAGGATGGCGCCATCTACAACCTGCGCGGTCAGAAGATGACGGGCACGCTGAAGCCGGGTATGTACATCAAGAACGGCAAGAAGATCGTGATTAAGTAAATGGAGAGCTGAGCGCGCCCATGCTCAGACTTTCCCCATAACAATCCACACTTCCCGCTTTCCCACACCAGTCGTGGGACGGGAGGTGTGGTTTTTTTATGGGACGAATAGGACGAATGGGACGAATAGGACGGATGGGACGAATGGGGGGGGGCATCGCGCGCGCACGTATACAGGCAGGACTGAAGTTTGGTGACACCTCTTACACCTACCACTGATTATCAGCCATTTAGCAAGATGTTTACCCGCACCAGTGGTCGCACCAATGGTCGCACCAATGGTCGCACCAAGTGTCGCACCAACCCTTTACCAATGTTTCACGCGAGATGCTAAAAACGTACAAGCCGCTCGTGAAAATTTCGCGGCCGCTCGTAAAATTCTCACGGCCTCTCGTAAATGTTTCACGGCGCGACAGTATTCTTGCCTTTTTCTTGGCAAGCGTCTCCTTGCGTCGCCGAGCGCCTTGGTGTTACCTCTGGTGCGACATTTGGTGCGACTTGCCTCGAAAAAATAGCCTCTGATTATCAGACAGTTAAGTGCCAGGTGTAAGAGGTGTCACCTATTGTTTTTTTATGCATGCTGTAGTGTACTACCGTCATGGCGACTCCATACACGCACAACTGCCCATAAGCGTTAAAGAAACCTAAAACATCTTGTAATGTGTTGCCGAAGTCCCGTTTTTTCCTTACTTTTGCTGCGCTTTGTGTGCCTGTACCCCGCAAAAGCGGTGGCAGAGGTGCACTATAGGTGTGTATATGAGTGTATAACAATAATTAAAAACAAAAAGTTTATGAAACAAAAATTACTAAATCTATGGCTGCTTACCGTCATGATTATCGTCGGAAGCAGTGGGGCGTGGGCTTATACGCCGACATTGACAGATGCTTATACAGTATCTGGTTACAAGCTGAAGGCCTACTACAACATTGCCAATAGCGATGCTAGCAGCATCTGTCCTACAGAAGGAGATCTTCGGTTCCGTGGTAGTGGTTTTGGTCTTTTCAACTATGGTGGTGGTAGCAGAGGGGCAGATCTTGGCATTACAATAGCTGCCAACGACATTCTGGTTTTTGAATTCAAAGACTCGCAAGCTCGCAATGTAACTATTAACTCTGTCTCTAATTGTAGCGTAAAGAGTTCTATTACTGACTACATAGGGTATGAAGCTACTGCAGCTGCTACTTCTGTCAATGTAAATATTGGCCGTGGCGGTTGTATTATAGCAATTCTTCATTTGGAAAAAGACAATGACGTGGCAACCGCCAATTATACCGTAAAGTATGTTGACGCTAATGGTACGGATATTCAGACTGCCTCTTCGTTATCTGGAGTAATTGATGCTGCTGTTGATATTAATGGACAGAAGAATAATATCTATACGGGAGGTAAGAAGAATATTTATGTTAGCGATGACGCAGAAGGTAAGACTATCGCTGCCAATGGCTCAACGGTAGTTACTATTACATTCCGCGAAGCTGAGAAATACAGCTATTCTGTCAAGACCATTGTTGGTGATGCCACTGATGTCCTCGCTTCTGGAACTACTTTTGAAGGCGATGCCGTAACGGTACCCTTCTCTCAGTATATACTTAAAGGTACGACGCTTTACAATATCGCTGCAGGTTCTAACGACTGGTATCGTGTAACCTTCACGCCGACTTCCAACAACTATGTGCATAACCTCAACTACAATGGTGCTACGATTCCTAACGTTGTATTCTTCTCTGAAGGCGAAAACGTAGCCGGCGTATCCGTAGGTTCAAACCCCACACGTGCTTCTAACGGGCAGATGGGCTATACTGCCAACGAGAATACTTATAAGGAGGTGACGACGCTGGCTCCTGGTCGTTATAAGATCTTCGGACGTGGCGTTAATGGTAACAGTGCTGCACGAACTGCCAACTTCAAACTTGGCGAAAGTACTACCGTTTGGTCGTTTAATATCCCCAATGGAGTAAACACTCTGGGCAACTCTGAAGAGTTCGATGCTAACAACGAGGTGCTGTCAATGGCCTGCACGGGTTCCAGCGCTTCTGGTCTTGACTGGCTGTACATCCAGCGCACCGGCGATGCTCCCGCCCCCGCAATCTTAGCCAAGAAGGCTGAACTGTCGGGTAACCTGAATGAGAACATTTCGGCTAAGCTTGATGGCAATACCCTGACCATTAAGGCTCTGAAGGAAGGCTTCGGCATTACAAAGGTCAAGCTGCTGGCTTCTGAGTTGGGTACTGTCACTGCCAACGCCGGAACTGTTGAAAAAGGCGTGTGGACAGGCAATGCCAAGGAAGTGGTGCTGACTCTGGACGGCACGGATCTGAACTCTGTCAGCATCAACGGTGCCGAGGTTCCCGAGGGAACGGGGGCTGCCACGATTTCGGAATTCAAGACTGCTGCCAATGCTGACTACCTCACCCTGTCGGGTGCCGACATTCTCGACTTCCCCGCTGAGGGCGGTGTCATCGTTCAGGACGACGAAGCAGGTATCCTGCTGAACATCACGCTGCCTGCTGTTACTGGCAAGAAGATTACCGGAAAGGTCTATGGCACCTATGCTGACGACGCTCTCGTCAGCTCTGACTATACCGACTGCACACAGCCGAACACTTCTGCAGGAAACTGGCGTGAGCCGAAGGAGATGACCGTGGAGGACGCTATCAAGGCTGCCAATGTGTATCGCCTGGTTGTCCTGAAGGGTGTGACTATCGACGAAAACAACGACGTATTCACGGCTACCGACAAGACGGGGGCTGTGATTACCGTCAACCCCGCTATGCTGACACTGGTGAAGGGCGACGTGCTGGCCTCGCTGACGGGTATCACCTATCCCGACGGAAAGATGAAGGCTACGGAAGCTCAGTCGGGTCTGCTCTGGAAGGCAGACGACATTGCTGCCGGTCAGTCTCTGCCTGTCAATATGACAGATGCTGCTTCTGTAAGCAAACTGGCCGATGTCGCTATGGGCGACGTCATCGCTATTGAGACTCTGGGTGCAGGTACACTCGACGTGCAGAACGCTGCCGGACAGTCTATCGTGAAGCTCGAGATGACTCAGAATGAGGACAAGACACTGCACTTCCCCGTTACGGCTGACGTCGTCAGCGATATTCAGAAGCACGGCCTGGTGCTGGCCGGCGAGGGCATGAAAGCCGTCATGGCTTATAAGGTTCCCGGCATGTATGCAGCAAACATGAACGAGAATACCATCTGGTACTCTAATGACGTTTTTGCTCAATCAGACCGCGTTACCTTGGGCGCTATCCACTTCCCGGATGTCCGTGAGGGCGACAAACTCGAGAATAAGGTCCTGACTTCAATGGATGCAACCTTCCAGCAGGACAATCCCTATGTTGTAGTATCTGTCAACGCTGTTGTCGACTTTGAGAAGGTGGCTGTCCGCGACGATAAGGCTGAGGCCAAGGAAGGTGAGGAGTTCGCTCAGGGCGGCTACCAGAGTACTAACGGTATGGTGATGAGCTTCGGTGGTCTGACCGAGGGCCAGAGCTATAGTTTCAAGGAGGCTTATCCTGCTGTTAATAAGTTTGCTGCCGTCACCGAGGGTATTGACCAGTTCCCCGTTGACAACAATAACAAGGCTTATGATCCCGCACAGGGGAATGTGCCTACAAAGGGTACTTTCTATGTGTTCAACCCGACGAAGGATGGTATCATCAATGTGACCATCGACCTGGAGAAAGACAAGAAACTCTATGTCACCGAGAACGGCGAGGCTCTTGGTGAGTATATGGGTATCACTGAGGTGCCTGATAACACCATATCGTTCTCAGTGAAGGCTGGCAATACTTACCACCTGTTTGCCAATGAGACGAATCTGAAGTATTACGGCTTCACATTCACCCCGAATGATCCTACTGCTATGGATGTGGCAAACAGCATTTATGTCTTTAAGAGACTCGGAAATGTCAAGAACGCTAAGCTGATGCTTGAGGACGCTCAGGTGACCTACATCAAGGGCGACAACGTCTTTGTTGAAGATGCCTCTGGTGCTATCGACTTATTCCAGACTCTGATTCAGTTCTATGTAGGGCAGAAGTTGAATGGCTATATCTTCGGCGAGAATATTAAGGACTTCCCAATGCTGCTCAGAACAAATGAAACGCCAAACAGCCAGTTCAAGGCCGAGATGGGTACTGCTCAGAGCAAGACCATCACAGTGGCTGAGGCAAAAAAGCGCGAGGCGATGTTCCGATTTGTTACGCTTAAGAACCTGAAGCTGGCTAAAGACAAGCAGGGCTTTAAGGTCTTGATTGACGAGGTTGGTGATACTATCTATATTGAGGATACTTTCAATGTACTCTATGAGTTGCCTAACAAGATTAAGCGGATTGAGGGCATCATTGGCTTCAACAATGAGGGTGTCCACTACATCTGGCCTACCTCTAAGGAGGGTATCGTTCCTGCTGATGAACCTGCCACCCTCGAGACAGGCAAGTACTACCTGAAGAACGTTGGCAGCGGCCTGTTCTGGGGTGCTGGCAACGACTGGGGAACCCGCGGTTCACTGCTGAAGCACGCTGAATACGTGACGCTGCTCGCCCAGGGTGATGGCGTCTACAAGATGGAGACGCAGGTGAGCAACGGTGGTACCGCCTACTACTTCGAGGGCGACTACATGGATAACGCCAACCCGATGAGCCTCACCATCAACAAGACTAAGACCGAGGGCGTTTACACCATCGCCAGCCCCGAGGAGAAACTGTTCGGCTACGACGGCACATCGACCGTTCTTGGCAAGGACGTTGCCGCCGGCGAGAATGCCCAGTGGCAGATTATCTCTGAAGACGAGATGAAGGCTACGCTCGATGCCGCCACTGCGGATAACGGCGTCGACGCTACGTTCCTTATCCTCGACCCGAACTTCGGACGTAACAACCGCAACGTCGGTGCATGGACAATGGCCAACGAGGGCGTTGCCTACAACCTGTCTGGCGGTAACAATATCAACAACTGCGCCGAGTCTTACATGTCGACCTTCGTCCTGGCTCAGGAGGTGAGCGTTCCCAACGGTAAGTACGTGCTGAACGCCCAGGCTGCCGTGACGTTCCATGACGACCGCGTCATCAAGGACTACGACGGCAACGGCTATCCTCAGATTACGGCCAACGACCAGGTG
>Ga0256407_10004426_pt1 | contig 23471 bp, 14 predicted proteins | sample RumenRJG_04DNA_FD_193489 | JGI IMG/M metagenome (GOLD analysis project Ga0256407, IMG submission 193489) | Bovine rumen microbial communities from Lethbridge, Alberta, Canada - RJG_04 | ecosystem: Host-associated > Mammals > Digestive system > Stomach > Rumen | place: Canada: Alberta... | reverse complement strand
CTTGGTCTCACCCCACACAGGCTGCCAGGTCTCGTCAAAGGAAGAGGTATCTTCCTTGTCCAACACGAAATCATCCATCAGGTCGCGCTCGTCCATACCCATCGAGGCATGTTTGTCCTTGGCCAGCTCAAGACCGAGGTGTGAAGGGCGCACCACTTCCCTACCCTTATACGACAAAGTATAGGTGGGGCGTCCGTTCTCTACCGTGAAGTTCAATACGATATTGCCATTGGGCGACTTTACTTCTGTAGCCATAGCCGATAAGGGCAACAGCAGAAGTGCTAGTAATATGTTTCTGTGTTTCATTGTTTATTTTCGTCCACTTTGTGTGATCAATGTCTTAATCTCGTTATTGAATTCATCCTCCTTGAGCAGCTGCTCAAGGGTGATGTGCATACGATAGCGCCAATAGTGGCGAGGATTTGCAGGGATATTGATGCGCTCAGCGTTTTGGTCGGGCAGACGCAGACGCTCATCGATAGACAGCCAGTCTTGCAGTGACAACAGACAGAGCATAGATGGTGACGTCAGATGACGACTAACGATGTCTCTGGCCAGCCAGCCTGGCAGCGGGTGAGGAGCGGCACCACCACGATAGAGCATGGTATTGTAGTAGTCCTGTGTACGTCCCTCGTCCTCGTCCCACCACTGGCGGAGCGTCGGCATGTCATGGGTAGAGATGGTGCAGACAGAGCGATAAGGATTGCGCGAGAGGTGTCCGAAACGTACCTTGTCGTCCTTCGGCATCGACTGGATTTCCAGTGAGAGGATGCGCAACTCGTTCATCACCCAGGGTACACAGTCGGGTACCATACCAAGGTCTTCTGCACAGCACAGCATACGGGTAGCTTGTGTCAGACGAGGAAGTTTCTTCATCGCTTCCTGATACCAGAACTGGTTGTTGCGACGATAGAAGTAGTCGTTGTACAGGCGGTTGAAGTTGTACTTCTCGCCATCGCTCAGTCGCTGGTAGGGTTCCTGATACTGCACAGCGATACGCGGATGCCAACGGTCGCTACGCTTATGGTCCACAAGGAACAGGTCATCATGACCATAGATGCCGTAACCCTCTATCTCCTCACGACTCAGTCCCAAAGCAGGCGCAAACTGTCCTTCCAGACCAGACTTTGCTGGCATGGGAATCTCCCAGATGCGGAAGAAGCCCAATACGTGGTCGATACGGTAGGCATCGAAGAACTGTGACATCTTACGGAAACGGCGTACCCACCACTGACAGCCATCCTTCAGCATCTCGTCCCAGTTGTAGGTCGGGAAGCCCCAGTTCTGACCATCGGCAGAGAACGGATCGGGTGGCGCACCAGCCTGTCCATTGAGGTTGAAGTACTTCGGTTCGACCCAAGCCTCTACACCATCGCGACTGATACCGATGGGGATATCGCCTTTCAGGATGACACGACGACTACGGGCATACTCATGGGCTGCATGCATCTGATGGTCGAGATTGAACTGGACATAGAACCAGAAAGAGGTAAGAGGTGAGAGGTTAGAGGTGAGAGATTTCTTCGTCACTTTCGGCCACTGGTTGAAGTCAGCAGTACCGTACTTGTCACGATTGACGCAGAACTCTGCATAAGGAACCAGCCACTGTCTGTTGTCCTCATAGAACTGCTTGTAGGCCTTGGTAGCCTTCACATGCTTCCACTCCTGTTCAAACAGCACCTTCAGGTAGTCCATTTTAGCCTTGAACATACGTTCATAGTCAATCTGTGGCAGGGCATTCAGTTCCTGGCGCAACGCCTCGAACTCAGCACGCTTAGCCTCATCTTTAATCTCTGGCAACTGACGGAAGTCCGTGTACTGTGGATGCAGGGCATAGATGCTGATAGAGTTGTAAGGATAGCTATCCTGCCAGGTTCCCGTCATATTGGTATCGTTGATGGGCAGCACCTGCAGGATGCGCTGGTTGGTCTTGTCCACCCAGTCAATCATCTTCTTCAGGTCTCCAAAGTCACCCACACCAAACGAGCCCTCACTACGCAGGGAGAAGATAGGAATCACCGTACCAGCACCCTTCCAGGGATAGACAGGCAGATAGACCTGTGACAACTCATAGACAACCACCTCGTTGGCTCCTATGGAGGTCAAAGCAATGGAACGGTTACCACCCTGTTCCCAGACAGGCTGGTCGATGCCCAGCATGACGAATTTAAACTCGAAGGTCTGCGGCAACTTATCAGCATCAAGACTGATGACCCACTCGTGATACTCGTGCTCGAACATCGGCAGGGCCTTGTTGACATCCCAGTCACCAAGAGAATCACCTGCACCCACGATAGCCAGTTGTTCGCCGATACGAATCTGGGGAGCACGCACCTTCAGGCGTACCGTACGCTGATACTCTGTCGGCATACTCATCTCACGCTGGTTGACCATGATGCAATCGGTTAGTGCCGAGCTGTACATATAAGCATCTTCAGGAATATCAATCCAGTGGTCATAGATGGTATAACGGGCTGCCTTCTGTGCAGCAAACTCCAGGCGATGGGGTTCGACGAGCCACTCGTGGCGAGCCTCTTCGTCACCATGCATCAGACTATAGTAGTAGTCTATATACGTACTGGGCTTAGGGTTCTTGGTAACCTCCACAAACCAGTGACAGCCATCGAGGGTTGTCATCTTATGCTGTGACAACTTGCCCCCCTCCTCAGTTGGAAGAATGTTCAGCACCAGATTTTCACCAAAAGTGGTCTGGTATTCCACGTTGAATAGTATCTTCATAGTAATATCGATTTTAATTCTTAATTATTTTTTGTCCCTGATTACTGTGACGCACACAGCACCAATCACCAACAGAACACCTGACACCATCATCATGGTGGACTGGTGATGGCCAACCTGCGAGAGGACGAGACCGCCACAGAGGGCAGCGACAATCTGCGGAATGCAGATGGTGCCATTGAAAAGTCCCAGATAAGCGCCCATGTGACCATAGCCCTGCAAGGCATTAGTAACAAAGGTGAACGGCATAGCCAGCATGGCAGCCCACGCACAACCGATGAGCAGGAATGGGATGAACTGCAGATACTGGTCGTGCAGGAAAGGTACCATCGCAAAGCCAACGCCACCAATGAGAAGGCTGATGGCATAGGCCAACTTGGTGTTCTTAAACTGTGGCAGTATGGTAGCCCATACCACAGAACCCATAGCCTGGACGGCAAACAGGATGCCTACCCAGTTGCCTGCTTCCTGGAACGGTTCGCTGACGGGGTCGGTAGTATCCCATACCACCTCGGCAATAGCTCCCGTTGTGTAGTTCCACATATAGAGGAATGCCGCCCAGCAGAAGAACTGCACCAGTCCGACCTTCCAGAAAGTGGACGGGGCATTCTTCAAAAGGGTAATCCAGTTGGCACTCTCTTCCTTCTCCTCAGAAACGGGGTTATACTCAGCATACTCCTGAGGATTCCACTCCTTGACCTTCAGTGTGGTGTAGATGACACAGAGAATCAGGATGGCGGCACCCAAATAGAACGACCAGATGACGCTATCAGGAATGACACCTTTCTCAGCAACATTCTTGATACCTATCCATGTCAGTACGAAGGGGAACACAAAGCCCACCACACTACCGGCATTGCACAGGAACGACTGGATGCTATATGCCTTAGCCTTCTGCTCTTCGTTCACCATATCGCCCACCAACATCTTAAATGGCTGCATAGCCATATTGATGCTGGTGTCGAGGAACATCAGGGCAATGAGTCCGAAGATCATAGCTGCACCCACCGCCAGTCCGAAGGAACCAGAGTTAGGCAACAGGCACATCACAGCCACTGCTACAGCAGCACCTATAAATAAATAAGGTATACGACGTCCCCAGCGTGTCCAGGTCTTGTCACTCAGTGTTCCAACAATCGGTTGCACAAGGATACCCATCAGTGGGGGAAGTATCCAGAAATAGCTCAGGTTATGCGGGTCGGCACCTAATGTAGCGAATATTCGCGAGATGTTAGCCGACTGCAGTGCATAAGCTATCTGCACGCCAAAGAATCCAAAGCTCAGATTCCACAGGCTCCAAAACGGTAAATTCGGTTTTTGTTTCATAATATCTTCTTTTATTTCTTTATTTTCTTCTATCTTCTTTCACTATCTGGTCGTACCTCTTACTATCAACTTCGTGCGGACCACACGCTTGACGACCTGGTCAGTGGCGATATGGCCCTCTACCTTGTCGATAAGGATAGAGGCAGCCTCCTCTCCTACCCGTTTGCCACGCTGTTCAACAGTCGTGAGCATAGGGTCACAGGCCACAGCACGCTGGCCATTAGTAAAACCGCAGATGCTGATGTCGTCAGGCACTCGGAAGCCCATGTGCTTGGCAATATAGAGGATACCGATGGCAGTATCGTCGTTAACTGCGAAGAAGCCATCGGGACGGTCCTCCCGTTCCAGTACCCCAGGGGTGATGACCTCGGCATCGGCACGATTGTCACAGATATACGTCAGCGACGGATCATACTGCATACCGTGCTTCAGAATGGCATCCTTGTAGCCATTGAAACGATTCTTCGTAATCTCCATCGTCATAGCGGCACCATAAAAAGCGATACGCGTACAACCCCTTTCTATCAGGTAGCTCACAGCATTGAAGGCTCCCATGTAGTCGTCAACAACCACACGACTGGCATTGATACCCGTACATATCCTGTCATAAAAGACCATCGGCAGACCAGCATCCTGCAACTTGCGGAAGTGGTCGTACTGTAATGTATCCTTCGCCTGCGAGATGATGATGCCACACACCTTGCCCTCGTAGAAAGACTGACAAATCTTGACCTCTTTGTCATAACGTTCCTCGCTCTGTGCCACCATAATACCGTAGCCACGACTGTATGCTTCTTCCTCGATACCTGCCAGTACTGTCGAGAAGTAATAATGTGCAAGCTCTGGAATGATGACACCGATAATCTTAATAGGTTGCACGCGCGAGAACCTTAGATATTCCGCAATGGGATTGGGTGTGAAGTTATGCTCACGGGCATACTCCTGAATCAGCACACGACGCTCAGGCGATATGCGTGGCGAGTCCTTCAAGGCACGCGACACCGTAGCCACCGAGACTCCTAGCTCGCGGGCTATGTCCTTCATCGTCAATGGTGCATTATCTTTCATCGTTGCTTTGGTTAGCTTGGTGCAAAGTTATTGAAAAGTTTAATACCATGTGTTTCGTTTTATCTCTTTTGTGTCCTATTAGTAGTGCAAACGTTTGCACATTCATTATAACGAATTTAACTCACAAATAGTATCAACGAATTGAAACAAATCTTAACTTTGCACCGTGAAGGTACATATTATGCCTGGACACTACTAGCTGATAAAGGCTACTGGGCTTCATAGTTTGCCCTGCAAAACAAGACATTATACATTATTTTTTAAATACTAACTTAATAAACAAAAGATGAAGCAAGTAAACATTCGAAATCCGTTTAGGATGTTGGTCCTCATGTTAGGACTCTTCCTTTCGGTAGGTGCCTTTGCGCAAATCGACGTCAAAGGCCACGTGAAGGATGCTCAGGGCGAGCCAGTCATCGGTGCTACCGTACGCGTAGTAGGTACACAGACGGCTACCGTTACCGACTTCGACGGTAACTTCGCACTGAAAGCCAATCAGGGAGCCGACATCTCGGTAACGTATGTCGGTTATCAAGAGGCAACGGTGAAAGCTGCTCCCACTCTGGAGATTACACTTCAAGAAGATGCAGCCCTCCTGAACGAGGTCGTTGTCATCGGTTACGGCGTTGCACGTAAGACAGACTTGACGGGTTCGGTAACAGCTATCAAGCCTGATGAGATGAACAAGGGTTTTGTCACCAATGCCCAAGACTTGATGCAAGGTAAGATTGCAGGTGTAAACGTAACATCAGCAGGTGGTTCACCTGGTGGCGGTGCACAAATCCGTATTCGTGGCGGTTCGTCACTGAACGCCTCTAACGATCCTCTGATCGTGATTGACGGACACGCTATGGATAACGATGGTGTCAAGGGACTTGCCAATGGCTTGTCGATTGTCAATCCTAACGATATCGAGTCGTTCACCGTTCTGAAAGACGCTTCTGCTACCGCTATTTACGGAAGCCGCGGCTCTAACGGTGTTATCATTATCACCACCAAGAAAGGACGCGCAGGCAAGGCTCCTCAGATTAGTTACAATGGAAACGTATCTATCTCTTCTCGCAAGAAGACATTAGACGTGATGGATGGTGATGAGTTCCGTACTTTCGTTAAAAATTACTATGGAGAAGACAGTGATGCTGCAAAGCTGTTAGGTACTGCGAATACCAATTGGCAGGACGAAATTTACCGTACTGCTGTCAGCACCGACCACAACATCACTGTTGCCGGTGGTCTGAAAAACATGCCATATCGTGTATCTTTGGGTTACACCAACGAGCAGGGTATTCTGAAGACCAGTAGTTTCGAGCGCTTTACTGCCAGTATCAATCTTTCACCTTCATTCTTAGAGGATCACTTGAAGTTCAACGTTAACATGAAGGGACTCTATGCAAAGACACGCTATGCAAACACAGGTGCTGTTGGTGCTGCTGTATGGTATGATCCTACACAGCCCATTAAGAGCGACGATCCGAAGTTCAATAATCTTAAAGGATACTACGAGTGGCTGCAAAGCACTGAAATCGGTTCCAACGACAATCCTAGCGGAACATTGAAAGACCTTTCATGGCCTTACACCTTTAATCGTAACACAACAGCAAACCCAGTCGCTTTACTGGATCTCAACGATGACACCGCAAAGTCTAAGTCATTTGTGGGTAACATTGAGGCAGATTATACCATTCACGGTTTTGAGGATCTTCGCCTGCATATGAACTACAGTCTTGATATCTCTGAAGGTAAGCAGACCACTGTAACGGATATCGCTTATCCAACCGGCAGTTGCTACTACGGCTGGGATGGCTGGGATAAGATTGTAAAGCGTAATATGACGTACAATGCATATGCCCAGTACATGAAGGACTTCAATAAGAAGCACCACTTCGACATTATGGCTGGCTATGAGTGGACATGGAATTGGCGTTCACAGCACTATGATGGTTGGGGCATGCTACAATCCACAAATACAGAATACGACCCGACCAACATCGAAAAGAACTATTACAATCGTAGCAAGGGCGAATACAAGACAGAGAACTACATAGTATCTTTCTTAGGACGTGCCAACTATAGCTTCGACGACAAGTATCTGTTGACTGCTACGCTACGTTATGACGGTTCTTCTCGCTTCAAGGATCACTGGGCAACTTTCCCAGCTTTCGCTCTAGCTTGGAAAATCAAGAACGAAAACTTCCTTAAGGATTTTGAGCCCATCTCTGACCTCAAATTGCGACTTGGCTATGGTAAGACTGGTCAGCAGGACGGAATTGGTGACTACACCTATTTTATTACTTATAAGAAGAATACGCGTAACGACAGCTACTATCCTATCAATGGTGATGGCTCAACGCTCAGTCCTCTGGCATACAATCAAAACTTAAAGTGGGAGACAACTACTACCTACAATGCAGGTATTGATGCAGCTTTCCTTGACAATCGTCTGTCTGTAAGCTTCGACTACTATTACCGCAAGACCACAGACCTGCTCAACAACGTCTTCGTGATGGCAGGCACAAACTTTAGCAACAAGGTGAATGCCAACATCGGTTCACTGAAGAACTCTGGTATAGAAATGGCAATTAACTACAAGCCACTCAGCAAGAGTAGCGAATTATATTGGGATCTTGGTCTGAATATTACTTATAACAAGAACGAGATTACCGAGCTCATTGGTGGCGACGACTACATTGTTCCTACTGGCGGTATCTCTTCTGGTACTGGTAACTATGCGCAAGCTCATGCTGTAGGACATCCAGCCAGCTCATTCTATGTATTCCAGCAGGTTTACGATGCTAATGGACTTCCTTTGGAAGGTGTATACGTTGACCGTAATGGCGATGGTAAGATTACCACTGACGACAAGTATTTCTACAAGAGTCCAGCAGCTCCCTGGACCTTCGGCTTCACTTCTAAGTTGATATGGAAGGCATGGGACTTCAGTTTCTCACTGCGTGCTAATCTTGGCAACTACGTATACAACGACCAAGAGGCAGGCTTCAGCAACATCTCTAAGGTTTACGATGCTTCATTCAGCTATCTGAGCAACCGTCCGCACAATGTACTTCCTAAGAATTGGCAAACCTACGACAACGCTCTGTCTGACTACTTCGTACATAATGCATCTTTCTTGAAGTGTGATAACATCACATTGGGTTATAGCTTCGAGAATCTGTTCAAGACAGGTAGCTGGCACGGACTTAGCGGCCGTATCTATGCCAATGTATCTAACGTATTCACAATTACCAAGTATGAAGGTATTGACCCTGAAGTGGCTGGAGGCATTGACAACAACATGTACCCACGTCCGTTTACTGCACAGCTGGGTCTGTCACTCAATTTCTAATTATCAAACATCACAAATCTAAAGCATACAATTATGAACTTAAGATATTTCAAAAATATACTGCCTGTGGCCGCTACAACATTGGTCGTGGCAATGAGTTCGTGCACAAAGGATCTGGATGTCACCCCCATTGACCCCAACTTGACGCTGGAAACTACTGAGGCACAGGCTTTCACCAAGTGTTATGCTAATCTTGGCATGGAGAGCTATAATGGTGCCAATGGTGATTGCGACATTTCGGGTTACGATGGTGGTACCACAGGTTTTATCCGCCAGATCTTTAATGCCAATACGTTAACTACTGATGAGGCCATCTGCGGATGGGGCGATGAGGGTATCAGTGACTATGTCTTTAATACCTACACATCTGCACATCCTATGCTTGAAGGTCTGTATTATCGTTTGTTCTATGGCGTTACCATGTGTAACGACTACCTCTATAAGTTTAGCGGAACAGATGCAACTCGCACGGCTGAAATACGCTTCCTGCGTGCTCTCTACTACTATGAGTTGATGGACCTTTACGCAAACGTACCTCTCGTTACGAAGTCACCACAAGAGGATGCCACTTCTGAGCAGAAGTCTCGTGCTGAGATCTTCAAGTTTATAGAAGACGAGCTTTTAGCTGTAGCAGGAGAAAGCGGTAATAATACTGCTGTTCTGTCCGAGCCTAAAGTAAAGACTGCAGACAAGGCTACGGGTTTCAACACGAACGAGTCTTACGGACGTGCAGACAAGGCTGCCGCATGGATGCTGCTGATGCGTCTTTATCTGAATGCAGAAGTTTATACTGGTACTGCTCAGTGGGACAAGGCTGCCACTTATGCTAAAAAGGTTATCGATTCGCCTTATCACTTGTGGAAAGGCAACACTGCCAGCGCTTCATCTTATCAGATGCTGTTCATGGGCGACAATGGTAGCAGCGGCGCTTCCTGTGAGGCAATCCTTCCAATTCTTCAGGATGGCGCTATGACATCAGGTTGGGCAGGAGCTCTTTTCCTGATTGCTTCAACCACGAAGAGCGATATGGGTAGCTTCGGCACCACAGAATACTGGGGCGGAAACCGCGCCCGTCCTCAGCTCATTGCCAAATTCTTCCCGAAGGCTGCTAATACACCTACTGGCGCAACAGCTAAAGAAATGGCAGATGCTGCTAATGACAATCGTGCTATCTTCTTCAGTGCTGGTGACGGACGTTCACTAACAATCCCTACCCGCACAGATATCAGTGACTTCACCAAAGGATATTCTGTAGCCAAATGGACAAACATCTACAGTGATCAAAGTGCTTCGCATAGTTCCCAGTTTATTGATACTGATGTATTCTTCCTGCGCGCTGCTGAAGCTTACCTGGCATATGCAGAGGCTACTGCCCGTCAGAACGGTGGTAAGACGACGAAAGAGGGTACTGATTATGTTAATGAAGTACGCCAGCGCGCCAAGGCTACGACAAAGGATAGCACTACAGAAAGCTATAGCTTGAGCGAGCTACTGGACGAATGGTCAAGAGAGTTCTACTTCGAAGGACATCGTCGAGTCGATTTGGTTCGCTTCGGACAATTTGGTGGTTCTGATGCTACTTACAAGTGGGCCTGGAAAGGTGGTGATGCAAACGGTACTATATTCAGTAAAGAACGTAACGTCTTTGGTATCCCAGCTACCGAGATAAACGCTGCCCAAGGTGCTATAAAGCAGAATACCGGCTATTAATCATTGATGTAAATTTAAGAAAGAAGAAATATGAAAAAGATTATATTGGCTTCATTAATAATGGGCACGGCTTTCCTTGTCGGATGTAAAGACGACAATGACAGCAATCCCACCCTACAAACTCCATCTTCATCAGAGTTTGTACTGAACGAACCCGCACTGGCAGGGAACACTTACGACCTTGCCAATACGGACGGCATTACGCTAACATGGTCACAGCCACCTTATGGCTATACGGCAGCTGTGCAGTATTATGCACAGGTATCGTTGGAAAACGACTTCACAGAAGTTGCAGCTGGTCACCAGGCCAAATATGCAGAAGTTGAGGGTGCAGCAACGAGTTGTAAGTATACATTCCCTGCGAACCTTGTTGATGCAGCATTGCTGAAAGCCGGTCTGATTGACGAGCCTGGGAAGCTGCCATACCTCACTGACCTTTATGTACGCCTGAGAGCTACTGTAGGTGCAGGAGATAAACTTTACTCTAACGTTGTAAAGCTGAAGGTAAAGCCTTACTATCAGGAGCTGAGCAGCGATCCCGTGCTGTGGTATCTGGTAGGTGATAATATTGGCGATGGCAAAGAAGAGAACAAGAGCTTATGGAGTGTCGGCGTATCATTGGTTCCACTGTCCGCAGTTAACGGTGGCAAGTATAACTTCAATGGTGACGGTGAATTCACAATTACCGACTATTTCGCTGCAGGAAAATTCCGTTTGCTGAAGACTCCTGGCGTGAAGGACGACACTAATTTCTTTGGTTTCTCTGATGGTACTGCAGCTACTGGCGCAGTAGGTAATACAGGATACTTCAATGTGACTACTGCGGGCTACTACAAGTTGACCTTCAATAGTAAGACCAGTGATTTCAAGTTCGAAGCTGTAGCTGATGCTGACAAACCCACAGTATACAATTCTATCAGTCTTCCTGGAACAATCAATGGTTGGAATCAGGCTGGCAACCACTTCGAGAAAGCCAATGAGCACAATGGAGTGAACCACGTTTGGTACTTCGACTATGAGTTTGCTGTCAATGATGAAATCAAGATGGCTGCCAACGATAGCTGGGACATCAACTGGGGTTCAGAGGACTTCCCCTATGGCTTTGGCGTCGGAAATGGTAAAAACATCAAAGTGACACAGAAGGGCAAATATCGCGTGCTGTTCAACGACGTCACGGGATTCTATTCTTTCATCACACTGCCAAAGGAATAAATCAACTAAAAGAAAACAATTATGAATAAAATATTTTTTGGTTTAATAGCCCTCGGAACGCTGGCAGCTTGTACTGAAGACTACAAAGACTACGCAGCTCCGCAGGCTAATGAAAAGGAGACCGCTGTCAACATCCAAGTTGACTTTACTCCCACGAACTATGCCATCGACATGAGCAATGATGCCGGTAAAGATGTAGCTCTATTCTCTTATACAACAAGTAACAACGAGGTTGATACGATTACTGCTGAAGTCATTCTCGTGGACGCTACCGATAAGATCTATAATGATACCATAGTTGGCTATGGTAAAGATGGTAAGCTTTATGTTTCTGCAAATGACATTGAGAAGGCTGTTGGCCTGAAGTTCGGAAGTCACAATTCTAACATCACCTACAACTTTGATGTCAAGGCTGACATTGTAGCTCATACAGCTTCTGGCGATGGTGTTTTCATTGAGAAAACGACTGCTCTTCCTTTCAAGATGGCTGCTATCCCAGAGTATAATGACGGATATGTCCTGACCGTAAACGGTGGAAAAGAAATTGCATTCACCAAAAAATCTGACGGTATTTACGTGGCAACATTTGATACTGAGGAGCCCAACAGTTCTATACTGATATATTCCGTTAATGGCGACAACAAAACTGTCATGGGTAGCTACACAGAAGACGACAATGCCATGTCACACGGTATTGCGGTTGGAACACTTGCAAAGGCCATCAATGTTCAAGTTTCTGGTAATTGGGAATTGACAATCGATCTTAATTTTGGTATGTATAGCTACGAAGAAGGTAAGATTGATGTCTTCATGACAGGTAGCGAGCTGGGATGGGGAAATCCATGGCTGCAACTGAATGTTGTTAACAGCAACTGGGATGACACTGGTGCATCCAAGGGCTATTTCTGGATTCTCCGTTACTTCAAGGCTTGGGAAAAGTTCAAGTTCTCACCAGTTAACGATTGGAAGGGCGATTACGGTGGCAATCAGATGAAAGTAACCGACAACGCAGGCGCTGGATATTCTAATGACGGCAGCAACTGTATGGTTGAAAACGCCGGTTGGTACTTGCTAGTTGTACGTCCAAAGCAGAAAGAACTGTCGATTGAGAAGCCCAATATCTACCTCATTGGAGATGCTATTGGTGGCTGGGATGCAGACGTTGAGAGCAACAAATTTACTGTTCCTGCCGATGCAGATGGTGAATTTGTATCGCCTGCCTTCATAGCTGATAACAACATGAGAATGTATGTTAAGATACCTACTATTGATTGGTGGCGCTCAGAGTTCAATATCATTGACGGTAAGATTGTCATCCGTACTGAAGGCGATCTTCCTGGGCAGTGGACGACAGCAGGTAAGAAGGCATACCTCAACTTCACCAACATGACCGGTCATGTAGAGTAATCACTCCCTACCCTATAACACCATTCAGGCGGACATCCACTACGGTGCTCGCCTGAATTCTTTTTGCCAAACATTTGGAAGTTTCAATAATAATCCCTAACTTTGCAACGTCATAAAGAACGCATCCACATGAAAGCCAAAGAACCATTGCTTAAATCATATACAAATTCCATTATTCCCCACCTGCGCAACTATATCGTAGATAAGGTGGAGAACGAGCAAGACGTGGCCGTACTCCAACAGCTTTATGCTGTTATTACCCCAAAGGATAGCGAATCTTTTGCAGAAAGATTTACTCAAGCCCAAAAACAGACCGAACAGTATTGTGTTCCTGAGATTGCCGCGGAATTGGAAAGCGAAGGTTATATGATCGGTAAGCCCTACCCCTATGATGACGAGGCTTTTGACTTCGACCAAGCAATACGTGAAGACGAAGCAGACGAAGTTGCCCCAGACGAATGGGTTGAAAAAATGTTTCCAGAGATCAATGTTAAAGGTTAAGTGGGGGAAAAGAGCTTTCCGTATCTTCATCAGGCAGTGGAGATGGGAAGGCGATAATGTCGGCATTCAGGCTGCAGAAACCATGCGTTCTAATGTTGCAGAAACCATAAAACGCATACAACAGATGCCAACCATCGGTATTGAGCATAAGACAAAAGGGGGAAAAACATATCGGTCAATCTTAACACACCCAAAGAGTTCGTTATACTATTGGCATGATGATAAAGAACTACACATCGTCCGATTTGTTATTGCGATGAAAAACAAGACATCACTCCCAACCCTATAACACACCATTCAGGCGGTGCCCGCCTTTATTATGGTTGTAGCTGGCAACGAGACAGCTGTTCCCGCATGCGAGACAGCTATTCCCATGAGCGGGACAGCTGCAGCGGGGGAAAAGTCGTACGGTTTTTGTCAAAAGTGGTACAGCTTTTCAGAAAGTGGTACGGCTTTCCGGAAAGTGGTACCACTTTTTCGTGTATTAGTTGTAGCCGCCAACGGGAACAGCTGTCCCGTTGCTGGGACAGGCTGATACAGAGGCGTGTTGGGCTGTCTCGCGCTCGTGCGCGCACGCCTGCGCCGCGCGCAAGGAGTTTTCAAAAAAATGCTTTCACCTTCCACAACCCTTATGCAGAAAGGGATTGCGGCAATCTGACGTTTCACATTGCTTTCACAACGCCATCACACCTATATATCGGTACGAGTATGGCTGTCCCACATATGGGATAGACTGTCTCGTGTGTCGGAGAGTCTGTCTCAAGATAAAACGGTGAGCGCTTTTCCGCAAACGGTGAGCGCTTTTCAGCAAACGCTCACCGTTTTTGTGCACCTACAGCTGTCCCATGTTCAACAACAGCTGTCTCGTGAACGAGATACGGTGTGAAATGTCTGTGAAAGCAATGTGAAACGCCTGGAGGCCCCTTCCACCCGCAAAGCACACGCAAACCACTTATATACAAGCACTTTCAGAAATGCGTGAAAGGTGAAAGCAATATTTTTGATTAGCATTTTTCGTTCCAGCCGTCAAATATAAGGAAACCATCATCGATGCAAACGATTGCATCGATGTTTTAAAACTATTCAACTACGTTGGAAAACAACGTAGCGCTTTTCTTTGTACCTTTGCAACAGATAACCTAAAAACAAAAAAGATGAAAAAAATCAGCATCAAACTCCTGTCGCTTCTAATGACCATGAGCTTAGCTCTTGGATTCACCGCTTGTGGTGACGACGACGAAACGCCTCCAAAGAATCCATCAGGTCAAAAAGATCCTGATCCCGATCCGGACCCAGATCCAGAGCCTACTACAAACATTGTAGGATGGCCCGCCAACTATGGTGGTGTCATGCTGCAAGCCTTCTATTGGGACGGCTTTGCCGATGCTCAGTGGAACACGCTGAAAGGACAGGTTGACAACCTGGCTACCACATTCGACCTCGTATGGATTCCCCAAAGTGCCAACTGCGGTGGACAGTCGATGGGCTATGATGACCTGTACTGGTTCTCTAACTACAACAGCTCGTTCGGAACAGGCGATGAGCTGAAGTCCATGATTGCAACATTCAAGGCCAAAGGTATCGGAACGATTGCAGACATCGTTATCAACCATCGTAAGAACGTCTCGAGCTGGGTGGACTTCCCCAAGGAGACCTACAATGGTGTAACCTATGAGCTGAAGTCTACTGACATCTGCGCCAACGATGACAAAGGTGCTACTAAGCAGTGGGCAACCCAGAACGGCTACTCACTCTCGGCCAACAATGATACTGGCGAGGGATGGGACGGAATGCGCGACCTAGACCATAAGAGCGAGAATGTGCAGAACAATGTCAAGGCTTACCTGAAGATGTTACTCAATGACTTTGGCTATGCAGGTTTCCGCTACGACATGGTAAAAGGATATAGCGGTCAGTACACCAAAATGTACAACAACGATGCTAAGCCACAATTCTCTGTTGGCGAGTGCTGGGACGGCACCAACACCATTAAGAACTGGATTGAAGCAACCGAAAAGACCAGTGCCGCCTTCGACTTCCAATTCCGTTATACCGTACGCAACGCTGCCAACAATGGTGACTGGCGCCGTCTTGCGCAACAGAACGATGGAAACTGGCCATTGGTAAGTTCCAAATACAGCAACGGAAGCTATCGCCAGTATGCTGTGACCTTCGTAGAGAACCACGATACCGAATACCGTTCGGCAACAGCCCAGCAAGACCCATTGAAGAAGGATACACTGGCTGCCAATGCCTACCTGTTGGCTATGCCTGGTACCCCATGTGTATTCCTGAAGCACTGGCAGACCTACCCCAAGCAGATTGCCAACATGGCAGCTGTCCGCAAGGCAGTAGGCATTACCAACATGAGTACATACACCGAGGTGGTCTCCAATCAGGGTTACTATGCTGTTCAGGTCGATGGCAGTGGATCAAAGAAACTGCTGTGTGTCGTAGGCACAAAGGCTGCAGATTATACACCTGACGCTGCATGGAAGAAGGTAATCAGTGGCTACCACTACGCCTATTACATACAAGGCATTGAGCCAAGCGCCATCACGCTTCCTGATATAGAAGAGAACCAGCAGCCACAGGATGGTGCTTACGCTGGCGTACCGTCGTTCTGCACGGTCAATGCCGGTGAAATCTGCGCCTTCTTCGAGGCTCCGACATCATGGGGTAGCCTCATCAATGTTTGGGCATGGATGAATGGTGGTGAAGGTCAGGACTATTTGGGTACTAGTTGGCCTGGCGTTGCTGCTGAACTGTTGGGTACTGCCGACAATGGCAACAAGGTTTTCAAGTGGGTATCTTCTAAAACCACTGCTCCAGACAATATTATCTTCAGTGGAGGCGGTAACCAGACAAGCGACATGCCGTTCACCAATGCTGGCTACTACACCAAAGACGGCCAACAAGCAGTAGTCGGCGCTAAATAAAAAAAACGACTGCCAACCGTCATTATTTGACAGAAAATGCTTATCTTTGCATGCTGAATGGAAAGATAAGCATTTTTTATGAATATTACTGAAAGATTCCTCAACTATACCAAGTTTGATACGCAATCAGCTGAAGACAGCCAGACGGTACCAAGCACTAGTAAACAACTGCTGTTTGCAGAATACCTGAAGAAAGAACTGGAACATGAGGGGCTCGACGATGTGGAACTCGACGAGAAAGGCTACCTCTATGCCACCCTTAAGGCCAATACCAAGGGGGATATTCCCACCATTGGTTTCATCTCGCACTATGACACCAGTCCCGACTGTTCCGGAGCCGACATCAAACCACAAATCGTCAAGAACTATAATGGTGCCGACATCCTCCTCAGTGAGGGTATTACGATGTCACCCAAGAAGTTTCCCGAACTGTTGCAGCACGTGGGCGAAGACCTCATCGTCACCGATGGCACCACCCTGTTGGGGGCTGACGACAAGGCCGGCATCGCAGAGATTGTAGAGGCCATGGTCTATCTGCAGCAACACAAGGAGATTAAGCACGGCAAGATACGCATCGCCTTCAATCCCGACGAGGAGATAGGCATGGGTGCCCACCACTTCGATGTCGAGAAATTCGGTTGCCAGTGGGCCTACACCATGGATGGCGGTGATGTTGGTGAGTTGGAATTCGAGAACTTCAATGCAGCCTCAGCGAAGATTACCATCAAGGGCGTCAGCGTACACCCTGGCTATGCTAAGGACAAGATGATCAATGCCAACCGTGTGGCTATGGAGTTTGCTGCCATGCTGCCTGCTGACGAGACACCAGAGAAGACCGAGGGTTACCAAGGCTTCTACCACCTGTTGAACATCACGTCGGGTGTCGAACAGGCCCGTCTGAGCTATATCATCCGCGACCATGACCGCGACAGGTTTGAGGACCGCAAGCGCTTCATCCAGCGCTGTGCCGAGAAGCTGAACGAACGCTATGGCGAAGGCACTGTGGAATGTGTGGTCAGTGACCAGTACTATAATATGAAGGAGAAGATAGACCCACAGATGCATGTCATTGACCTCGTGCTGAAGGCCATGCAGGAGTGCGGCATCGCCCCCAAGGTGAAGCCCATCCGTGGCGGTACCGACGGTGCGCAGCTGTCGTTCAAGGGTCTCCCCTGCCCCAACATCTTTGCCGGTGGCATCAACTTCCACGGTCCATACGAGTTCCTGCCTATCCAGTCCATGGAGAAAGCCATGCAGCTGATTGTCAAAATCTGCGAACTCACGGCAAGTTTTAACGATTAATTTATCATTTGTCATTTATCATTTAGCGTAGCGTAATGTCCGAACTACCCACCATGATACAAGACCTGGCACTGATGCTCATCGTGGCAGGCATCGTGACCCTTATCTTCAAGCGCTTGAAACAGCCCTTGGTTTTGGGTTATATCGTCGCCGGTTTCCTGGTGTCGCCCCACATGCCCTATACCGCTTCTGTAGCTGACAGAGAGAACGTCCAACTATGGGCCGACATCGGTGTCATGTTCCTGTTGTTCTCACTGGGTCTCGACTTCTCGTTCAAGAAGATTCTGAAGATGGGTGCCTCGCCGTTTATCTCGACGTTGGTCATCATCTTCTCCATGTCAATGCTAGGTGTCTGCGTAGGACACGCCTTTGGTTGGTCAAGGATGGACTGCATCTTCCTGGGCGGTATGCTGGCCATGAGTTCCACCACTATTATTTATAAGGCCTTCGACGACCTGGGACTGCGACAGCAACAGTTTGCCGGACTGGTCATGTCGGTACTGATATTGGAAGACATTCTCGCCATCGTCATGATGGTGATGCTAAGCGCCATTGCCAGCGGCAATAATCCTGATGGTGGACAGATGCTGGGGTCCATTGTGAAGATAGGTTTCTTCCTGATACTGTGGCTTATCGTAGGCATCTTTGCCATCCCGCTGTTCCTGCGTCGGGTGCGTCAGCTCATCAACAACGAAGTACTACTCGTCGTGTCGTTAGGACTCTGCTGTGCCATGGCCGTATTCTCTACAAAGGTTGGTTTCTCGTCTGCCTTCGGTGCTTTCATCATGGGTAGCATCCTGGCAGAGACTGTTGAAGCAGAAAAGATAGAGAAGTTGGTGGAACCTGTCAAAAACCTCTTTGGTGCCATCTTCTTCGTATCCGTCGGTATGCTGGTAGACCCGCAGATACTCATCAGCTATGCATGGCCTATCATCACACTGGTGCTGACCATCCTCATCGGACAGGCCGTATTCGGTTCGTTCTCCTTTATGTTGGCCGGTGAGAGTCTGAAGTCGGCCATGCGCTGCGGTTTCTCCATGGCACAGATTGGTGAGTTCTCGTTTATCATTGCCTCGCTGGGTCTGTCGCTGGGTGTTATCAGCGACTTCCTCTATCCAGTAGTGGTGGCCGTATCTGTCATCACCACCTTCCTCACGCCTTACATGATACGACTGGCAACACCTGCATACAGTGCCTTGGAGCACCGCTTGCCGACACGTCTGATTACCACACTCAACCAATTATCCATGAGTCATCCCAACAGTCAGGAGCAAAGCGCCTGGAAGCGACTGTTGAAACAGATGGCCGTGAATACCGTGGTATACAGCATTCTATCGTCTGCCTCCATTGCTGTGATGTTCACCTTCGTATTGCCCTTCATGCAAAAGTTGTTGCCCGGATGGACACTGCACTGGTATGCCAACGCTATCACGGGTGTACTGACGGTGCTGTTCATAGCACCTTTCCTGCGTGCCATGGTGATGAAGAAGAACCGCTCTGAAGAGTGGAAGAAACTCTGGGCCGAGAGCAACCGCAACCACCTGCCCCTACTCTTCACCATCCTGGTGAGGGTACTGGTAGCGCTCAGTTTCATCTTCTACATCTGTCATTATCTCAGTCAGTTCAACAATGCCATCGTCATCACGCTGGGCATCGTCATCGTAGCACTCATCGTCTTTTCGCGTTGGGTAAAGCGTCGCAGCATCGTGCTGGAGCGCCTGTTCGTGAACAACCTGCGTTCACGCGACATCGAGGCACAGGTACATGGCAAGAAGCGCCCGCTCTATGAAGGAAAACTGCTCGACCGCGATATCCATATCGCTGAGTTCGACGTGCCCACCAACTCGCTATGGATGGGCAGAACCCTGAAGGAATTGAACCTGGGTAAGAAGTATGGCGTCCACGTCAGCAGCATCCTACGCGGTGGCTTACGCATGAATATTCCCGATGGCGACTACACCATCTTCCCTTGCGACCGTCTGCAGGTCATTGGCAGTGACGAACAGATGGCCAAGTTCTCACAGGCACTGGAAACAGACGTCATTCAGGAAGACCTGAATTTGGAGAACCGCGAGATGAAACTACACCAACTCATCATCTCTGCCGACAGTCCGTTTGTGGGCAAGACCATGGCAGAGAGTGGCATCCGCAGCATCTACGGTTGCATGGTGGTGGGTATTGAGGAAGGTAAGGAGAATCTCACGCCCGTACATCCTACTCGTCGTTTCGCAGAAGGCGACATCATCTGGGTAGTAGGAGAACAAGCGTCCATCAATGATCTTCTCAACTCTTAATACCACTGCACAGCATTAGAGTAGCTGGAGCGCTTGTCGTACTTCAGCGCGTCAGTCAGCGTGGCGGCATTACAACGGAACGAGAAGTTATAGCTGGTATAAGGTGTCAGCACCACCTGACACGACATATTGAAACAGTGCAAGTCGCGCGACAGTGATGCCGTCGTCATGGAGAGTTTCTGTTGGTCGAAGTCGTAACCACTGGAGAACGAGATATTCCAACCATCCGACAGACGGATGTTACCACTGAAGTTCAGGTTCTGCGTAAACTTATACGGATAGCGCATGCGGTTGTAATTGAACTTGCCAGCGGTATTCTCACGCATGGTGATACCATAGCCAAAACTGATAGACCACGGCATGGCGAACTTCATATAACCATCCTCATCGGTCTCGGCCATACCGGCATTTTCCTTACGGGCACCATGCTTACCAGCCTCCAGCGTGTTGTCGAGGTTGCTATCAAGACCCGTATCGTACTCGTCATCGTCGTCGCCCTTATTGTTTTTGCCCTTGTTCTTGTCTTTGTCCGACACCTTCTCGCCACGCAGCCACTTGAAGAACTTAGCCACCTTCTCATTGCTCAGCGTGTACGACAGGTTCTGCGACATGCCCTGGAAACGACCAAAGCGACCGTAGCTATACTCCGTGCGGTTACCGATATAAGGACGGGCACCCACAGAGTCTGCCTCGTAGGCATAAGTGGCAAAGGTGGCATTGAGGTTAAATGTATAGCTCTTCGTCAGTTTCAGACGCAGACGGGTGTTCAGGTCACTCCATGGACGCGTCTCTGCAGCGAAGTTATATGACATGGAGGCACCCAACTCATCAATAAGGCTAATCTTCTTAAAGCCTGTCGAGTCATCGTCACTCCTAATCTTCATCTCGATATTGTTCGAAATATCCATCGAGATACTACCCGTCTTGCCTTTGCCTGGAGCGCCATAGACCGCTCCCTGATACTGGCTATACTCCACCATCGTCACATTGCCGTTGGCATCGGTCTTCTGGTAAGTATCCCAGATACCATAACGTTTGGCGCTGAAGTCGGGTGAGTAGTTGAAACTGATACTAGGTGTGAAGACGTGGCGAATACGGTCAATCTTGTCACCAAACAGTTTACGATTCGGGATAAAGAAGCCATACACCTTGGTAGACAGTCCCAGCGACATGTTCCAGTTGTAGATATTGTGGAAACCTTGTATCGTGTCGACAACCTCCTTCTGGTTCTTCTCATCCCACGAGCGCTTGTACTTCTGCAGATACATACGGTCGGTGAAGTTGAACGTAGGACTCACGTTGAGGAAGTTAAACAGCGTAAAGCTCGCGCTGATAGGAATGACGTGCTGCATACCATTGCGCCAGTCCTTCGAGAAACTGGAATGCATCAGTGTGTCTTCTTTGGTATGTATCTCATTTTTGAACTGTCCTGTATATCGCACCGATATCTTCTCATACCAGCGCTCCTTACCAACACCATTCTTACGCTTGAACGGATAAAAGTTGGCCACCGATATATTCAGGTCGGGCATGGTCAGGTCGATGATAGAGTCACGCATGTTCTGGTTCAAGTTGAACGAACTGGTCAGACTCATGCCCAGACTAGAGAATTTTGTGCTCAATGCCACAGAACTGGTACGCGTCGACTGCGTCAGCGACTGTGGATTATACATCGATGTCAGGTTGTTGCGCTCATAGCTGCTCGTAGCATAGTTCACGCTGGCACGCAGCGACCTGTAAGGATTCGCCTTCTGATCCTGCGAATGCTGCCACAACACCTTGAAACTGGTGTTTTTGGTATAGTCGGGCATGTTCTTGTCACCACTCACCGTGTTCTGGTAGCTCACCAGCATCGAACCGTTATAGCGATAACGCCTTCTGTAGTTCGACGTAGCGGTAACGCCCCACGAGCCTTTGGTATAAATCTCACCGATGAGCTTCAAGTCCATCTTGTCATTGATGGCAAAATAGTAACCACCATCACGCAGATAGAAGCCACGAGAGGTCTCGTCGCCATACGTCGGCATGATGAAGCCCGACGAATAGCTCTTCGTAAAGGGGAAGAATCCGTATGGGACAGCGAAAGGCAACGGAACATCACAAACCACCAAGTAGGTAGGACCAAACACGACGTCCTTGCCTGGGCGCACCTTGGCACGCGACATGGCGAAATAGAAGTCAGGATGCGGCTGGTCGCAGGTGGTATAGCGTCCGTGATAGAGGAACATGTCACCCTTGCCGTCGCGCTTCGACAACTCAGAGGTCATGAAACCATCCTCCTGTTCGGTATAGGCATTGCTGATAAGTCCTTTCTTCGTCTTGAAGTTAAAGGCCATCGTGTCCGTCTCATAGGTGTCAGAGCCCATCTTGAACACTGGCGTACCAAACTTATGCCCCGTCGTGTCCACCGAACCCGTGGCATGTACCAGACTAGAGTCGAGCGACATGTATATCTGGTCACTCTCCAAGTCCATATCCTGATATTTCACGTGCGAATTACCATAGAGGTGAGCAATCCCCGTAGCGCCCTCATAGGTCATCGAGTCCTCCGCCGTATACGAAACGGGAGCATCGATGCCATTCTTGCGCTGACGATTGGCAGAGTCGGCAGCCAGCGAGTCGTCAATGGCCTTGTTGCGCTTCCATATCAGCAACTGCAACGAGTCCATCGAGGCGGTGTCGGGGATGCTTTTGTCGACAGCCAAACTGTCGACCACACTGCTGTCCGCCACACTTCTGGGCGCCACAGTGCTGTCTACCACAACGCTATCTACTGCAACGCTGTCATCCCCAGCAGCACCTTGTGTAAAGCGCAACCGAGGTACTTCCGCCACCACAAAAACGATGACGAAAAGCAGCAGAAATATGAGCGTTTTTCTTCTCACGGCTGCAAAGGTACAACTTTTTGAGGAGTTACAGAATAAATAAGGACAGAAATTATGGGAAATTGTGGGAAATTAACCCTTCAAGCCATAAACACATAGAACAAATAGCACAAAGGGTGTGCTCCCTTGAAGTGAACAACCTCTATTTATTAATATCTGTCACTCAAACTTTCTGGACCATTCAAGGAATTTGTCGACACCGGCACGGCCGAACTTCTCCAAGGACTGGGCAGTCTCCAGTACGGTGCGCACATGGTCGGGATTGGACTTGGAATAGAACTTATCGGCATAGCAGATGATCTGCTCCTCCAGCGTCTCAGGTTCGAAGCCTGGCAGACCGGTACCTGTATGGCGCTCGGCAACACGGGCATGACGGGGGAATCCCTCCTGACGCAACAAGTCGCCGCCTATCTGACCATGACGGATATAAGGCTCCGTGCCATGACAGAGAATGGACGGGGCGTCGCATTGATAGATGCCGATGTCGTGCAACATGGCCGCCTCTTCGAGGAACTGCACGTCGACTGGCAGCTCCACATGTTTCTTGACAATCTGCAGACAGCGGTCAGCCACCTGACGGCTGTGTTTCAGCAACAGACGGCGCAGGTCATCGTCGTCAGGATAGTATTTGTTGATGATAGATAAGTAGTCCATTTGCGCTCTTTTTCAAAGTATTTGTTGGCAAAGGTAGAAAATAATTACGAATTACGAATTACGAATTACGATTTTTTTTGTACTTTTGCAA